>Ga0206679_10000997_pt1 | contig 23613 bp, 21 predicted proteins | sample M110012015metaG_FD_155464 | JGI IMG/M metagenome (GOLD analysis project Ga0206679, IMG submission 155464) | Ammonia-oxidizing marine archaeal communities from Monterey Bay, California, United States - M1 100m 12015 | ecosystem: Environmental > Aquatic > Marine > Intertidal zone | place: USA... | reverse complement strand
GTTAAGCAAGCCAACCGGCAGGGGGCAAATGTCTATCCGCAGGTTGGCAGCAGACCCACCGGGCTGGTGTTCGGTATGCAAACTTATCACCTATGGATGTTGAAACCGACTTTTCGAAAGTTACGTGACCTGCCGGTTGGCGAACTTCTCGCTGAACTCAGGAAGCCTGAAGTTAAGCAGGCGATTTTGATGGAAACTAACGAAATAGATGGGGTGCCAATGGGCTCCATGGAGTTCGGTATATCCCAGATCGAACCGACCTTCGATAACCTGTTTCCATTGCGAAGCGACAGTACCTACGAACCGTCGCAAGACGAAAGCATTGCCTCACTGGCGGCTGAGTCCAACCTGTCGCCAGAGTCAGTTTTGTATGATTACCTTGTGGCTGAACCTGGCCGAATGACAATTCTGTTTTTTACCAACTATTCAGAATTCAATCTGGATGCAGTAAGGGAGATGCAACTGGATAGTGAAACGGTCACTGGCTTATCAGATGCTGGGGCACACGTTTCGCTGATCTTTGATGCTGTAAATCCGACCTACCAATTGAGTTACTGGACTCGGGATCGGTCCCGTGGACAGACGCTACCGCTCGCGCATGTTATTCACCGCGCAACTCGCCGAAATGCAGAATTGTTTGGTTTTCACGACCGCGGTTTGATTGCGCCTGGCATGCGAGCGGATATCAACGTTATTGACTATGAAAACCTTGGGCTTGGTGAACTGGCCATACACAATGACCTGCCGTCTGGTGGCGGACGTTTGATGCAGGGTGCCAGGGGGTATATTGCTACCCTGATTGATGGCGTCATCACTCGTCGTCATGACACAGATACCGGTGCAAGGCCAGGCAGGCTTGTTCGTTCCTGATACATGCGGTTATGACACAGGTACACACTGTAATTTTGTGCAAACCGTATATTAAATTCAGTGCCAAACTGTTAGCCAATGGCACGTATGCATAAAAGACGAGCACTACATAGTTCAGTTTCATCTGCTGCTCTGATTGCTGCTAATCTGGCTCCAGTGGGTGGTGTCCTGTTTTTTGCCTGGACTATCGAGGATGTGTTGCTGCTCTACTGGGCGGAAAGCGCAGTGATAGGATTCTACAACCTGGCTCGAATGTGGGTGATCGGGCGTTGGAAAATCCTGTTGTTGGGGCCGTTTTTCCTGATTCATTACAGCGGTTTTATGGCGGGCCACCTGTTCTTTATTTATGCGCTGGTGATATCCAGTACTGATGTTTCTGTGTCAGTGAGTGGCATTCTTGATCACCTGCTATTGCTATCCCCGGCGTTGATTGCACTATTTATCAGTCACGGGGTTTCCTTCTTTTTCAACTTTTTGGGCGAAAAGGAGTACGAAACAACAAGTTTGTCGGAACAGCTAAATGCGCCATATCGCAGGATCGTTGTCATGCACCTAACGATCTTGTTGGGAAGTTTACTTGTCATGGCGATGGATAATAAACTGCTTTTTGTGGTCTCAATGATGGCACTGAAAGTAGGTTTGGATCTTCGAGGACATCTAGGGGAGCATGATCCAGAAGGGCAAAAAGAACTCGTATAACAAGTTCAATTGCCTGCAAATGTAGCTCGTTTAAGGAATTAGAAATGAAACTAGAAGGTATTAGGGTCCTGGACCTGTCGTTATTCCTGCCAGGGCCACTTCTTACGCAGATGATGGCTGATCATGGCGCGGATGTGGTCAAGCTGGAGCCGCGGGGTGCCGGTGAACCTAATCGTTCGATCGGGCAGACACGAAATGGTGTGTCCGTTTATTTTTCAAACACCCATAGGGGCAAGCGAAGCGTTCAGCTTGACCTGAAGAATGCGGAGGGTAAGGCGCTGGCGCTAAAGCTCGCAGCTTCAGCGGATGTTGTGATCGAGGCATTTCGTCCGGGTGTGGTGGAGAGGCTGGGGATGAGCTATGAACAAATCAAGGCCATTAACCCAGGTGTTGTTTACGCGTCACTTTCTGCCTTCGGGCAGACGGGTCCTTATGTAAAGAAACCGGCACATGACCTGGCAACAGAGGCCTATGCTGGTGTGCTAAGCACGAACCTGGGTTTCGATGGTAAACCGGCAATTCCGGCGCTACCTGCAGCGGACATGCTAGCTGCGACTATTGGCTTGTCTGCGGTCCTGATGGCGCTGCTCCGTAAGAAAGATACCGGCGAGGGGGACTACATTGACCTTGCCATGATGGATTCGCTGATTGCCTGTCTGCCCAATTCAATGGGCAGTGTTTTCGCGGATAAAAAGCCCCCAGTCATTAAAGATGAAAGGATTTGGGGTGGTTATGCGATGTACAACATTTATGAAACTAAGGACGAAAAATTTGTAGTTCTGGGTGCATCAGAAATCCACTTTGCGGAATCTGTCCTGAAAAAATTTGGAAGGGAAGACCTGATCCCGTTGTGTGAACCACCGCCTGGCAAGAATCAGGAGCCAGTCCGTAAATTTTTTCGGGAACAGTTTGTTCTTCAGAATCAGTCCTACTGGGTGAAGTGGTTCGATGATGTAGACGCAGCCTTCGCACCGGTTAACGATTTACGCCAGGGGATGGATGATCCACAGACCCGGTTTCGGGAAATGATTATCGAAGACAGTGAGGGTAATGAGCACATTGGGATTCCAATCAAGTTTCAGAATGAACCTGGTAGCGTTAATTTTGCTGCCCCTGCACTCGGCGAGCACAATAGGGAAGTAGCGTTATCACTGGGCTACAGTGATTCAGAAGTGGACGACCTGAAGCGATCGGGTGCTTTTGGCTGAGGCCGGTTTGACCCGAGGGTCGAGGTTCTTTATTGGCAAGAAGTCATCGAAGCACATCGTTGCTATAACGAGACTGTGGTCGAGTACGCTGCGAAAATTCCTGGGGTAAGATCAACTTTAAAGGCAATCGGCTAGCCAGTAGTTGGGATAGTGGCGCTCTCCCGGCTTGATTGGAATGCCAGTCGGTTAATCAGCTCAAGGTTGCCGCTGACATACCAGAGGCGGGTCCCTAACAGGATGGCGGCTGTTCCAACCCCGGCAGCTAGTCCCAGCCAGAAACCATAGACTCCCATGGGTTCGCCAATGTACCCGAAACCAAACAGGATTTGTGTCGGTAAACCTACCCCCCAGTAGCTAAATATCGCCATCCACATAGGCATCTTTGTATCTTTATAACCCCGGAGTGCGCCGACACAGACAGACTGGCTGGCGTCGAAAAATAAGAAGAACACAACAAACAGCAACAACGTTATCGACAGGCTCATGACGGCATGTTCGGTCGTATAAAGGCTGACCAGTACTTCCTTGAACAGGTAAATAAAGATTGCGCCGCTGATAGCGACAACCGCGGTGGCAATAAATGCGATCAATGCGGTTGTTCTGGCGCCGGTTATTTCGTTTGCGCCAACCCTAAATCCTATTCTGATGGTTGCGGCCATGCCGAGTGCCATTGGCGGCATAAAAAATACGGCATTAAGGTTCATGGCGATATTATGCGAGGCGACAACGGCCGCGCCGAATTGGCCCAGCAACAGGATTGTGAAGGAAAACAGACCCATTTCCGCAAACATGGTGGACCCGATGGGTATGCCAATAACAAGCAGTGACTTGATGATTTTCCAGTCCGGCCATGAGAACGTTGAACGCCAGCCTGTGTAGTCGAATCGTTTCCGGGTAACCACAATCAGCACCAGGATCAGCTGAAACCACATGACGATGGCCTGGGCTACCCCGCAACCAACGCCACCCATTTCCGGCAGTCCAAATTTGCCATAGATAAGTACATAGTTGAGTGGAATCTTGAGCATGAGTGCGCTGATGGCGATATACATAGCAGGGCGTGTATAGCCTGTGCCATCGGCCAGAAACCTGAGTGCGAAAAAACACAGCAGTGCAGGCATACCGAAAGAGCACATCTGTAAATAGGGCACTGATATTGCGACCGCAATAGGGTCGACGCTCATCAGCGTATAAACAGGCTCGACATTGTTAAGGATGACAATAACGATCAGGCTTGATGCCAGAGCGAGCCATAGCCCTTGTCTGACAATGGCGCCGATATCAGCATAGGCCCTGGCGCCATTGAGCTGCGAGACCGTGGGTGTTACGGCCTGTATCACGCCGAACACCAGCATCATGCTGGGCCAGAGAATACCCGTTCCAAGTGCGACACCTGCCAGGTCGGCAGATGAATACCGGCCCGCCATAATGGTGTCGGCCACCCCCATTCCCATCTGCGCCAATTGAGCGCCCATGAGCGGCAAGGCTAGATGAAAAAGTTGCCGAGATTCTTGAACAACTACACCAGGTTCGTGAGGCGGTTTCAAGCTATCCGCTGATCTCCTCAGAATTTAGCACGAGGTAGACACGCTTCTGAAAATACCACCGGCCATCAACTTTGATGTAGTCATCTTCGTATTGACCCGTAACATTTCGTTTTACGCCATCTGTCTGGTGCAGGAATTCCTGCTGGTACCAGGTAGCGTGGGCCGTATCCCCATCAACGGTCATCGGACCGGCCGAGGCAAAAAAACCTACGAATTCAAAAGCGCTCATGGCTTGCTGCCACATGGGGAAGAAATTCTCCTTACCCGTAATCGGCCCCGCGCCGGGCAACTCCCAGGTGGCATCGTCGCGCCAATTTTCCGCCCAGGCATCGCCATCTTTTCGCATGACGGCGTCGTTGTAGGAATCAACTAATTCCCGAATCGCTAGTCTATCTTCCAGTGGGCCTGAACTGATCATTATGTCTCCAACATTGAATTTCAAAACAGCACTAAACCACGAGTCGTTGGGATTTTCCAGCCCTCGAGAGTTTCGCAACGGGAAATGTTGGACAATTAGCACCTATGGCGAGACTAATCCTTCATCTATTTGTGACGAATTCAGGCGAGTGCAGGATTTTTCGGCTCACTGGCGATATCCGTGACCTGACCTGGGCGGAAAACTCTGTGGTCCCCAAGTTAGACTTAAAGCCTGGTTATTGTTGCTTAGCGGGAGAAAAATTAACTGTGATAAAGGTATTGCCCACGGTGAAGAGCCGCTAGAAATTCCAAAGCAAACCTACTTTGTAGAAGGTGTTTTTGTAGGATTCGCTGTTGTCGCCTTTCGATTTGTAATGGCTGGCGGTTACATCAATATTGACTTTCTTAACAGGGAATCCAACACCGAGGGTCACGAGATTGGTATCACCACGGGTACGGTAAGCGTAGCTGGCAACACACGGCGCGGTGCAGGACTTTTCAAAGGCACGATCAAGCGTTCTTGCGTCATAGTTTCTGCGCCACCCTGGCACCAATCCGGCCACCGTTGAAAGAATGTCACCGTGTCTGAAAACATATTCTGCAAAAAAAGTAGCTTGCCTTCGAGACCGATAATCAACGCCTAGATAGATTTCTTGCGAACTCGTATCGAAAGCCGCATCGTTGGCCTCCTCGGCACTAGATTTACCGATAAAGACATAGTCTTTAACCCGGTATCCGACTCTGCCGGTTGCGGCTAGGGTCAAACGCTTGTTGAGGGATAGATCAGCCTCTAGTTGAGCGCCTTCCCGGGGATCGCTGTCTTTGAACTTAAAGTGCGTTGCCTGAAGCTTAATTTTGTACCAGGAAATATTGTCATCAGTGTCGAGCTGGAATGTGTAATCGGCGCCCAGAGACAATGCCATAGAATCCAGCGCATCATATTCGTCATGCTTCGATTGAGCGAGGTAAGCAGAGAGAATCAGCTGAGCGCTATCGCCGTACTTCCTGGAATATCCTCCACCAATGCTGATATAGGCTACGTTATCGGCGACCTTGTCGCGGTTGTAAGTACGACTTATGTTATCATCGCGTTCGTAAACAGCCTGAATTTCACCATACCAACCCGAGCCGTATGGTTCTGCATAAGCAGGTGAAACTGGGGAAGCTAATGCCCCTAGCGCTATAGCAACGGCGATGATTAGAGCCATAGGTTTCATGGGGCTTCTATAAAGTCTGAGAGATTTTAGAGAATGGAAAGCTTATCGGAAATCGATGAAAGGCGCAGGCGCTTTTTGCTGCATTTGCTTGCCTCGGCCGCCTTCACGACAACCGTGGGTTGCAGTTCGAGTTCAACGGGTCTGACCTCTGAGTTACCCCCTGGCCGATCTATTCACGCATTAACCGGTGAAGTACACGTTAACGGCGTTCCCGCTTCTGTCCTAACGCGGATTAACCCAGGCGACATCATAGAAACCTTTGATCGAAGTTTTGTTATTTTTGTAGTTCAAAAAGATGCATTTATCTTGAGAAGTAATTCAATAATGACCTTGCCTGGCGTAACTGCGACACCCGGTATTGTGAGTACTGCATTTACGCTTGAACGGGGCAAAGCACTGTCGGTTCTTGCATCCAGAAGAACCGATATCTCCACGCCGAGCGCGGTCATCGGCGTTCGTGGTACCGGCGTTTACGTCGAGGCTGAGCCTGACCTGTCGTACGTGTGTGTCTGTTACGGTACTTCTGATGTGACGACGCGGGACGATCCGGATATCACCGAAACCATCGTCTCAGATCACCATACGGGACGCTATATTCTCGCCGATAAAAGTGCTTCGCAGCGAATCATTCCAGCACCGTTTAAGAATCATGATGATCAGGAATTGTTGCTAATCGAAACACTGGTAGGCCGAACACCGCCGTTTATAGTGCCGCGCGGCGTCACTCGTACTCGAGGCAGCTACTTTTAGTCATCAAGGCTGTCTGAATCATTGTCGCGTTCAGCATGAAAGTGTATCTAAGGGCGAGAAATGCGTGCACGCACCCACCGCCGCGGGGTAAACGCCAGGACAACAACCCGGGATTACAGAGGTTTACAGAATCCGATGGCCTGATTGGCCACGTGAGATTCGGCGATCGCCTGGTGCCAAGCAAGAGGTTTCAATTCCTTACCGGTAAGAACTGGGCCCAGATAGCATGCGCTCTTGAATTCATGGTTAGTCCAGACTAGTCTGCGGAGAAAATAGGAAGTTAAACAAAGGACCAGCGTGATGCCGGCCCTTTGCGTCGCTAGCGGGTAGCGAGTTTTCTATCTATGTCCATATTAAGCTCAACGACCACGCGTCTGTCGAAGAAGTTGCTCTCCAGTGACTCTGCTGAATCCAGTGGCCTGGTTTCTCCGAAAGCTGCGCCAATAACCTGGGTTGAATTCACACCACTGTTGATCAGGAATCGTTTGACTCTGCGGACTCGTTTCTCAGACAGCGCTTGGTTGAATTGGTCGTCGCCGCGACGATCTGCGAATCCAGACAGGGTGACGGTGGCATCCTGATTCCTGCGAAGTACATTGGCGATCTGTTTAAGTTCAGCTTCATATTGTGGCTCCAGTACATCAGAAGCTGTTCGAAACTGTACCGGCAGCTGCTGTGATTTGGCCGTCGCTGACTGTATAGACAATACTTTGTCCAGGTCCTGGTTGAGGGCAGTGATCACCTGGTCTTTTTGTGCATGGCTGGTTTGGGATACATTCAGCTTGCCGGTCAGATCCGCGACATGGATAGTAAGCTCCTTGTTAACCCGTCGATGTTCAAATAGTCTGCCGAATATCTCTGCTCCAAGTACCGCGCCGGTGAAAGCGCCAATCGGACCTCCGGCCACAGCGCCAATGACCAGCCCAGAAGCCGCGGACCTTTTCTGCTCGATAGATGAATCGGCCAATGCCGGGGTGATGGATCCTGCGACAGTCAGTCCGGCTAGAGCCAGGGCCACTGTGAGTGATTTTGGTTTCATTTTGTTTCCTCAGGTTATTAAACAAAAACACAGTTCCGCCATTGGAGTGTGTGTTAGCTTTATTAAGCATGGGAAATGCGGCATCTTAGAGAGCTGTTTGTGTTGTACTGCTGATCAATTGTGTCAGGAATAGGGCGGCTTCAAACTTAATACTGCTGTTAAGGAAAATTGTTCATGAACTATCGACTGGCTATTATTGAAGACGACAACCTGCTGAGGGAAAACTATACAGACGTTTTCGGAAGGCAGGGTTATCTCGTGGATGCCTACTCAAACCGGGAACAGGCCCAGGAAGTCTTCCAGTCCAGACTACCTGATCTGGCGATCATTGATATCGGGCTTGGTGACGAGGTTGATGGTGGCTTTGCACTTTGCCAGTGGTTAAGGGCAAAGTCGCGCACCTTACCCATCATATTCCTGAGTGCCAGGGATGACGACATCGACATCGTTAGTGGCCTCAGAATGGGTGCAGATGATTACCTGACCAAGGATGTCAGCCTGCCGCACCTGGTTGCTCGAGTGGCTGCTCTGTTTCGCCGCATTGAAGCGCTTGCCTCTGACGAAGATTCAAGCACTACGACGATCTCAGAGGGAAATCTTCATATGGACGTGCAGCGGCTTACCTGTCGCTGGAACGAGGTGGTGTTAGAGCTGACGCTGACAGAGTTCTGGATGATTTACGCGCTGGCCAAACGGGTTGGGCACGTGAAGAGCCGTGAGCAACTCATGGATGAAGCCCAGATGGTGGTTGATGAAAGTACGATTACTTCGCATATCAAACGAATCCGACGGAAATTCCAGGTACTCGACTCGAAGTTTGACTGTATTGAAACTGTGTATGGCATGGGTTATCGGTGGAACAGCCACCAGTGAATCTAATACCGCCAGGGTGGACCAATAGGGTTGTTGCTTTCATCCTTCGAGACTAGTTTGCGCAGGGGGGTTAAGCCGAGCTTTATCTGTTTCAAAGCGTCGACCTGCGAAGAAAAACAGCGGAATTGCCGACAGTGAGATGACCGTAAACCAAAGTAATGTCTGGGTGTAAGGTTCTGGGCTTTTGATGTCAATCAGGTAATCGATATAGATCCCAGCGAGACTAACTCCAATTGCCACACCAGCCATATTCAAGAGCAGGATATAAAAGGCCACCACGGTTGCTCTGATCTCTTCTGGAACCAGTTCTTGAACAGTCGCGAAGGTGGGTCCATAAAAGCAGCCGAGCTGGAAAAAGCCTGTAGCGACACCTACCCAAAACACCCAGTGATCTGGTTCGACCAGACGGTAGGCAATATTAACGGGCGCTAAAGCAAGCATGACGAAAAATAGAAACATCGGGCGACCCACACCGGTCTTTTTCAGAAAATAGTCTCCTCCCAGCCCACCGAACAGATTGCCGGCGATGCCGGCTACGATCCCGACCCATCCGGTAATCTGGGCAATTTCGGCTTTATCAAAACCCCGTTCCTGGACATACCACAATTGGTCAAAAGTGGCGGCGCCCAGGATAAAATGAAAGGCAACCCCACCGCCGATGGTCATCATTAGCGCTGGTGATGCTCTCAATGCACCCGCCAGCACTTTTAATAGCTCCAGGAACCCTGGGCTGTCTATGTCGGACCCTGCTTCGTCGTTCTTAATAGGTCGCTTGGGGTCCTTCAAAAAATACATCACAACGGCAAGGGCAAGACCAATGGCACCCAGCAAATAAAAGCAATTACGCCAACCAATGGCAGGCCCCATATAGCCAACGATGAGCAGGCTGACCCCAACCCCTATGGGGACACCCATATAATAAAAGCCTGACGCAAAACCCAGGCGGTGAGATGGGAATCGGTCCGCAAGTAAGGACATTGATGTTGGGGTAAGGATCGACTCACCTACACCAATCAACATCCGCGGCGCAGCCAGTGATAAAAACCCTTTAGCCATACCGGAAGCGGCGGTTAAAAGGCTCCAAAGTCCAAGCCCCACCGCAATAAAACGGGTTCGATGAATCCGGTCAGCCAGGGTACCCATAAAAAGACCAGCGACAGAATAAAATGTGAGAAAAATCAGCCCCGTTAGAAGCCCGAACTGCGTATTGCTCAGGCCAAGGTCTGGAACGATGAAGTTCGAAAAACTGGCCAACAACTGCCGATCAACAAAGTTCATTACATTGAGCAGTGTAAGAAAGCCTAAAAAGCCATAACTTCTGAACGTGACCACTGGAGTGGTTTGACTCATATTGATTCACCTCAGGCATAGAATACGCACTTCATGAATAGAGCAGTGCTCCTGGTGAGAATGTAGCACTAATCGCGTGAAGGAAGGAAGGTGCTGTTAACGGATGAGGATTATAGTTTATAGACGCATGCTGGTCTGGTGAGCGCTGTGACCTTGCAGGTTTGCTGACCAGGGGTTTGATTGGTTTATATTGGATTTTCAGCAAGGCCCTGCGAAAAGCAGGGTCGGTCGGAGTGTTTTTGACCTGCTTACTTTTTTTTAGCTATTGAGTTGCCCGGAAAATCTCCGTCCCGTTGCAGTAAAACAAGATCCATTTTTCTCCGACTCGAGACGTCTCGACGATCGGGTACAATAACCCCGGGTCTTGGATCGCGGCGGTATCTTAAGCGCCGGACAGCTTTTCGATGTTCAACGAATCCCGGTTGCTGTGAGATATCATCCAAATCTGGAATCATTTCAACCTCGCATTCGCAGCCAGTTTCAATAATACGAATCGCCATGCTCATGGCGCGGTCCTCAGGCAAATTGCTTTTGATCACAAAATCTTTGCCGCTAAAGAGCTTCTCGATTTGCTTGTCTTTCACCTTGAATAACTGTTGAAAACGAGATTTTGCCTCCGCAATGTCGAATTCACCCGTTAGTGAACCGCAAAAAACAATTTGATAGAGGGGTTCGTCAGGTGTTTCCTGTTTATCTGCCATAGGATTCCCAGAAGATTTTGAGGATACGGAGTTTAAACCGCATTTATGCCCGATTTCAAAAGTATCTTGATTGGGAGTATTTGCGAAAAGAAGTCCCCGGGTACGCCGTTAGGAAATATTGAATGCCGCTAATGACTGGACAACAGGGGCTGTCTGTTTGAAAAGAATCGAAAATGACACAACTGCTTGCGAGACTTTCTTTCGAAAGTGCGCGAACCCCTGCTTGGCATCCATCAGTCTTTTGGTCTCGATGATTCGCGTCTAGTAGAAGGCGCCTTTCGCTGGGTCGAACCCGGACCCTCCCAGGCTGTAATCAGCTCGGAGGAGCCAATCGTGTTTGTGAAACCGGCTATTTTCCCCGTCGCAGTCGCGTACCTTGTAAAAGCGACATGGTCAATTCTTCAGCACTAAAGTCGTCCGGGAAATAAACGCCCGAGATCCTGGCGGCATGAATACTGGCGCCGTCGAGATTAGCGCCGCGCAGGTCAAGACCTCGCAGGTCAGCCTGACGAAAATAACAATTACTTAGATCCAGGCCATCGGCATTGATCCCGGTAAGATTCACGCCGCGAAAGTCTGCGCCAATAAGATCGAACTGGGTTCCCTTCTCACGCTCGCTATTGAATGTTTCGACGTTCCCCTCCCGCACCAGCCGATACATTGCATTGTCTTTGATCTTTGGTTCTTCACTCATCGTTGTCGCTCCCAATTAGCATCACTAAACCTTCTGATAACTATTTATTGTTGGCTAGCCGTTGCACGTTTGATTGATGGTGGTTGCACTGCAATATGCAGGGCTTTACAACAGATTGGCTTGCCTGCCCCGGCAAGGGTTTTCAATTGTCCCCTGATGACTGATACCAGATAGGTGAGGACCACGCCATCTCGGTTGTCATCTCTGGATAATGCCCATTAGTGCATACTGCCGGGCGAGCATCCGCCGCAATTTTTTCGCAATCATAGGTGTGCCATCGTGGGGTTTGACGCTCAACGGCACGCAGGTAATAGTAAGTGGGCTTAGTCGGATCAAAGTCTTCATCGGTAAAGGTCCGGCAGAAACTGCCCCGGCCATCATCGGCTTCAGCTACCGTAATGACCTCGTTGCGCATCTGGCCGTCAGTGTCTACCCAGCCCTTGATCAACTGCAGCGATTTTAGGCTTTGGCCGAGTGGATCCTGTGTTGCCCAGGCCAGTAGCGTTGGGTGCTCACTGCCCGCAGTGGCGGGGAGATCGCTGCCCATAGGTACGCCATCTCGATAGGCAATATCAATCATGTCGGCCTGTTCGCAAAGGTTGTCTGCAAATGACCAGCCTGCAAATAACCTGACTTTGATCCGTGGCCCGGATGTACCGAATACCTCTCGGCGTAGCATGGCTTCGAAGATAGCATCACGGGTGTTTTCCATGGCCCACACCCCGGCTAATCCGCCAGGGTTGCCATCAATACCGCTGGTCAACAGTCCTGGTTCAAGGCGTTTGGCTGGCGAACTTTCGCCGCTCACCGCACCCTGCCAGTTCGACTCCAGCACACCACCCGGATTGGCTGAGTGTGTGTCGGTAGCGGCAATGATGCCCAGTTTGATGGGGTTCAGGCCAATCTGCCGCGTCTCTTTCAAGCCAACGAGTAAAGCGGAGCGTTGAAAGTCAGTGGCGTCGACACAGCCTGCGCCGATCATGCCGTATGAACCATTCACGCCAGGTTGGCACTCGTTTGTAACCATTGTGGTCGTGCCGGTTACCAAGGCACCATCTACCACCCGTTGCGTCGGCACGGTTTTTTCTTCGCCGAAAGTTCTTACTGCTTCCACATTACAAAGTTCATCAGGAGCGCCCAGCACGGTGGTAAGACCGTTGATACATTCTGAACCGCCTTTGTGCTGGAAAATTTCCATAATGGGTTCTCGCCTGAGGCGAGTTTCGGCGTAGCCGCGTTTTGCATCGATGGTGTCTTCCAGCCCCTTGTAGGGTGCCATCCTGCCGTTAGCCAAGTTCGTATTGTGGGGAATGGTTAAGTAGTCACAGCCTTCTGACTTCAGACAGACATCATCCAGACCAGCCCACAGCGCAGTGTCAATAGGCGCCTCGACGTAACTGACCGGCAACTCAGGCACATTTTCGTCTCTGAAAATCACGTTTCGATGGTAGTTAGAAGTGCCTGGTGTCCCGGTGTATTCATAGGCAACAAAGCTTGTAAATTCACAAGGTGTGTTGGCTGAATTGGCAGCAGCCTGCATGGCCTGCCAAGGTGGTTTTGCGTAATCGAGACAACGACTGCCATCGTCAAGGCAGACATCAGAAATCCTTGATGGTGTTTGAGTCGTGATGACTGAACCGAACATGCGCATACCGGTCCGTTCATCAATCCGAGTATTGGTACAAAACTTGGTGTCGTAGGCCGGTGAGCCCTCGGTTCTGCAGAGGGAACGCTCACCCAGAAACTCGCCATGGTCGGTTACCGCAAGGAAATCCAGTGGGCGGTCAATTTGCGCGGCACCGACGGGTTCGCCTGCCTCACTTAACGGGAAAAACTTGATAGCTTCACCCCTGGCAAACGCATTGGCATCAATGGGTGTTGCACCAAAACTATTGGCGGCTGCGTCAAACGAAAACTTGGTGTGCACATGGACATCACCAAATAGTGCGATGCCGTTGGGGGACTGATCTTGGCAGCCCGTATCGATTAGCGGCGTTGCCGCTGTGGCTTCGGCAGTTGGTGTGGTTGTAGACGGCGCTTCAGTTCCGTCACAGGAAGACAGTAGCGGGATAAGCAGAAAAACAACGAATCTAACCATGGGTATGTCTTCATCAGTATGTATGTTCAGCATAGGCATTCGAAGTGGATAAAACCACACATTTGGGAAAGCTAAAAAAGCCGCCGCTTTGCCCCGAACTACTCGATTCGCTCCAGAGGAGTAAGTCCCAATACTTCACTGAAAGTATTGTGGAAATGATGCAGTGCAGGTTCATTGCGCCCGAACATGACATGTTTGAGCTGCCCGCTTTCCGCTGACCTCTGTTGTAATTCGCCCATGACATAATCTTCGTATTCGATCGTACTGGTAAAAACTTCCATCGTGCCTTCGACACTGGGTAAACGATTACCTTCCCCATAAACAGTCTCCGCTGAAACTTCCTGCACACTACCATCAGCTTTGGCTGCTTCCGCTGCGTCAAGGTGGGCCTGGGATAGATACACCATAATGCGGGAAGTGGAGCGACCAGGATTGTCCGGATCCGGATACATTTTTACCATCGTGCAGGTACCGTTGCCGGGTATAAGCGTTATGTTCGGGAACAGGTAGTAAAGCACGAACGCGGCACCAACATGAATATCCCAATCGGCCTCGGGGACATCTTTGTACTGGGTTAAGGCTCTTGAAGCCGTCACGAAGCGATGATGACGGCCAAACTTTTCCAGGTGAAGATTGTTGCCTGGGATGATCTTACCCAGTGTATCTTTGTGCAGTTTCCCGAAATGATAAGTTTCTCCAAAGGTATCATTCGCCAGCTTCCAGTTGAGATTCATCGTAAGGTTTTTGTTGCCGGCATAAACGATCTCGCCTAAGTTGAAGGATGCCAGCTCCTCTGCAAGTTCAGTCCCCAGTAGCGCATCGATATCCAAGTTGCCGTCCGGCTGCGGATGTACCCACAACAACCCGTCGCGCTCAACGGCAGGCAATTCAATCAAGCCGTTACAACTCTTATCGACCATACCGAAATGGTCCTGATCCGGAATCGATACAAGTTCGCCGGCATTCGAGTAACCCCAGGCGTGAAAAGGACAGGTAAAGACATTCTTACGTCCCCGGTCTTCTTGGGTAAGACGCACAGCTCGATGGCGGCAGGCATTGAGAAACGCACGAAACTGGCCACTATTATCCCGTGTCGCCAGTACCGGGGTGCCGAAATCATCGATCGCCATATAGCTGCCGATTTCTGGAAGGTCGCCAGACAAGCCAATCAGTTGTGGATGGTTTCTGAACAACAAATCCCATTCTTTCCTGGCAACTTCCGGACAAACATAAGGCGAAGTAGACATGCGATACTGCACACCAGCGTCTATATTTTTGCCTTCTTCAACCTGTCGTATTAATTCCTTCAGGATATTGACCACGACTTCCTGCTTCATCTGAACCTCCCTAATGTGGACGTTTCAAAACCATGTCTTTTCGACGAGGGCATGGTTGTGAGGATAGGCATTATTAATCACACTTTCTAGAGCACGGTCAAGTAGTGCGAGTGCTGACCATCAGAACCCAAGCGACAATTTTTTCGCATAACTGTGTGGCGCAGAGCAGAAATTGGAGTATGCGCCGCGGTCAGGAGTGGCGTTCCTTGATCTCCGCAGAGCGCTACTCTACTGGTTGCCAGTTGCTCAAACGATGTAATTCGGGTCGAGCTCGCTTTATCGCAGCCTGTCAATGTATGGCCAAAACCTGCTCCGATCTCCAGGACGACCTAAATGAGAGTGAATACGATTTCAATCGTCAGGTCATCTTCAACTCAGATATATGCTTGGATACCGAGTATCATACGAGCGCATAGCTGCTCGCAGGTAGCGCTAGTGGTCACAAAAGAACGGGACTCAATAGTTTAATCATTTGATCAAACAAATCGCCAATGACTGATCGTACTAACAGCAATTTCAATAGTAAGACCGAGCTGAAGGCAGTTCTAAATCTTGGTTGGCCAATTGTTTTGACGCAGCTGTTTATCATGCTGACCGGCTCTATCGACGCGGCAATGGCCGGTCACTACAGCTCCACAGACTTAGCAGGTGTCTCTCTCGGCGGTATGATTATGTGGCCAGTATTCATGCTGATGACCGGACTGACCATGGCGCTTACGCCTATTACTGCTCAGTTACGTGGCGCGCGCCAAGAAAAAAACGTTGGCCACCAAATTCGTCAGGGTCTCTGGGTTTGTTGCGCAACAGCCAGCATACTTGTCGTGACCATGGCATTTGGTGGCAACGTGTTCGTATGGTTTGAGCTGGACCCTGGCGCAACTGAAATAGCCAAAGCCTACCTTGCTGCGGCCGCGTGGGGCGCACCACCGGTCGTCTTTTATGTCGCGCTCAGGCACACCTTTGAAGGGCTCGGTCACCCTCGGCCTCCTATGTGGATTGCTGGCAGCATGATCCCGATCAATGCATTCCTCAATTATGGTTTTATATACGGTCAGTTCGGGTTGCCGGAACTGGGCGGGGTCGGCTGCGGATATGCAACGGCAATCGTATTTTGGGTCGAACTCGTTTTGATGCTGTTCGCTTGCAGGCAACCTTTTTTCGCCCAATTCAAGGTCTTTCAGAATTTCGAAGGTCCCGACTTCAGAACGATCAAGAGCATTCTGGTTATTGGTACGCCGATCGGGTTAACGATATTCCTTGAAATGGCTGTTTTTTCTGTCATTGGCATTCTCATTGCGCGCCTTGGTGTACTTGAGGTAGCTGCTAATTCCATCGCCGGAAATCTCAATTGGGCAACCTATGTCATTCCAGCCGCCCTTGGTAACGCGGCTAGCATACGTGTCGGATTTCATGTGGGAGCACGAGACTTTTACGCGGCTCGCGCCACCTCTGCCGCTGTTTATAAGTTCTCCATTGGTTACGCCTTGATAGCATCAGCCTTTCTGGTACTAGCGCGATACTACCTGATTGCGATATTCACGACCGATCCATCGGTCATCAATATCACCGCAACCTTAGTCCTGTTTATCGCAGTCTATCAATTAGTTGACGACAGCAATGCCGTTACTGTGGGGGCATTACGCGGTTATAAGGACACTCGTGTTCCCATGTACTTCGGACTCGTCGGTTTTTGGTTTATTGCCACCCCCCTTGGTTACGCGCTTTCCAATGGCATTATCTTTCCGGGACTCGCACCGGGAGTCTACGGATATTGGGCAGCGATGACACTGGGACTGAGCATAGTGGCTGTCGCGATGGCTTTGCGTTTGTGGCATATCAGTGGCAATCACGAAAAGATTCTGGCTTTCGCCGAGACCTAAAGCGAACGTTGGCGAACCTTCGTATGCCTCACAGCGCGCAAATCGTGCTAAAACCTCCGCACTGAAGGTCACCACACCAAGTAGAAAGAATATTTTTTTAAACCGCATCTATCCCGGATTTTAAAAGTATCCTGGTTGGAATTTTTTTTGCGAAAATAAGACCGGCGGGACGCTTGTCGGAAGAGGATGGTCAAGTGCGATTATCTGGTATCATCTGCCTTTTTTGAAGGAGCGGTTTCTATGGATTTCGTCAATCCATACACGGTAATTGACATACCTTTGCTCGACCTGGTGCGGAATATGGGGGTGGGTATTTTCATGGCACTCATCTGGTCGAGTATCATCGGGAGGTCGACCAGGCTGGTGGTAGACACGAGCCAATATAGGCCACTGTTCCTATTGCTTATCCCTTCCATGATTTTGATCATTACGGTGATCAAATCGTCGATTGCCCTCTCTCTTGGCTTGGTTGGCGCTCTATCCATAGTGCGGTTTAGGACACCTATCAAAGAGCCTGAAGAGTTGCTCTATATCTTTGTCGGAATTGCGGTAGGGCTAGGTTTGGGAGCCAATCAAATTCTCGCGACGATTATTGGTTTTGTCGTCATTGTGTTGACCATGCTTCCTTCATTGAGAGACAAGCACAAAGCGAGTGCTCGCATCGCAAGCCTTGTGAATTTGAGTTTTGACAAAACAGAAATCAAAACCGACTTCAATTGCGAGGTAATCACGGGGGTGCTGGATTCCCTCGACATACAGTACCGCATTAAGAGATTTTCAGAGAGCGAAGAAAGAAGCGAAATGGTGCTTGACTGTGCGGCAACACCCATCGTCGAACTGAGTGCTATTCGCGTTCGCTTGCTCGAGAACGGTTATCCTGTCGAAATCTCGATTACAGATAACGCGAGACTCATAACCTAGATAAGATGAAGGGTGTTACGAACACAATCTGGATTTGCTTTCTCGGCATAGGGCTTATAGCAGCAACCTATTTCGCCAGAGGCTTTTTCCAGACCGCCGAAATTCCAGCTTTGTGCAACAGCGAACATGTAGCTTGTGTTGCGTTGCGAGACTCCCTGAGGCCACTAACCGATGCAGCTTTCACCGTTAAAAGGACCAAATTTAGCAAGAGCGAGCTACCGATATTAGACATCTATATGAACAACGGGGCTCTGGCAAAACTAAAGCAGAAAAGAGAGGAGACACTCAACAAGCCAGGCGTAAGGCAGGTTCTGACAAAAAGTAAAGATGACTGGGTAAAAGCCAAGGTTATAGCAGAGGACGGAACCAGCTCTGAGGAAAAAGTTAGCCTGCGCTTAAAAGGAGATTGGACCGATCACATAGAAGACCCTATGAAGATCTCGTTCCGCATCAAGGTCAGAAAGGGCGGTTACGTTTTTGGACTGAAGCACTTCTCTATTCAGCATCCAAAGACGCGAGCCTACCAGATAGAACCGCTACTGCTGGAGCACATGACCAAACATGACGTTATAGCGCCGCGCTACAAGTTCGTAGATGTCAGAATCAATGGCTACAAAATCGGCCTGATGGCGCTTGAAGAACACTTCTCAAAAGAATTAGTAGAACATCGAAACCGCAGAGAAGGTCCCATCCTCGCCCGGAGTGAGGACCTGTGGTGGCAACAGGTTGATCTGAATCTTCGGGTCAACAATCTAGGTTGGAGGACTGAAATAAGAACTGATTTTAACCTTTATCACCCAACCGATTCTCCCGTGAAGGAATTTAGAGAAAAAGAGTTTAACTACGGGACGATAGCAACCAATAACTCGATTCGTTCACGATCACTGTTTCGAGATTATACTGATGGGAAAGTCGCAGCAAACAAAGTTTTTGATCTCGAGCTCGTTGCCAAATGGTGGGTGCTTACCAATATTTGGAATGGCTGCCACGGCGCATCTGGCCTTAATCGGCGTTTCTACTTCAATCCTATTAATGGCCTGCTGGAACCCATTTCATTCGACAACGGCGGTCTTCCAAGAAAATACAGTTCGCGAGGGAAAAGCTGCGATGATTTTGCAGTGGCAAGATTAAAAGGCCTGAAAGAATTTCAGCAAGAAGTTACCAAGTTTTCCACTCTATTGGATGCCGAGTTGCGCTCCGAGGATTTCATAGGGAAACTTGACAGTCGCCAAGATTTTTATAGAGACCTTATGGCTATTGAGCGGATGGAAAGTCCTAAGGTCACAGCCCGACAGCTCCAGGAGAACTTTGCTATTTTTTCCGAGTGGTATTCTGAGTATCTGGACAACCGCAAAACTTTTTCAGAAGGCCAACTCTTCTCCGGTCCCAGGAGATTCCCATTTCAGGAAAAGGTCAAACAAGCGGACCTGGAGTTCACCTCTCATATTGCGACGAGTTTTCGGTTTAACGTGTCCGAGAAAAAAACAGCATTGCGCATTTCCAATCTTTTAGGAGATAAGATTGAGATTCTTACTCTAGAATATGTCGACCCAGACCGCTCACTTCGGACGATTGACATCAATCAGGTACTAGACCCCCTCAGTAAAAATCAAGACGGCGTGCTCAGCATGCCGATAGCTCCTTTGCAGCTTCCTTCAGACTTTAGGGAGGCGCAGGTAAACTATCGCTACTCTGGAAAGCCCTATTCAGAGCCTGTTGTTACTGAATTCGTAGCTCACGATACGGGCTTTGAAGATGGCTACGAGATGTTGGCGAGCTCGGATAAGATTTTGGTAGACGAAGAAGCCAAAACCCTGCTTTTCCTCTCCTCTGATTATGTCTTTGATTCTTCGCTCGAAGTTTCAGCCGATTGGACTCTGGTTTTCTCTCCAGGCGCGACGGTCACTTTCAACGACGGCGCATTGCTAAAGGTCAACGGGGCCGTTCACATTGCTGGCACTCAGGAGCAGCCGGTTATTTTCACCGTGAGCTCTAACCCTGATTACCAGGGAATGGGGTCCTGGGGGGGGGTGTTTGTAAATGGCTCACGGCCGTCAACTGTTCGCTATGCAACGTTTTACGGCAATCCGTCCGTCCAGTTGGACAATCGGCAAGACTACTATGGAATGACCGGATGCATCACTTTTTACGGTACGAGTCTGCTCATAGAGAACGCAACATTCTCAAACATGCAATGTGAGGATGCACTTAACATTGTGAGTTCAGAATTCAAGATGGTCGACGTCTTGATTTCTGAGGCACGAGCCGATGGGTTCGATAGCGACTTTTCCATCGGTGAAGTTTTGAACTCACGATTTGAACGGACTGGCAACGACGGTCTCGACATATCAGGCACCAAGCTGAAGATCGATAACCTTCAGTTCGAGAACATTGGTGACAAGGCAATTTCCGTTGGGGAAAGGTCTGAATTGTCAGGTCACAATATCCAAATCGACAGAGCGAATACTGGTGTGGTGAGCAAAGATGACTCTGACGCCAAGCTGGACAAGGTTACTTTTAAAGGGATCGTCGGCAGCCCACTAATGACGTATATCAAGAAAGCAGAATATGGGCCGGCCAGATTAGCTTGCAATAACTGTTCTTTAGAGGAGTCACTGATTGCCAATCAGTACGGAAGCTCAATCAAAGTAGATAACCAATCCGTGGCTGCTGTGAATTTTTCTACACGCCAAATGAAAGAAGCTGGGTATTCTGAATAGAAATGCAAATCAACAGATTAGAAGTCAAGGTTCCACTCGACTACAACCAATATTTGGAACTCCCCTCCATCTTGAATAATTTAGGGGTTTATCCCAGACGCCAGTACTCGGATCGATGGGTTAACTCAATCTACCTTGACTCACTTGCCCTCACCAATTATCTGGAAAACGTCATCGGCCTTTCAAATAGGCAGAAGATAAGGTTTCGCTGGTATGACTCGCTTGAACAGATATCCATTGAACGTAAGCAGAAAACAAACAAGTCTTCAAATAAGCAATCAGCAAAGTTGTCGAACATAAAGGCACTTCGACCAGACCATGCGGTAGCCATTGGGCAACTGGAATTGGAGAACCCGCAGCTTCTTGCATACACCTTATCCCTGGCCCCCACTCTGGAAGTATCCTACTTGAGAAGCTACTACGAAATAGCGTCTGGCATCAGAATGACGATCGACCGTAACATGAAATTCCGCAGCCTGTCTCATCCTGCCGACAAAAAAATGACTAATTCGCCAGTCGCTAGCGTGGTGGAGTTTAAATATCCCGTCGACAAAAAAAGAGATTTCGAAGCACTGCTACAGAACTTTCCTTTTCGATTGTTTCGACATTCAAAGTACGTCATCGGAATGGATACCGTGTGCGGCTAGTTCTATTGATGGGCTCAGTTCTGCTTAAGAGCAGGTTACGCGGCTAAGTCGGTTAAGCGATCAACAACAAAGTCGGCCAGTGTCTCCATTGCGTTGGTAAAAGCAGAATGAGCAACCTTGTTTAACTGCCTCAGGGCCTGGCAACGGTCTGTGTTCGAGGATAGGAAGTTTAAACCGCGTTTAGCATCCTTTCTGTCAGAAAACGCTGTGCTAACCGCCGCGCCAAATCCCATTATTACGTTAAGTCTCCCGGTATTTTCTCGTCCCGTCAGCCGCAGTCCACCCACCCGTAAACGGAGAACGATCCAGACTATGCCAGGGTCATAAAGGGATCGTTGTTGATCAACCCTTTGAACGATTCACGATTCATGTGGCTGGTCACGTAACGCGTAATATTCGGATGGCTAGACTCAGGTAACGCTTCCCCTGAGTAAAGCATCTGAATAAATTGGCAGGTGATCGCAATGTCCGCGATGCTAAACGCATTGCCCAACAGATATGTTCGGGCGCCGATCTCGCTTTCAAGGTAGTCAAAAATCGGCGGTTGCAGATTGTTGATAATTTTTTGAATGACCGTTTCATCGGGCTCACGTTTCATCATCTTCACCGCTACCCGATTGAAAAATAGCGCTGAGGTTGCCTTAGGCAGCTCATTGTCTGCCCAATCCTCAAACCACAGCGCCCTGCCATAGTCGCCATCATCTTGCGGATACAGTGGCGTTTCCGGAAACCGCTTCTCCAGATAACCACAGATGGCCGATGAATCAGGAATCGCCAGGTCGCCGTCGGTCATGGCAGGAATTTTACCCAGCGGAGAAATCTTCAGATGTGATTCGGGCGCAGGAAACGGACTAATGGGATTGACCTCGTGGTCCACGCCCTTCTCGATAAGGCATACCAGGGTCTTTCGTACAAAGGGCGAGACGGGTGAGCCATGAATAGTAATCATCAACATACTCCAACAGATATCGGCAAATAATCCGGCAGTGTACCTCATACTCACTATTCGGCGAGCAGTTTGGTGGCATGCTCGTTTCCACTGGCAATTCATGCGCTGACCGGGCTATGCCCTACTAGTGTATGCCGCGTATTGTTCGGGTACCGAGGCCCAGAGACTTCTACCGGTGAATCAGGCTCAATTCGCGCTCATTTGGGCCCACTTTCTTCCCGAGCGGCGACATCGCAGATAGTATTCCTTCAGGGGATCTCTTTTATTTAAACGGAAAATTGAACGATGACCTTGAACCAACAGTGGCGACTGGCTCGCCAACCGATTGAAGGCTGGCCTACGGACGGCGATTTTGCTCTTGGTAGCGCTGATATCGCCGAGCCAGGCGCTAATCAGGCACTCACTCGGACCCTCTATCTTTCCCTCGATCCCTACCAATGGGGGCGACGCCGTAGTGGTATTGAGCAGACCGGTGAGGTCTGTCACGGCAGAACGGTTTCGCAGGTGTTAAAGAGCCGGCTCTCCGGATACCACGAGGGCGATGTTATCTTTAACACGAATGGCTGGCAGGAATACGGTCTTGTAGGACAAGACATCAGCGAGTTTGGCTATATGCATCCCAGGGTTTTGGATATATCCCAGGCCCCTGCCTCTAGCGCATTGGGCGTTCTGGGCATGCTGGGCCTCACGGCGTACTCCGGTTTGTATGTTCAATGCCAACCAAAACCTGGTGAAACAGTCGCTGTGTCGGCCGCGAGCGGCGGCGTTGGTCAAAATGTCGTTCAGATCGCAAAACTAAAAGGCTGCCGTGTGGTCGGTATTGTTGGGTCAGATGACAAGTGTGACTTCGTGGTTGATAGCCTGGGTGCAGACGCCTGTATCAATCGTAAGTCCCCGGACTTTGTTGACCAGTTACAGCATGCCTGCCCTGATGGCGTTGACATCTATTTCGAGAATGTCGGCGGTGAAGTGTTTGAAGCGGTTCTGCCATTGTTGAACAAGTCCTCCAGAATTAGCCTGTGCGGGTTAATTTCGCAGTACGGGAATGACGACGCCGCGTCCAACCATGCTCGATGGCAAGAGACGGGCGCCCCCGTTTTTGCTACCCAGCAAGTGCAGGTCAATGGCCTGTTTGTGGGTAACTTCGTTGCTGACTACCAGCAACAATTTCTTGAGGAAATGGGCGACTGGGTTCGCAATGGCCAGGTGAAGTACAAAGAAGATATCTGGCAGGGTATCGAAAAAGCGCCTGAAGCGTTTGACGCCATGCTAAAAGGTGAAAACTTTGGCAAGACACTTGTTCAAGTCACTGAGGACCCTGTTGCGAAGGTTCTCTGATCTGGTGGAAACTGAGGTTAGGAAGAATAACCACGCTTTTCCGATCCTGAGAAAAGTATCCTGGTTCCAGCCAGTTAGATGCCGTCCCCGTTACCCCAATTGAACAGGTGTTGTGTGATCGAAAACTTTAGCCCAACGATTGAAAACTTGATGATTTGACCCTCGATCCCAGACGCTGGCCGAATGCGAAGAAGAAGCCAGGTAATTGGATCACGGTGCGCGTCGATGTCAAAGAAGAATACATATCAACCTACCTGACAACATTGGAGAAACGAGATGCTATACGGAAATTTTAAGAACATGACCTATACTCAAAGTACGAGTAACTTTAACGGCGGTGTGGGTTTTTCCCTTGCGC
>Ga0206679_10000995_pt1 | contig 23649 bp, 23 predicted proteins | sample M110012015metaG_FD_155464 | JGI IMG/M metagenome (GOLD analysis project Ga0206679, IMG submission 155464) | Ammonia-oxidizing marine archaeal communities from Monterey Bay, California, United States - M1 100m 12015 | ecosystem: Environmental > Aquatic > Marine > Intertidal zone | place: USA... | reverse complement strand
ACATGCTGTCTACGATAATGGAATGTGTGTCTATGATTGTCTTGGTTGTACAGATTCTTACGCTCTCAATTTCAATACAAACGCTACAATCGACGATGGTAGTTGCGTATTCTACGAAGGCTGCACCAATCCGTCCGCATGCAATTATGATTCACTAGCCATTTTTGATAATGGAAGTTGTATTTACGATTGTGTCGGCTGCACCGATCCTATGGCGACCAATTATAACTCCACAGTATCAATTGATGACGGCTCTTGTCTCTACGTAATAGGATGTACATATTTCGGAGCAAGCAATTATGATTCTGTGGCCTATTTAGACGACGGAAGTTGTGTTTTTGAAGAAAACTGCCCGGGAGATTTCGATGGCAACATGGAAGTCAATACCGCGGATCTGCTGACAATGCTCCAGAATTTCGGAACAACCTGTATCGAATAAACCGGCAAGAATATTGTCTGATCGCATGATTTCACTCAACAAACCAGACAATAAATAGCGACGATAGACCAACAGACAGAAAACTAAACCACTCGTCAATTAGGCGGGTGGTTTTCCTCTTTCAAAGCGTTATACTTATTGGGACTAACAACAGCGTTATCCACAACGTAAATACATTACGTACTGGATTTTTTACATTAGCTTAAAATTGAAAATCATGGCCGTTGAAGTAAAAGCAGAAAAACTCAAAGCCCTACAAATGACGTTAGATCGTCTAGACAAAACTTACGGTAAAGGCGCCGTGATGAAGTTGGGTGATGAAGCAATTGAAGAGTTGGAAGTGATCCCTACAGGATCAGTGACATTGGACCTCGCATTAGGTGTGGGGGGATTCCCAAAAGGAAGAGTAGTTGAAATCTATGGACCTGAATCATCAGGTAAAACGACATTAGCAATTCACGCTGTTGCAGAGTGTCAAAAGCAAGGTGGAATCGCAGCTATTATCGATGCGGAGCACGCATTTGATAAATTTTACGCCGAGAACCTAGGCGTTGACACTGAGAACCTTTTGATCTCGCAGCCGGATAATGGCGAGCAAGGATTGGAAATTGCTGACAACCTAATTCGCTCTGGCGCAATAGACCTTATCGTTATCGACTCCGTAGCAGCGCTCACTCCTCGCGCTGAGATCGAAGGGGAAATGGGAGACTCCCAAGTTGGTCTTCAAGCTCGACTTATGAGTAAAGCGTTGAGAAAACTGACAGGAAGCATCAGTAAAACTGGATGTTGCTGTATTTTCATCAATCAGCTTAGGGAAAAAATCGGAGTCATGTTTGGCAACCCTGAGACTACCACTGGTGGTAACGCGCTCAAGTTCTACTCTTCGATCAGAATTGACATTCGTCGCTCAAGTCAGATCAAAGACGCTGAAGTCGTAATCGGAAACCGAACGAAGATTAAAGTTGTCAAGAACAAGGTAGCCCCTCCATTCCGTCGTGCAGAGTTCGACATCATGTATGGAACTGGAATTTCCAAGACTGGCGAAATAATCGACATCGGAGTTGACCTCAACATTATCAAGAAAAGCGGTTCGTGGTTTAGCTACGGCGAGACGAAACTTGGACAGGGTCGTGATGCTGTGAAATCGTTGATCGAAGACAATCCAGAATTGATGGAAGAGCTGGAGACGAAGATCAAGGAAGAACTAGATAAATAAATCAGATATTTTTCGAGTAAAAGTCCCTGCCTTGGCGGGGGCTTTTTCATTTTTGCCCTATGAAAATATTCGCATACCTTTTATTCATCGTCATCCTCGCAGCCTGCACATCTGGTCCAAAGCCCGAGGCAGAAACACAGCAACCAGAGACTCCTACGATGTCTCGACTTGATTCTATAAATCAATTGCTACTTGAGAATCCGAACAGTGTCGATTTGTTTCTAGAAAGAGCGGAACTATTCATGCATATGGATTCCCTGGACATAGCGGTTAAAGACATCAATAGAGCTCTGCGCATCGATAGCACTTCAGCGCAAGCTCATCATGATCGTGGAGAAATCCACTATTTCAAGAAAGACATCGATCTCGCTCTCAAAGAATTTGATGTCTGCATTGAATACGATCCAGATCACTGTCCTTGCCTTCTAAAAAAAGCTGAGATTCAAATGCTCCTTCGTCAATATGAGGAGGCTCTCTCCTTGATCAACTCAGCACTTCGCGTCGACGAGTTTCAACCAGAAGCATATTACATGAAGGGCTTATTGTACAAAGAAGCTGGGGATACCAACCTCGCTGTTTCATCTTACATAACGGCAACTGAGCTTGACCCCATGTTTTATGATGCCTATATCCAGGTTGGTTTACTCTACGCTATCGCTCATAATGATCTTGCATTAGAATACTACAGTTCTGCACTAGACATAGCTCCCAACAGCGTGGAAGCTATGTACGCCAAAGGAGTCTACCTTCAAGATAATGCTCAAGGCCGTGCTGACCGTTTGCGCGAAGCGCTAGAAGTCTATGACGACATACAAATGGTGGATACTGCATTTGCCGCTGCTCCATACAATCAGGGGTACATTTACCTTGAATATCTAGCTGATTACGATTCGGCAGCGACAAAATTTGGGATAGCTATCGAGAAATACCCCATGTATTTCCAAGCTTTCTATAACCGAGGATTGTGCTTTGAGAGTAGTGATCAGTTGCAACGTGCATTAAACGACTACAACAAGTCCTTGCACATGAAACCAGATTACACTCCAGCGGCAATCGCAAAATCAAGAGTGCTCGAGTCTATGGGAAAGTAATCTCCTAGTCGACGAAATCTTTGGTCAAGTAGTAGCTGACTTCATGAACAGTATTCCCTCCAGGCTGGTATTCCAAGGGGATTATTACCATTGCCGACTGATAATAAATCACACCGGGTTTGTCCACGTGAGCATAGGTGAAATAGAGCTCAAACTGAATATTGTAATTATCGTAATCTCCTAGTGCAGTAAATTCAACTTTACCCCTTCCAATATTATAATTCTCCAGACTATTTATATCTCCTCCGTCGTCCATAGCCGCTTCGTTTCGGCCCCAAGACACGATCTCGTAGTCATCACCCATATCAAGGTTAAACGTGATCACATTTGTCCCATCTCCAGTTAAGACCGTCTGAGTATATACTTCTTCTCCTTCGCTAATGGCTTGCTCGTAATTGTTTCCTCCGGTAATCGAAGTGATCTCTAAGGTTTGCACTTTAAAATTTCGAGCGTCCACTTTTCGAATGACTTGATTCCCTAAATCAATCAAGAAAAAATCGCCCGCCAAATACGCCATAGAGCCTGGTGAAGCGAATTGTGCTTTCGCTCCTTTGCCATCACTAAAGCCTCGTTCAGAGCCGCCAGCGATCACATCGACCACCTTTCGGCTCATGCGACAAATCCTATTATTATAGGAGTCAGAAAAGAACAGCTCATCGTTGTAACTGATGATCGAAGAAGGAAATTGCAGATCTCCAATCAAAGTATCACCAACCGGCTCGTAAAGAGTTTTAACCTTGCCATTCGGAGTCAACTCACGAATCTTTCCTAGTGTTGGCTCTACGAAATACAAGCTACCATCCTGGTCAAAAGTAAGATCTCTGGGAGCACTCAAACGATTCACTTTCTTTCCTCCATCGATAGAACCAAGCTTGCCATCACCCGCTATGGGCTTTGCCTTTGTGGTTGATAAGTCCATTTCCCAAATCTGGTTGTAACCTGTCATGGCGATATACAACTTCCCACCTCGCAGCTCTAAGTCTATCGGAAATGAAAGTCTACCCGACTTGCCGACAACTTCCTTAGGAGGAATTAGACCTTGTTCACCTGTACCCAATATGGTCGAAACCACTCCGTACTTCAAGTCTACTTGACGAATCAAGTGGTTATATGTATCGGCTACATAAAGAATCTGATTTGCCTCATCAATGGCCATTCCGCTCGGACCGTTGAATCTTGCAGTTGCCGATCGTCCATCAACCCAACCTACTTTACCAACGCCAATTTTCTCATTCATTTGACCGTCGACATCCACTATGAGAATTCTATGCTTCTTATGATCGGTAACATACACTCTCGCCGAACGAGGCGAAGCGCAGATATGACTTAGATTTCCAAGCACTGATTTCGGCGCTCGGTCTGGAATGTACTTTGCAGTTCTAAATATTCGATCGAGTCCACCGTGCTGGAATAAATGCGACCCGAGCGAATCCAAATCAGCCCAGGCACTCTGAATCTCAACATTACCGATAAGTTTATTATGCAATTCTCCTTTTTGATTGATCACTGCAAGAACTGGCGCCGAAGAGAAGTTGATACCTGGCACATCTCCAAGTTCATCAGGCGCAAATAAAGGATGACGAATTTCGTGTCGAAGAATCAAATCCATAACGGAACGGCGCTCCTTCAAAGCTTTGTAGTCAGTAGTTAATATGGTGTACACCTCAAATTCATGATGATCCTTAGCCCATGAATTAAGGTCTTGAATAATCCCCTGCGACTCAATATTTGAAGGATCCCAAAAATGCAAGAGGGTGAGTTTCCTGCTGTTAATGAAGTTTTGAGGTGGATTTTGAATGTTATACCAATCTCCTGAATCTGGAAGAAAGATGCACTCCTTAAAATCGCCAACACGCTTATTTTTTCGATCAATCTGAGCGCTAGCTGAGATTACAAATAGCGCTAAGACTATACAGAGAATTTTATCCATCAATTTCAATTTACATTCGTCTTTTACCAAATTTCGTTCCTATTCCGAAATCTGGCGACAAAACACAAAAAAAGGGAACCTTTCGGTTCCCTTCTGTAAGTCTTTTCTTTAAATCTACTTGACTTGATCCACAACTGCTTTAAAAGCATCTGGGTGGTTCATCGCGAGATCTGCAAGAACTTTACGGTTAAGAGTGATGCCTTTAGCATGTACTTTACCCATAAACTGTGAGTAAGACATTCCGTGCTGACGTGCACCAGCGTTGATTCTTGCAATCCATAATCTGCGGAAGCTACGCTTGCGCTGCTTTCTTCCGATGTATGCATAACATAGACCTTTTTCTACTGCGTTTTTCGCAACAGTATAGACGTTCTTACGGGCACCGTAGTACCCTTTCGCCATCTTAAGGATTTTCTTGCGCCGAGCCCTTGAGGCTACAGCATTTACCGATCTTGGCATTTTACTTCGTTTTTTGGCTTCAGGTGTCCACTTTCGTGGTGCTTAATACTCAGAAGCCGGGTTTAAACTTACCTAGTTAATTAGATGCAAAGCTGCTTCTTAATACTCGGCACATCTGACTCATGAACAGTTGTCATCTTCGTCAAGTTGCGCTTTTGCTTAGTCTCCTTCTTTGTAAGAATGTGACTCTTGTAAGCATGCTTACGCTTGATTTTACCAGTGCCTGTAACCTTGAATCTCTTCTTGGCGCTGGATTTGGTTTTCATTTTTGGCATTGCCTTATAATTTTGCCGCCTAAAGTCGGCGGTATTAAATCCTACTTCTTTTTAGGATTGATCATCATGATCATCCTCTTGCCCTCGAGCTTTGGCATTTGCTCCACTAATCCTACTTCTTCTAGCTCCTGTGCAAATTTCAAGAGAAGGATTTCACCCCTTTCCTTGAACACAATTGTTCTTCCTTTAAAGAACACATATGCTTTGACTTTCGCTCCTTCTTCAAGGAACTTGCGAGCGTGTTTCAACTTAAAGTCGAAATCATGGTCATCCGTGTTAGGGCCAAATCTGATCTCCTTGATCACAATCTTCGATTGCTTTGATTTGAGCTCCTTTTGCTTCTTTTTCTGCTCGTAGAGGAATTTCTTGTAATCGACAATTCGACAAACTGGCGGAACGGCCTTTGGAGAGATTTCAACTAAATCAAGCTCCATTTCATCAGCCAACTTAATAGCCTCTGGCAAGCTATAAACTCCTTGCTCAACTCCTTCACCCACTACACGTACTTCTTGTGCGCTGATATTGTTGTTGATCTTGTGGAGATCCTCTTTCCTAACCCTACCTCTAAAGGGCTTTTTTCTACGTTTTTTTATCGTCCTCGGTATTTACTATTAAACTTCAAAGTCAAGCTAACATTTCAGCAATTTCCGTGTTGATGACTTGAGCAAAATCCTCTGCGGACATTTGTCCGATGTCGCCTTCACCTTGTTTCCGTGCTGAAACTTGACCTGACTTCTGTTCTTGTTCGCCGATAATCAACATGTAAGGAACCCGCTCTACCTCTGCATCACGGATCTTTCTCCCTACTTTTTCATTGCGCTCATCAACGGCGGCGCGAATATCGTAATTATTAAGCATATCTCCTACCTGCTTCGCATAGTCATTATAGTTATCCGAAATAGGCAATATTCTCACCTGCTCTGGGGTAAGCCAAAGCGGGAATTTTCCAGCGCAGTGTTCGATCAAAATAGCTACGAATCGCTCCATAGATCCAAACGGTGCGCGATGGATCATCACTGGCCTATGTTTCTCATTATCAGCCCCAGTGTACTCAAGCTCAAACCGTTCTGGCAAGTTATAATCGACTTGAACAGTCCCCAACTGCCACTTACGACCGATCGCATCGCGTACCATGAAGTCTAGTTTAGGACCATAAAACGCTGCCTCTCCATGCTCAACTACGGTGTTTAACCCTTTCTCATCAGCAACTTCCTGAATCGCTATTTCTGCCTTATCCCAGTTGTCGGTTGAACCGATATACTTTTCCGGTTTCGCTGGGTCTCGAAGAGAAACTTGCGCTATAAAATCCTTAAAATCAAGCACTTTAAAAATGTAAAGCACGATATCGATCACCGCTCCTACCTCTTCTTTTACTTGATCATTCGTGCAGAAAATGTGTGCGTCATCTTGAGTAAAACCACGAACTCTAGTGAGACCGTGAAGCTCTCCGCTCTGCTCATATCGGTATACCGTTCCGAACTCTGCAAGGCGAAGCGGAAGATCTTTGTATGACTTTGGATGAGCCGCGTAGATCTCGCAATGATGCGGGCAGTTCATAGGCTTGAGCATATACTTTTCGCCTTCTTGAGGAGTTTCGATTGGTCGGAAACTATCCTCTCCGTATTTGTCCCAGTGACCTGATGTCTCGTACAAATGCTTGTGGCCGATGTGTGGCGTGATCACCTGAACATAGCCAGCTTTTTTCTGCGCTTCTTTTAAAAACGCTTCCAGACGGGCTCTTAAATCTGCTCCTTTTGGCAACCACAACGGTAGACCAGAACCTACTTTTTGCGAGAAATGGAACAGTTGAAGCTCCTTTCCAAGCTTTCTATGGTCGCGTTTCTTTGCTTCTTCCAAAAGCTCAAGATGGGCAGTTAACTCCTTCTGCTTTGGGAATGCAACTCCATAAATTCGAGTGAGCTGCTTGTTGTTCTCATCCCCTTTGTAGTATGCCCCAGCAATGTTTAACAGCTTTACCGCCTTGATATATCCGGTATGGGGAATGTGAGGTCCACGGCACAAATCGGTGAAGCCACCTTGAGTATAAAATATGATTGTACCATCGTCAAGACCTTCCAACAAATCAAGCTTGTATTCATCGCCTTTATCCTCAAAATAAGTTGTGGCTTCAGCCTTTGAGATTTCTTTTCTAACGAACTGATTTTTCTCTCGGGCCAGCTCGAGCATCAACTTTTCAATTCGCGCTAGATCGCCTTCAGTGATTGTTTTATCTCCGAAATCACAATCGTAATAGAATCCGTTTTCGATAGCTGGACCAACCCAAAACTTGACGCCAGGAAATTCTCTTTCTAACGCTTCAGCCATGAGGTGAGCTGAAGAGTGCCACATGGTCGACTTCCCATCCTCATCATTCCAAGTCAAAAGCTTAAGCGCTTTATCACCGTCGATGGGAGTATTTGCATCAACTACTTCACCGTCTAATTCTGCTGCAAGTACATTTCTAGCGAGTCCTTCGCTGATCGAAAGAGCAACGTCCATTGGCGTAGTGCCTTGTTCTACTTGTCTGACTGATCCGTCGGGCAGGGTAATATTCACCATGATTGGCCTTGATTTATAGGCCGGCAAATTTAGGAAAACCTGAGCGGGCGACTACACGGCAGTTTTCACTGACGTCCAAGCCTTGATCTGCCAACTAATAAAGCCCGTGCAGACGTGATTCCCTTCGACGTCATGAATAGGAACTTCGCAGACGAAAGACACACGATCTGACTCCCTCAGTTTATCCGTAATATGAGTTTTTGCTTGCTCTGGAGTTACCTGAAACTCCGCTGTACAGGCCATTTTAGCTTGATAGTGATATTTCACTTCAATCGTCTCCATGATGATTCTATAGTCGTCAACTGGAAGGGATGACATCATGACCAGCCCTGACACAAACTCGGCGCAAGTCGCTAAACAACACGCGTGAATCCCTTTGAGATGATTGAGGTTTTTCCGGATGTACGGGATTCTAACCTTGGCATGACCTGGTTGAATATGTTCTATTTTGAACTTGTGCGGAATGTTGAATGGGATGCCATAACGAAGAGCAGTGTTCAACTTTTTTCTACCCCAATCAGATGCATAGGCTGCTTTGAAAAGCTTCTGAATTTTCATGTTGCATGTGTTCCATTAATCGGAGCAAATCCGAAACGTCAGCCTACCCTTCTTGTAATTCCAAGTCCTTTTCTAGAATCGACGGAATATTAGGTCGGAAGTATTGATCGCTCTTCATGACTTTACCGTCTTCGCGATAAATCGGATCTCCATTCGCATCAAGCTTTGACATGTTGCTCCGCTGTATTTCCTCAAAAACCTCTACAATCTTGTGCTGGAGTCCATGCGATAGAATTGTGCCACAGAGTATGTAAAGTTGATCGCCAAGAGCGTCGGCAACCTCAACGAGGTCTCCATTTTCGGCCGCCTCAAGATATTCTTCGTTTTCCTCTTTCATCAATCGATGTCTTAGAGAATAGACTTTCTCTCCTACCTGACCGACTGGTTTCTGCTCATTTTTAATCTTGAACGCATCGTGAAACTCCCTTACTCTATCAATTACCTTTTCAAATTCCATGAACTTGGTTTAAACCCGCAAAACTAGACTGAGCCATTCCTTATCCACTGAATATTGATATCAAGTTTTACACTCATCTGAACTAGTTTTCAACCCGAAATTCTAGCAAAGACGGGGGCTTAACACCTTTTAACTCTGGTGTATTTGCTCCGAAGGAGTTTAGCTAGATTTTTGTGCGGCACACTTTGAATTGGGTTTACCCTTTTCTTTTAAACAAATTTGCCGGCCGGAATTTGATCTGGTTTAACCTTTGAAATAAGAGTATGGAAAACGAAGCGACCGATATATCGACCACAGAAGTTGCTACAGAAGCATTTGATATTAAAGCGCTAAGTGAGAGAATCGAAAAAGAAAGTGCCTTTGTAGATCTCCTCAATTTGGAGATGGAGAAAGTAATCATCGGGCAAAAGGACATGGTCCGAAAGCTGATGATCGCTTTGCTCTCTGATGGTCACATTCTTCTTGAGGGCGTCCCCGGTCTTGCGAAAACGCTAGCTATTAAGTCCTTGTCGGAAACCATCGATGTGTCATTTAACCGAATTCAATTCACCCCAGACTTGCTTCCAGCAGATGTCGTGGGTACGATGATATACAATCAAAAGAAGGAAGAATTTGCGGTCAAGAAGGGGCCCATTTTCGCCAACTTCATTTTGGCTGACGAGATTAATCGTGCTCCTGCAAAGGTTCAAAGTGCCTTGCTTGAGGCTATGCAAGAACGTCAGGTGACCATCGGCACTGAGACATTCAATTTGGACAAGCCTTTCCTTGTGCTAGCCACTCAAAATCCAGTTGAGCAGGAAGGAACCTACCCTCTTCCTGAGGCACAAGTTGACAGATTCATGCTAAAAGTCGTGATTGGATATCCGGAAAAAGAAGACGAGAAAAAAATTGTTCGCAGCAACATCAGTTCTGAAGCACGACAAAAGCCTAACAGCGTTGTTACTCCAGCTCAAATCCTAAAAGCTCGTGAAACCGTCCGAGAAGTATACATGGACGAAAAAATTGAGCAGTACATAATCGATATTGTTTTCGCCACACGTAACCCTGAAGACTATGGCTTAGGACATTTGAAGGAATTGATTTCATTTGGTGGTTCTCCTCGTGCAAGTATTTCAATGGCAATGGCTTCGAAAGCACTTGCTTTTATAAAAAGACGAGGTTATGTGATTCCAGAGGACGTCCGAGCGGTATGTCTTGATGTCTTGCGACACCGTATCGGCATCACTTATGAAGCGGAAGCTGAGGATATTACCCAAGAGCAAATCATTACCGAGATTCTCAACAAAGTAGAGGTACCGTAAGGTATACCCTGTTTCAACCCTTTAGCCCAATCTAACCCAAAATGGAAACAGCGGAGCTGCTGAAAAAAGTTAGAGCGATTGAGATTAAAACCCGTGGTCTGTCAAATCAGATCTTCTCGGGAGAATATCATAGTGCTTTCAAGGGGCGAGGAATGGCATTTTCTGAAAATCGAGAATACCAACATGGGGATGAAATACGGAGCATCGATTGGAACGTGACAGCGCGCCTGGGACACCCCTATGTCAAGGTGTTCGAAGAGGAGCGAGAGCTCACGGCAATGATCATTGTTGATGTCAGTGGATCCGAAGATTTTGGCACCAAAGAAATGCTCAAAAGGCACTTGATTACAGAACTCACGGCGGTGATCGCGTTTTCCGCATTGCAGAATAACGATAAGATTGGTGTCATTCTGTTTTCTGACCAAATTGAGCTTTTCATTCCTCCAAAAAAGGGGAAAACTCATATTCTTCGAATCATTAGGGAGCTGATCAACTTTACACCAAATCACAAAGGCACCAACATAAGTATGGCCTTGGATTTTCTCAATGGCGCGATCAAGAAACGGTGTATCACATTCGTTATTTCGGACTTCGTAGACGAAGGTTTTGAGAATGCGCTTAGAATCGCAAATCGCAAGCACGACATGGTGGCTCTTAGAATCAAAGACCGACGTGAATCGTCCATTCCTAATGTTGGTCTCGCGCAATTTCAAGATATCGAAACAGGCAAGATTAAGTGGATAAACACGGGATCGAAGCGTGTAAGACATGCTTATGAAAAGGCTGCGAAAGTGAGAGATCTCAAAGTGAAAGATCTATTTAAACGAGCCGGAGTTGACTATACAGACATGCATACTGACGAAAACTACGTACGGCCGCTCATGAGCTTATTTAAGAAACGAGGATGAAGCTATTGCGCTTTCATATCACCCTGATTATCTGCGTATTAGGCTTTGGGACCACCTTGGCTCAAGATGTTTATCTCACGTTGGATAGGGATAGCATCCTAATTGGTGAGCGGGTCGATGGAGAGATTAAAGTGGTGTATAGAATTGACCACGACTCATCTCATGTGACCTGGCCTGAAATTGGCGAAACTCTTGCCGAAGGTGTCGACATTCTCACCAAAGGGAAAATCGACACGATCGCTAACGCCGATGACTCTAACCCGCTAATCTTCCATCAGATCATGAAGATCAATATTTCTTCATTCGACAGTGGATTCTTCGCAATTGAGCCCTTGAAATTCGTTGTAAACGGAGATAGCATCGAGTCCAATGCAGCTCTGTTATCCGTCTACTACCCCGCTATAGACATGCAGGCGGACATCAAAGACATTAAGGGGATTAAGAACATCGAATTTGGCTTTATTGATTGGTTGCATGCGAATTGGCTTTGGGTGTTAATCGGATTCATCGGTTTGATTGGTGGAATATGGGCAGTAGTGACTTTGAATAGAAAAAAGCCACAAAGCGAAAAAGAGCAGGAGACTCAAAGAGTTGTTGTCATTCCACCACATATTGTCGCCTTGAAACGATTGAAAGAATTGAAGGAAAAGCAACTTTGGCAAGAGGGTAAGGTGAAAGCCTATTACTCAGAATTGACCAACATTTTTCGTCATTATCTCGAGCGTCGATACAATATCCCTGCCCTCGAAGTTACTTCTCATGAAATCATGATGGGCCTGAAAAGAAAGGCCATCCACCAAGACACGATCGAGCAAATTGGAGAACTGCTTGTCTTAGCTGACTTGGTGAAATTCGCAAAGGAAAAACCTCTACCAAACGATCACGACAGAGCCTTCTACGCCATTACTGATTTCGTAAACTCATCAAAGCAGGAATCTCAAGTTGACTAGAAATCAGTCCATATCCCTAGTCATTCTTGTGTTGGCCAACCTCGCTTGCCTTGTTCTGTGGTGGGTTGGAAAAGACTTATTCGAATACGAAAATCCCGGATGGTTCTGGGGTTTACTTGCAATTCCCGTCATCAGCGTACTTCACTTCTTCACGGGTCCAAATTCTCAGGCAAGGGTGAATATCAGTGACATGCGCCCTTTCGAGGGTATTGAAAGCTCGTTGATGTCGCATGGGAACGGGGCACTTTTTGGGATGCGTATTGCCGCCTTCACATTATTGGCTTTAGCGCTAGCCAGACCTCAATCGAGCCTAAGCTTCGAAGATTTAACCAAAGAAGGAATAGACATCGTTATCGCTCTTGACGTTAGCCACAGTATGATGGCACAAGACTTCAAGCCCAACAGACTCGCGAGCGCTAAAAAAGTTGCTCGCCAATTCATTTCGGACAGACCAGACGATCGCATTGGACTTGTTGTTTATGAAGGTGAGAGTTTTACCCAAGTGCCTATAACTTCAGACCATCGCGTTCTTCAAAATGGACTTGCGGAAATTCAGCCAGGATGGATTGAAGGTGGGACCGCAATTGGATTGGGATTGGCGACTGCTGTGAATCGACTTAAAACCAGCGAAGCAAAAAGTAAGATCATCATTCTCCTCACTGATGGTGTGAGTAATGCTGGGCAAATCAAACCCGTAGACGCCGCGCACATCGCAAAGGCTTTTGGCATACGCACTTACACTATCGGAGTGGGCACTCAGGGCCAGGCAAAAACGCCTTATAGACTATTTCCTGACGGCACTTATGACTACGTTATGCAGGAAGTCGAAATTGATGAAGAAGTATTGAAAGAAATCGCACAAGTTACTGACGGTGAATACTTTAGAGCTACTTCAGAGTCTGGACTTTTCGAAATTTATGATCAAATTAATCAGCTCGAGCGAACCAAGTTTAACGTAACTCGATACAGCAACAAGACTGAAGAATTTTTCTGGTTTGCTTTTTGGGCACTTGCTTTACTCATCATGGAATTCTCACTACGAAATACAATCTTCAGATCGACACCATGAGCGTGCGCAGGGTTAGATACAATTTAAAAGCAATTGTGCTTTCGGCGCTCATCACCGAAGTTCTGTTTTGGCTCGTACTCGGGGGGATATATTTCGTTCTACTCAAATTCGTCCCAACGATTCGCTTTCATAACCCGAAAGTAGCTTGGGGACTCTTGCTTGTCCCCGCTATTAGTATCATCTATGTGTTCGTTATTCGGATTAAGAACAAATCGATAGCAGCGTACTCCGATCAGAGTTTGGTTCCAAAAGTCATCCCTGGAATCAGCACAACAAGGGCTGTTTTAAAGTTCCTTTGTCTACGATTTGGGCTAGCATTCTTAGTTATCGCGATCATCGACCCGAAAGTGGGGACGAAGATGCAGGAATTTGAAACCCAAGGAATTGACCTCATGATCTGCTTAGATGTGAGTAATAGCATGCTGGCAGAAGACATACAGCCGACAAGACTTGAGGGCGCCAAGCGAGCAATGTATAAATTGATCAACGGCCTGGACGGCGATCGAGTTGGAATCATCGTGTTTGCTGGAAACGCATTTGTGCAGCTTCCGATCACCTCTGACTACGAGGCCGCGAAACTATTTTTGGAGACCATCGATACCGATATCACCAGTGTTCAAGGGACGGCGATTGGGGCTGCAATTGACTTGGCTATGGATTCATTCGATCCTAAAAATCAGGGAAATAAGGCCATTATCGTAATCACAGACGGGGAAAATCACGAGGATGATGCGCTTGGTTCAGCTCGTCGCGCAGCGGCCGAAAACGTGACTTTACACGCTATAGGAATGGGATCGATCGAAGGCGCACCGATTCCAATCTACAATCGATACGGTCAACAAACCGGCTTCAAATCGGATGTCGACGGAAACACCGTTGTTACTGCTTTGAATGAGAACATGTTACGAGAGATCGTAGAAGAAGGAGGCGGAATTTTGACCCGAGCTAGTGGCAACTATGTTGGTATTGGAGAATTGATGAGCAGTATTCAGCAAGAAGAAGGCAATGAATTGCAGACATTTGAATTCGCAGAATACGAACATCGTTTTCAGTGGTTCTTGGTGGCTGGTTTGTTTCTTCTAGCCCTTGACACTTTGATATCAGAGCGAATGAAAAATTGGTCAAAAGAACTCAGTGTATTTGATGTATGAAGCACCTATTATTCCTCATATCGATTGTCGTTAGCTTGACCTCCTTTGCACAGCATGAAAAGCGTGTAGCCGAAGAAGCAGGCATACAATATGCAGCCGGAAACTATGCGGAAGCGGATAGCTTGTATAATTTAAGTATGGCAGAGAAGCCGGATTGGCTTGAAGCGTCTTTCAACAAGGGCGATGCATTGTATCGTGGTGGAGATTTTGACGGTGCGGCCGAGCAATTCAACAATATTGCGTCGAAGGCGCAAGACAAAGAATTTAAATCCGAGGCTTATCACAATCTTGGAAATACGCACATGGGCAAGAACGAATTTGACAAAGCGGCCGCGGCTTACCGGAATGCTTTGATCAATGATCCGACTAACGAAGACTCTCGATACAATCTTGGATATGCTCAAAAACTGCTTCAGCAGCAGCAAGAACAAGAGCAAAACCAAGAAGGCGAAAATGAAGAGGGAGAAGAGGGAGAGGAAAAGCAGGATAAAGAAGGAGAACAAGACGGGGAACAAGATGGGGAACAAGATGGTAAAGAAGAAGAGAACGGTGAAAACAAAGACGGAGAGGATCAGGAAGGAGATCAAAAGCCAGAGGATCAAGAAGGTGATAAGCCAGAAGATCAGCAAGGTGACCAGGGCAATCAAAAAGAACAAGAAGCTCAGCCACTGCAGCTTTCTGCCGAAGAAGCAGCTCGTATTCTCGAATCGTTAAAACAAGACGAGAAAAAGGTGCAAGCGAAAGTCCAACAGCAAAAAGGCAAGGGTAAAAAAGTAAAAACCGACAAAGACTGGTGAGATTACTTTGCTTCATATTACTGCTCTCAAGCACCGCACTCTTCGGTCAAGGCCCCGGCTTCATGGCCACTGTAACTAAGTCCACCGTTGGGGTTTCGGAGACATTTAAACTCGAGCTCACATTGACCAATACGGAGGGCAGCATCGTGCTCCCAGCCATTCAAGATTTTTCTATTGTTCAAGGTCCATTCACGTCAAATCAGACGTCAATTGTTAATGGACATATGACTCAGAAAATCAGTAACACATACGTTTTACGGCCAAAGAGAATTGGAAAGTTTACGATCCCTCCTTGCTCTGCTAGAACCAAATCAGGTTTGCTGAAAAGTGAAGCTGTAGCAATTACTGTGGTCAAAGGAAGTGCGGCTTCAGTGGCTGCTTCGGGCACTGGAGAATTCTACACCACAGTGAGCGTCACCAAGCGGAAGGCATTCATTGGAGAGCCGATCGTAGCGACCTACCGGTTATTCATGCGCTTCAACAATTTGTCTGACACTAGAGACTCTTATCCCGATCTCGACGGTTTTTGGACCGAGACCATCGAGTCCAGCGATGATTGGGAAATTGAAGTCATCAACGGCATGCAATACAAGACGATTGTTGTCAAAAGAGATTTGCTTTTTCCTCAGCGTAGCGGTGAATTGACCATTGGTTCTTTTGAACTATCCGGTGTGGTTTCGAACAGTTCAATGGATCGAATGTTTGGCCGAGGCAAAGAAGTCATTGGCCGAAGCAAGCCTGTGACAATTACAGTTGAACCGTTACCTAAAGCTGAGCCAGCAAATTACCTCGGCACATATAAAGACCTCAAGATCGATGTTGACGTTAGCAAAACACAATTAGCTGCGAATGAAGCGATTAACATGAACATCAAATTCACAGGAAAGGGTAATCTCAAATTACTGGGCGCGCCAAACCTGACGATCCCTGGGGACTTTGAATCATACGATCCGAAGCTAAAGGACAACATCAGGATTAACTCAGGCGGAGAATCTGGAAGTCGGACATTCGAGTACATTTTCATCCCCAGAAGCCCTGGTTTATTTGAAATTCCGTCACTGACCCTTTCCTACTTTGATCCGGACGACGAAAAATTCAAAACGCTAGTCACAACGGCTCAAACTTTTGAAGTTTCTAGAGGTAATGACGATAGTAATGTAGCTTACACATTTGACAGCAAAACCGATGTCAACGTCCTAAACCAAGATATCCGATACATACGACCTACCACCACCCTCAGGGCTCCCTCTGCTGTGTTTTTTGGATCAATGGGTTTCTTTGGAATTATGGCTCTTCCGCTGATCATTCTTGGGCTGGCAATTGGCTGGCGAAAGCGAAATGAATCGGCTCTGGTTAATGAGTCTTTTAACAAGCAGAAAAAAGCCGGCAAGATGGCTCGAAAGCACCTCGCTCAAGCACGAAAACTTTGCGATACGGGAGCTTCAAAGGAGTATTTCTTATCCGTTCACGCGGCGATTTTAGGTTACCTAGCAGACAAGTTTTCCTTGCCTCAAAGTGACCTAAACACAGAAAAAATCCAATCTCTTCTTTCTCAAAGTGCAGGAAGTAATTCTGCTAATGAGACCCTCCAAATCCTCGAGTTGTGCGAACGGGCTCGCTATGCTCCAGTCAACGATGTAAGTGAATCGGAGCTCCTGCAGAAAACCGAAGATTTGATCGAAAAAATTGAGAAAGAGACCAAGAAATGAAAAGCTGGATCGCAATCCTATTCTTCAGTCTAATCTCATCGACTGCATGGTCGTTGAGCAAAGAGGAAGCTAAATTAAAATTTGAGCAAGGCAATGCTGCGTACGAAGCTGGTGACTTCCAGAATGCGCTGAAGAACTATCTGGCTATAGGTGGAGATTACAATTCTTTCGAATACCATTTCAATCTTGGCAATACCTATTACAAGTTGGATAGTGTAGCCATGGCCATCCTTCTATATGAGCGCGCGGCATTGATAAACCCTGCTGATGAAGATTTGATCATCAATTTGAAAATCACCAATCAGCGTGTCAAAGACAAAATAGACGCACTGCCTGCATTGGGCGTGGAGAATCTTTGGGATCGACTCATCGCCTCGTCCATGTTGAATACGTGGACCTATTCCACTATCCTGTGTTGGTGCACCGCACTTGGCTTGATTGGACTTTTCTTTTTTACTCGAAGTTTGGTAAACAGAAGGTTCTACGCAGTTTCTGCTACGATTCTTATTCTCAGCGCAGCGCTAACGCTGATGCTCGCCGTTGTCACAAACAACCGATTGGTAGAATCAACAGAGGCTATTATTCTAAGTCCAAAAGTGGATGTAATGAATCAGCCGAATGGTTCGCAAACAGAATTTGTGCTGCATGAGGGAACAAAAGTTCAAATGCGCGGATTAAGTTTAGACGGGACGTGGATTGAAATTCGAATTGCCAGTGGTGGCATAGGCTGGATGAAGGCATCAGACCTTCGGGAAATCTAATTCAGAAAGGCCAAAAAACAGGAAGTCTCGGACGCTTCCGAGACTCCATTAACCTTAACCAAAATACTTAATACTTAACTACTAAGCTTAACCTTGAGCCGTTGCAGCTAGGCTACAACAGCTATGAAAAAAACCTATAAAATTTGCGTTTGTATTAATTACACGCCAAAGGTAGAAATGGGCTTCAGGTGGGTTGTCAGTTTCACCGCTTAGGGTTTTGTGGGAATTTTCGTACAAGGCTGATTCGCCTGCCTAAAGCCGGGTTAGCGAAATAGTTCGGTGAAAAAATTTTGTCCAAAAAAAAAGCCCTGATCATTGTCAGGGCTTATTACTTAACCAAAAATTACTTTTGCGTTTACCAGCGCGTAGATTTAAAAATTTGCCATACAGGTGCCAAATATATATTGGAGGCTTTGTGATTATTGTAAGAACAGTCGGACACACCGTTGTGAGAATACTCCTACAAATACAGCACGTATTAGTAGTCTTGAATGTGTATGTATAAATGCCAAAATCGCTGACTGTATTTTTGTACGCTTGGATTTGGGGGGTTGGTATACCGAAAACCGATATAAAGAACTGATCCTCTTATGCTGAAGATGCAGGGTATAAAAAAGAAAAACCCCAGTGTATCCTAACTCACTGGGGTCTCTAACCAAAATAATATGCTTAATAAAATGCTTTATGAAAAACTTCTGTTCAATGTTACGGTGAGATTTTAAAAAGGTTCGTCAGACAGGTAAGCCAAGGTGATGTGAGTCTAGTCCTACATCTGAAGTTGGGGCATGGAGAAAACTAATTGTATTGCAATGGAAAACCCACCAAAACCAAAGGTTTGAAATCTAAAATGAAACATTATAAACGATTCCGGCGTTTTAAGGACAAATTATCTGAAAATCATGAAAACTGTCATAACTACTGTGCTCCTGGTATTCGGCCTGTCCATAGGTTTTAGTTCATGCGCCCCATCAGTAAAGGGATACAACTATAAAAAGCACCACAAAAAATCAGCAAAATTATCTAAGAAGAAAGCCCCTTTTGATTTGACGAAAGTCAAATGTGGTGGGAGACGTAGATAATCACCCCTTAAATTTTGACCACAGTAGAGCAGAATGCAATAAGAAGCAGGAGAGTGAGGTTTTGGCGCATTCTATCGGTTTTGGAGCCCTTAAGTTAAGCCTTCACTCTGAAAACCAGTGGCTTACGGATTCCCTATTATTGGAAAGCCCGCTCCTATGAAACAAATTACTTGGTTACAAACGAAGCTGACCCTAGCGTCTGTACCGTAACTGACACACGTTGTCCGGCTTTCAGAAAAACCGCAGGAGTAGAGGCTCCAGCCATGATGATGGCCCCAGCTGCAATAGACTGCTTATAATGCTCAGCGAGGCGTGTAGCCGCAGCAATTGACTTCCATGGATCGCCCAAAATGGCATTAGAATTTCCATTTTCAACCGAAATTCCATCGACTTCTAAGCGCATATCCAAATTAATGAGAGGCGTTCCCGGACTTTGCCATTCTCCAAGAATAATACCTGCCGAAGAACAATTGTCAGCAATCACATCTTCCAGCGAAAACTTGAAATTCTCATAGCGCGAATCAATAATCTCAATGGCCGCACAAACTCCATCCACAGATTCTTTGCACTCATCAATGGACAGCTCTTTGCGGATATCACGATTCACCCTAAAGCAGATCTCAGGCTCAGCACGAGGATGTATGTGTGCAGACATGTCGAATTCACCATCTACCATCATAGAGTCGGTGAGTCTTCCCCATATCATATCGTGAACGCCCATCTGCTTCATCTTAGCTTCGGATGTAAAGCCCATCTTCAATCCAATTAGGCTCTCTCCTCTATCCAATCTTCTCGCAATTGAGAGCCTTTGGATTTCGTACGATTCATCGACTGAAAACTGGCTTTCAGTGGATAATTGAGCTATTGGAGTTGTGTTAAGGGCAGCGGCATCAACTTTTTCCGCGAGAAGATTCAGGTCCATGTTGTTGTGAATTTGAAGCGGCGAAGATATATCACTTCCACTCCACTCGAAAACGTGGTGATTGCTTTTCAAAATGCTCTGGAATCACAGACTTAGCGCTTTTCTCAAGTTGTTTGAGAAGCATCTCTTGTGTAAAGGTCTCGTGACAAACCAAGCTTATTTCTCTTGAAGGAATCGGATCTCGGAAGGGCGCGACATACGTAGCATCATCTTGAGAATTGATAGCCAACTCAGGCACCAAAGTGCTACCTCTGCCCTGCTTTATAAGGTTCTTGATCGATTCAATCGAACCACTGAGATATCGGAAGGGTTCTGATTTTTTCGGAGGACGATTTCCGCATAGCGATAGCATTTGATCCCGAAAACAATGTCCTTCTTCTAAAAGAATGAGCCCAGCAGCATTAAGCTCACCAGCCTTCACTTGGGGGACGATGTCAGCAGTCTTTACCTCAGAAGAAAAAAGATGAAATGGCTCATGAAATAATGGAATTTCTCGAAGACCTTTTTCGACAAGCGGAGTTGACAACAAAGCCAGATCAATCTCTTCTCTAACAAAAGCATGTACAATTTCAGAAGTAGTCATTTCTCGAATATCCAATTGCACATTTGGCAGCGTCTCCGCGATAACTGGCAGCCATTTGGGAATAAAATACGGTGCTAGCGTTGGAATAACCGCAAGTCTAAACTCTCCCGTCAGATTGTTGTAATCGTCTGATACGTAGGCCTTCAAATTGTTGACACCACGCAATATATGACGCGCTTGAGCGACAATGCCCTGTCCAGCTGCCGTAGTATTTAGTGGCTTTTTTGATCGATCAAAGAGCTTTACACCCATTTCTTCCTCGAGTTTCTTTACTCCCATGGTAAGCGTAGGCTGACTCACAAAGCAAGCCTCTGCCGCTTTAACAAAGTGTCGATGATGATCTAATGCCGTGATATACTGGAGTTGCTGAATCGTCATATAGATTATATCTATACAAATATAGAAATTATTGATTTGATTGATACTTAATCTTGGGACATCTTTGTGACATACTAATTCACTAATCCAAAAAACATGAAAAACACACAAGCATATCTCGAACACGCCAATCTTGCTACACCAAATCTAGAGGCAACGATAACCTTCCTGCAAAGCGCTCTTCCCGATTGGAAAATACGCGGCGAAGGGGATTGGCAAGGAAGAAGATGGGTTCACATTGGCACGGATGATACTTACCTAGCCCTCTCAGAACCACCTAAAGAACACCCAGAACAAAACGGTTGGCTGAATCATCTTGGATTCGTTGTTGAGAATGTTCAAGAAGTTCGGGATCGACTTATCGAAGCTGGATACAAATCAAGCTACCAAAAGCAGGTTCAAAAGCACCGAATTCGAGACTATTTTTTGGATTCGGCAGGCCATGAATATGAGTTTATACAGTATCTAACTGCAGATGCCTCACAACGAAATTCTTACGACGACTAGAACTTTTGAATAACCACTGAGCCCCACCCCGACAATAATGGGTGTGGGGCTATATTTTTACAACTTCACCCTATGCTAATGAAGTTTTCCGACACGCTATGACGCCCTCTATCAGTTTAGAAATATCAACTAGAAATTACATCGACTTTAAAGATTACCCCCTCCGAAAACTACCGAGCAAAATTCTTTCTACTTCAAATTGTGATATACAGCCTGAACGTCGTCGTCTTCTTCGAACTTGTCGATGAGCTCAAGAATTTGATCCGTTTGCTCCTCGTTGAGCTCGGCAAATGAAGTTGGAACCCGCTCGAGCTGGGCTTTTGTAGTCTCAATCCCCTTCTCTTCTAAAGCCTTTGCCATTTTCCCAAAATCCTGGTAGTCGGTATATATTACCGCTTCTTCTTCATCAACTTCCAGTTTTTCGAGACCAAAGTCAATCAATTCAAATTCCATCTCCTCGGGATTCTCAACTGAGTCGGGAGCCATTCGGAATACACCCTTTCGGTCGAATATGAAATTATGCTGGCCGGTTGTACCCAGTGAACCTTCATTTCGAGTGAAATACATTCTCACATTCGCCACTGTTCGAGTCGGATTATCAGTTGCAGTCTCCACTAATATGGCAACCCCAAAAGGTCCGTAGCCTTCGTAAACTACCTCTTCAAAATTGGACGAGTCTTTTCCGGAAGAACGTTTGATGGCAGCCTCCACCCTATCCTTGGGCATACTGGCGCCCTTTGCGTTTTGAATAGCGTGACGAAGACGTGAATTATGATCTGGATCTGGGCCTCCTTCTTTAACCGCCATGGCAATCTCTTTACCAATCTTGGTAAAGGCCTTCGCCATCTTATCGTAACGCGCAAACATCTTGTGTTTACGCTTTTCAAACATTCTTCCCATGGTGTTCTTTTTAGAAGGAATACAAACGTAGGCCTTGCGAGCAACTCACACAACCCAGATGATTAGCTTTTTGCATCACACGCCGAGCAAATCGATCCTGTAGCTAGCCTGATCGACATGATTCCTGTATTGAAATATGCTCACTACAAACATGTCATCCAATTCAGCCGAGGACGACATATGACACTTCCTTTAATTCGATTTTTATATTTGCCCTCGCGAAAAATTATGGGGCCATAGCTCAGTTGGCTAGAGCGTTTGACTGGCAGTCAAGAGGTCGGGGGTTCGACTCCCCCTGGCTCCACGAGACTAATGAACCCCCGCTGGCTTTTGCCAGCGGGGGTTTTGTATTTACGGCTGCGAGGCAAGCTTGCTTGAATGAGCAGATGTAAATACAAAATCCGAGTAAGCGAAGCGCTCGGGTTCATTAGCGAGGGTTAGGGGTGATCGCCGAGCGAAGTGAGGCACTCCCCCTGGCTCCACCAAAGGGGAGATTCAATTCAATACCGCTCTCCAAGTAGAAAATAGACACAAAAAATAACGCAATTTTAGTTGAGAACGAGCAAGTAAAAAACGCATATCTTACGTGTCATGAAAGACAAAATACTACCCACTCTACTGCTACTTGCCGTTGTTGGATTCTTTATTTCTTGTGAAAAGGAAGAGGATAGCGGTTCAGGAGAATATGTGCCCGGAATACAGGTTGGCTCAAAAATCGAATTTACTCCAACACAAGGAGGGTCTGTTGATTGGTTCATTTATGAATATAATAGCAATGGCGTTGAAGCGTGTAATAGTGATGGGGCAAACTTCACTGCACTTACCTGGGAGTATGATAGAATTGATGACGATGAAATCGTTGTAACTACAACTTTTGCAGGCAATGCTTGGGAGGACTTTCATTTGTACGGAAATGGAGATTACGACTATACTGGGCACACCGCATCCGGATTTACCGAGTCGCATTCTGGTTACTGGGCCACCAACACTTCTGGCTGCTCATCATCTAGCAGTTCAGTTGGAGACGTGATATTCTATGTTCTTTCTGATTTTAATTGCGGCACCATAACAGTAAACTTAAACGGCTCGAGCAGCACAATAAGCAGCTTCTACGAAAGCGCACCAGATTGCGGTGCTGCCGGTTGCGCCAATTTCTCCAACCTGCCACCTGCGGTTTACTCGTTCACAGCAACGGCCGGTGAATGCACTTGGAACGGAAGTATAACCGTAACAGCAAATAGCTGCCTTCAACAGCCACTTGCTCTATAGTTAAAACAGAAAATGGACAGCGTCAATTAATATAGCAAGACTTTAATGAACCAAGTCATGAAAAAACTAATCGTTTGTATCTCGCTGGCAGTATTCTACCTTTTTTCAACTACTACTTTCTCTCAAACCACCTTTACAGGAGCCAATAGTACCGATTGGGCTGATGCTGGAAACTGGGACAATGGGCTTCCTACCGCAGGTAATGACGCCACCATTCCCGCTGGACTGACTGTTGTCAATTCTGGCTTGGGGTATGGATTGCTTGTTGATTTTGCCATCGACAACTTCGGGACCATTCTGAACTTCGGGACCATCAACAACGACGGGATCATCTACAACAACAACGAAGCGGCCATCTACAACATCGGGAACACCATCAAC
>Ga0206679_10000994_pt1 | contig 23700 bp, 14 predicted proteins | sample M110012015metaG_FD_155464 | JGI IMG/M metagenome (GOLD analysis project Ga0206679, IMG submission 155464) | Ammonia-oxidizing marine archaeal communities from Monterey Bay, California, United States - M1 100m 12015 | ecosystem: Environmental > Aquatic > Marine > Intertidal zone | place: USA... | reverse complement strand
TAAATCTAAATTTATTAATATAAGACTCTGAAAGAACATCACCTACTTTTAATCTACCATCTTTTTGATCCATTACATAAGGAGAAGATTCCCCTTTACCATTAGCTACTAATCTGTCAGAATCTATTCCTTTAGAAATTAAATACTCAATACAAGCATCTGCTCTTTTCTGAGATAAAACACTGTTTTGGTTATTTGTTCCTCTAAAATCAGTATGTGAATTTAATTCAATTGTAATATTTGGATTCTCATTTAAAGTAATTATTAATAAATCTAAATCTAAAATAGATTGAGGACGTAAATCCCATTTAGCAAAATCATATTCAATTCTAGGTAAAATAATTTCTTTCTTAATAGGGTCAATGTTTATATCCTTAATTAAATCTGTATTCACCTCAATTCCAACAGTAGTTTCGGAAACTTTATTATTTAAGTACCCTTCTCTTGTTACAATAATTTCGTAAGTAGTAAGAGGAGTTAGTTCAAAATTATAACTTCCTGTATTATCTGTAGTAACTTCTAAGGCAGATTCATCATCACCTACTAATTTCACAATAGCTCCTGTAACAACTCCACCTGTTTTGGTGTCTGTAATAACACCCTGTAACGTTAAAATTAATGGAGGTAATTCAAATTGGTAAATATTATCTGAACCATTTGATTTATTCACTACTCCATCCGTACCAGTCCACGTTTTTCTGTTAGATGTAAAATAACCTCTCTCCGATTTTCTTTCAACAATCATACCAAAATCATCTGCAGATGAATTAATTGGATATTTTAAATTTATAGCCGAAACATAAATTCCATTATCATCTAGATCTGATTTATAAATATCCATCCCTCCCATTCCAACATGTCCGTTAGATGCAAAATATAAAGATCCGTCACTATGTAAAAACGGGAACATTTCATCTCCATCTGTATTTACTGCAGGTCCTAAATTTGCTGGTTCTGACCACTGGCCTCTAGCAACCTTAGTTACCATCCATAAATCCTTACCACCATAACCTCCATTCATTTCAGCAGAGAAAATAACAACCTTTTCATCTGGAGAAACAGTAGGATGACCAATAGTAGTATTACTATCTACTTTTACTTCTAACTTATTTAAAGATCCCCAAATTTTTCCTTTTAATTGAGAAATAGCAATTTCACAACCTAAAGATTTTTTATTTTCCGACTGGCAAGTAGTGAAAAACATTGTGGTTCCATTTTGATTTAAACATAAAGTACCTTCATGATTATCAGAATTAATAGGAGCTATTTCAGCTTTTGGTTTACTCCACTTCCCTTTTTTATCTAATGAAGAACTATAAATATCTGTGAAAAACTCGCCTGTTCTTTCATCAATCTTATCATTTGAAGAACCTTTTCTAGAAGAAACAAAATATATTTTCGTGTAGTCTCTGTTCCCAAAAGCAGGTGAAAAATCGTTATTCTTAGAGTTTATTATATCCATTTTACCTATAATATATCTAGTGGGGTTGTTTAACCAATCTAAAGCAAACTGACACGATTTTATTCCTTTTTCAGCCTTTGTATCTGTAGGTACTTTTTTAGCGTATTTTTTATATTGCTCTAAAGCTTTTTCATAATTACCATTCATCATTAGCATTTCAGCAAATCGTAAAATAGCAATTGGATTAGCATTATTATATTTAGATTTAACTGCCTTTTTATAGAAATTAGCAGCCTTCTTGAACTTACCTGAAAGTCTATAACATTCCGCTTGTTTAAAAAGTATTTCCGCCTTAATAGCTTTGTTTTTAGTTTTCTTATATCCTTTCTTATACAGTTCAGAAGCCTCAAAGTACATCTCTGCATCAAAAGCTCTATCTGCTTTTTGAGTTACTCTATTTTTTTTCTGAGCAGATATATCACTAGAAAAAAATAAGATTAAAACTAAACTAAATATTATAGATTTATAATTGATTTTCATTATTTTTTCATTTTATAATTCCTGCTAAAATAAGGAATAATTTGTAATGTTTTTACAATTAGAATATTAGAATTATAAAAAACACAATGTTAATAGTATTAAATCTTAGCTGTTTTTACCGTTTTTATAATTCTTCCGGAGATTTTATACGGGTCTCCATTAGAAGCAGGCCTTCTATCTTCTAACCATCCTTTCCATCCTTTTTCTACAGTAATAATAGGAATTCTGATAGAAGCTCCCCTATCCGAAATACCATAACTAAAGTCATTTATAGAAGCTGTTTCATGTAATCCAGTTAATCGTTGGTCGTTATATTCTCCATATACTTCAATATGTTCTTTTGTTACAGGTCTAAATGCCTCACATATTGTCTCATAAACTTTTTGGCTACCACACTCTCTTAAAGTAGTATTAGAGAAATTCGCATGCATTCCTGAACCATTCCAATCCCCTTTAATAGGCTTTGGATGGTAATCTATATAATAATTGTAATCTTCAGTAAGTCTATCTAATAAATACCGAGCTACCCAAAGCTCGTCTCCTGCTTTTTTAGCTCCTTTTGCAAACAATTGAAATTCCCACTGACCACAAGCAACCTCTTGATTTATTCCTTCAAAATTAAGACCTGCCTGAATACATAAATCAGCATGTTCTTCTACAAAAGCTCTTCCATGTGTATTTTTTCCACCAACTGAACAATAATACATCCCCTGAGGGCCTGGATATCCTCCCAAAGGAAATCCTAAAGGTAGTTGAGTTTCAACATCCATTATAAAGTATTCTTGCTCAAATCCAAACCAAAAATCATTATCATCATCATTAATTTGAGCTCTTGCATTAGATTCGTGTGGAGAACCATCTGCATTCATCACTTCCGTCATTACTAAATATCCGTTTAACCTACTTGGATCTGGAAAAACAGCAACTGGCTTTAATAAACAATCAGAAGAGTTACCTTCAGCTTGTCTTGTAGAACTCCCATCAAAAGCCCATATTGGACAATCTTCTAAACTTCCGTTAAAATCTTCAACAACTTTAGTTTTACTTCTCATATTTTGAGTCGGGGAATAACCATCTAACCAGATGTATTCTAATTTTGTTTTCATAATGAAATAATTTTGGGTTTGTAAATAATTTAATTCAGGCAAATATAATATAAAATGATGTAGTATATATTATTTACTAATAAATGGCATAATATGATTTATCAACAAATTGTTAAATGTAATCTGTAAGTAAAAAAAACATAAAAATAAGATAAAATAAGAACATAAATAACCCTTCCGTTCTTGTTAGATTTTTTTTAGAAAGTATATATATAAATACTCCTAACAAAAGAATAGAAGACATCATCCATAAATAATCATCTATAATAGGGGGGAAATGTGAAAGTGTATTATTATTTAATTTTATTGGAGTAATAATTGAAGTAATTCCTAAAACTGCCAACACATTAAATATATTAGATCCAATAAGGTTTCCAATTGCTAAATTAGACTCCTTTCGGAAAGCTGCCACCAAAGAAGTAGCTAATTCCGGAATGGAAGTACCAAGAGCTACTAAACTCACCGAAATCACTCGTTCTGATATGTCAAAAGATTTTGCAATTTCCCCTACTCCATTTACCAAAAATTCAGACCCAAAAGCAAGTAAAACAACTCCAACAACCATATATAAAATAGACGCAAGTAATGGAGTTTTAGAAGCACTTTCATACTCCTGTCTTTCTTGTTCAGAAAGAACTTTATTTTCTTTTCTAGACCGTCTGATTAAAACTAAAGCGAAAACAACTAGTAAGGAAACAAAAATAACTCCAACTGACCTAGTCACTTCTCCAAAGAAAAACAATATAACTCCAAATAACACTGAAGTAAATAGCATTACAGGATAGTTTAACAAATATGTTTGTTGTGTTATTTTTACCTGAAACACCATTGCTGTAAGCCCTAGAACTAAGGTTATGTTCGCAATGTTCGACCCAATAACATTTCCGAAAGTAATATCAGTAACACCATCTAATGCGGACTTAATACTTACAAATAATTCAGGAGCAGAAGTAGCAAAGGAAACTACAGTCATACCAACAACTAAAGTAGATATTCTCATTTTAAGTGCAATAGCTACCGAACTCTTTACTAAGAATTCACCTCCTATAAACAACATTACAAAACTTAAAATAAAAAGTAAATTATCCATTAATTATCAGAATCTAAATCTTGTTTAATTTGATTTGAACCATCCTTTATCTCTCTCTTTATTTCATTAGAAGCATCTTTTACTTCTCTCATCATTTTACCTAATCCTTTTGCTATTTCTGGTATTTTATCAGCACCAAAAAGCATGACTACAAAAAGTATAATAAAGAATATTTCGGAACCTCCAATAAATAAAAACATATATGCAAACTTAAAAAAAAGCCCTCTCAATGAAAGGGCTTTTGTATTAATTTTCTGAAAAGATTATTTTACTTTTAATTCTTTTCTCTTAATTGTATCCATCATAACTGGAGACGCAACAAATAAAGAAGAATAAGTACCTACAACAACACCAACCATTAAGGCAAACATAAATCCTTTAATAGACTCTCCTCCAAATATAAAGATGACTAACAACACCACAAATGTAGTTAAAGAGGTATTAATTGTTCTACTTAATGTAGAGTTTAAGGATTGATTAATCAATTCATGTACTTCTTTTTTCTTGAAGTTTTCCATGTATTCTCTCACCCTGTCAAATACTACTACTGTATCATTAAGTGAATAACCAATAATAGTAAGAATTGCCGCAATAAACGCTTGGTCGATCTCTAAGGAGAATGGCATAATACCATAGAAAATAGAGAAGACTGAAAGAACTAATAATACATCATGGAATACTGCAACAACTGCACCTAAACTAAATTGCCATTTCTTAAATCTGATAAGGATATATAAGAAAATTACAATTAAAGAAAATATAATCGACCAAAGTGCAGCATCTCTAATATCGTCTGCAATTGTAGGACCAACTTTTTCTTGGCTCACAATATCATAAGATACTCCAGATTTATCAAGACCTTCAAATAATTTTAATTTGACTTCTGCATCTGCTTCCTGATTATTCTCTTCAATTCTATATTTTGTAGTAATTTTTAACTGCTCTCCACCAGCTCCTCTTAAATTAAAAGTAGAAATTGATGGAGCTTGACCATCAAAAGCTGCAGCAAGTTCAGCACTAATATCATCTTTATTTATCTTATCCAAAACAGGTTCATCAAACGTATTAAAGCATTTATTACATTTATATGCATCAGTAGTTAATCTATCACCATCTTTATCAGTAGAATATCCTTCTTCATATGTGTCTCCACAGCAGGAACTCACTAAATCTTTAGGAGCATCAAAATCTACAATATATGTTCTGCCTCCTATAAAATCAATTCCATAATTCAATCCTTTTGTTGATAATGAATATCCACCAAATAAGATAACAATTGCAGATAAAACATAAAACACCTTTCTTTTACCAATAAAATCAATATTAATATTCTTAAATGCTCCTTTAGTTAATTTTGTAGAAAATGAAATAGATTTTCCTTTATTTAATCTTGCTGAAATAATTAATCTTGTAATAAAAATTGCACAGAATAATGAAGTTAAAATACCAATAATCAAAGTAGTAGCAAATCCTTTAATTGGTCCTGTACCAAAAGAGAATAAAATAATACCTGTTAATAAAGTAGTTACATTGGCGTCAATAATAGAAGAATAAGCTGAGTTGTATCCATCAGAAATTGCTAACCTGATACCTTTTCCATTTGCAAGTTCTTCTCTAATTCTTTCGTAAATAAGTACGTTTGCATCAACCGACATACCAATTGTAAGTACGATACCTGCAATTCCAGGTAAGGTTAACACCGCTCCTAATGAAGATAGCACACCAAAAATAAAGAATACATTGGAAAGTAAAGCAACATTAGAAACCAGTCCCGCTCCATAATAATAGAAAATCATATAAAGTAACACTAACAATAAAGCAATAATAAAAGATTTCAATCCAGAATCTATTGAATCCTGACCTAATGAAGGACCAATAATTGCTTCCTGAGTAATATGAGCGGGAGCAGGTAATTTACCCGACTTTAAAACATTGGCTAAATCTTTCCCTTCGTTCACAGTAAAGTCTCCAGAAATCTCTGATCTTCCGTTTGGAATTTCATCATTTACAGTTGGCCATGATTTAACATATCCATCTAAAACAATTGCAACGCTTCTACCTTTATTACTTCCAGTAGTTGTTCTCCAAATGTTAGCTCCGTCTGGATTCATGGACATAGACACTTTTACCTGTCCATTATCAATAGTTTGTTGTGCGTCTGTAATAACCCCACCATCCATAACATATCCATTACTACCCTTCTTTTTAAGAGCAATCAAAATGAAAGTTTGTTTTGTATCATCCCCAGGAGCAAATGCAAATGCAAATTTTACATCCGGACTAAAATTAGACATAAACCCTTCGTCATTAATATAAGAATTTACAGCTGCAGTATCCTTAATTGCAGTGTAACCAACAACTGGCCCTTGACCCGAGAAATTTTGAGGAATTCCACAAACTGCAAACCATGGGTTTTCTGCCTCAGAAAAGGTAGAATCATTATCTGTAGAATCTTTTATAAAGCCTGATCTTGAAGCTAAATATGTATTTGCAGTTTGAATATTTTCAAAAACTTCCGAAAATTCAAATGTTTCCCAAAATTCTAACTGAGCAGAAGATTGTAATAATTTTTTAGCTCTATCCGGATCTTTAATACCTGGAAGTTCTACAATAATTCTACCAGGAACATTGGTTTTTTGGATGTTTGGTTGAGTAACCCCAAATCTATCAATTCTACTTCTCAAAATTTCAAATGAACTTTCAATCGCATCTGTAACTTCAGAGTTAATTACCTTCATAACTTCCTGATTATTTTTTCCTTGAACTTTTTCTCTTAAAGTTCTAGTACCAAAAATAGAAGACAATTCTGTTCCTTCTGGATTAAATTCATTTGCAAATAAATCAACAAAACCAACTTGACTGTTTTCTAAATTCTTTTGTGCATTATTAAGAGATTTTCTAAATGTAGTATCTTTACTCTTTCCTGACAAAGAAATAAGTACATCCTTTACAGAAACTTCAAGAGTTACATTCATTCCTCCCTTAAGGTCTAATCCTAAGTTTATTTCTCTTTCCTTACATTCTTGATAAGAGTACATACCCATAAAAACATCTTTTTGGGAACCATCTTCATTTACAGAAATAGATTTTACATATTCTCTTTCTAAATCTTCTAAAATAATATCTCTATTATTTAAATAATTTGTATTTGTTTTTTCTACTTCTAAAACTCTTTGTGTAGAATCAGTAATAGTAGTATCTAAAGCTGCTATATCTGCATCTAAATTTAGATCAATCTGACTTAAAGAGTATTCTGTTGCTGCCTCATCTATATTGCTCACTTTCCATGTAAATGACAATTGATACACACAAACTAATGCGAAAGTAATTGCTAAATACAATATTGGTTTTCTACTTTTCATAATTTTTTCCTTAATTTTTTTAGAACGGCAAATATAAACTTTCATATCATAATATACAAAAACAGATACATTCATTTTTATATCGATTTTATGAGGTAAAATTCTTTACTTTGTTATTAAATATAATCCTTACATGAACAAGATATTTTTTATTTTAATTTTCTGTCTTTTACACTCAACATACTCTATCTCTCAAGTCAATTTCTCTAGAGATACAAACATACAAATATTCGAAAATTCTATCTCATTAAAAAACGGATGGAATGGGGGTATAAACTCTTCTCAATTTTCAGAAATTGATTTAAATTTAGACGGAACAAAAGACCTAATTGTATTCGATAGATGCGGAAATAAGCTTTCTCCCTATCTAAATATTAATGGAAATTTCGTCTTTTCTCCTCAATTTAGAAATCTATTTCCAAAGATAGAAAACTGGATACTTTTAGAAGATTATAATTGTGATGGGAAGAATGATATATTCACTTATTCTAACTCTGGAATTTCTGTATATCTAAACAACTCTAGTTCCGTACTTTCATTTACTCTCTCTACATCATTAATAACTAATACAACTAGCGGGCAAGGAATTTACGTAAGCCCCATGGATATTCCGTCAATAACCGACATAGATTATGACGGAGATATAGATATACTTACTTTTGAAATAAGTGGAGGATTTGTACATTACTTTAAAAATACATCAGTAGAAAACTATGGTAATTGTGATTATTTAGAGTACACACTTGAAGATGGTTGTTGGGGAGATTTTTACGAAGGACTAAACACCTATACTTTAAATTGCACTAATTGCTTGTGTCCTCCAGTTACTATAGAAGGATCTAGTAGAATTGCAAAACATGCAGGATCTTCACTAATAGCAATAGATGTAGATGGGGACAATGATAAAGACTTGATTTTAGGAGATGTAAGTTATAATAATCTAAACTTATTGATAAACGGAGGAGATAATCAAAATGCACTTATTGTTTCGGTAGACACAGCTTTCCCACAAAATAACAGTAACACAATAGCCACCGACATTCATATATTTCCTGCAGCATATTATGTAGACGCTTCCAATGATGGAATAAAGGATTTAGTGATAACAACAAATATGAAAAATAATTCTGCAAACCATGAAAGTTGCTGGTTATATCAAAACTCTGGAAGCAATGTAAATCCTGATTTTAATTTTGTACAAAAAGATTTTTTACAAATAGAAGGAATCGATTTAGGAGAAAATGCTCATCCTACTTTTTACGATTATGATAATGATGGGCTGTCTGATTTATTTATTGGAAATTATGGATATCACACAGCAAACGGAACTCCAATTTCTAAAATTGCACACTATCAAAATACTGGAACATTACAGAATCCGGAATTTACTCTTATTACAGATGATTTTATGGGGATCTCAACTATCAATCTAAATACAAATTTAAATAGTCCAGCACTTAACCTATACCCTACTTTCGGAGACATAAATGGAGATGGTCATAAAGATTTAATTATTGGAGATTCTGATGGGAAAATTCACCTTTTTAGAAATAATGGAAGTACATTTACTGTAATAAATCCAAACTTAGCAAATATTGATGTAGGTTATTTTGCCACACCTCAAATTATTGATGTAAATAAAGATGGACTAAAAGACTTAATTATTGGAAATAAAAAAGGAACTATCTCTTATTTCCAGAATATGGGAACTCATACCACTCCTGACTTTACAACTGAGATTACAAACTGGGGAGGAATAGACATTGATTCTTCATATGCACCAGATGGATTTAGCAGTCCAAAACTAATAGATATAAATGGAGAATACCACTTATTCTCAGGGTCATTTTCTGGGAAAACCTATCTCTACAATAATATAGACGGAAATATAAATGGGGTATTTACAGAGCTAAACACTATAAATAATAATGTTTGGGAAGGAGGAAAAACATCTATAGCTATTTCGGACATAGATAACGATAGTTTGGCAGACTTAATAATAGGAAACCAATGTGGTGGAACTGCTTATTTTAAAGGAGATACAACAACGTACACTTCATCTACAGAATTATCCAGAACATTTAAAATATATCCAAACCCCGCAACACACATTATATATATAAGCAACAAAAACCAGGACGTTATTAATATTTACAACGCTCTTGGATATGTAATGATTTCTACAAAAGAAGAAAACATAAACATTGAAAAATTACCACCTGGAGTTTATATAATAAAAGTAGGAAACAAAACATCTCAATTTATTAAGCAATAAAAAAAAGTTCACCTTTTCAGATGAACTTTAATAAATTTATTTCAAATAATTTTAAGAATCTAAAAGTGAATTTGTTTTCTTAACACCTTCAGCCGATTCTTTTAATTTTGTAATTTCAGAATCATTTAAATCTAACTCTACTATTTTTTCTATTCCGTTTTCTCCTAAAATTACAGGAACTCCAATACACAAATCTGAAAGTCCATATTCACCATCTAAAAGAACAGAACAAGGGAACATTTTCTTTTGATCACATGCAATAGATTGAACCAATGAAGAAACCGCAGCTCCCGGAGCGTACCAAGCAGAAGTACCTAACATTCCTGTTAAAGTAGCTCCACCAACTTTAGTCGCTTCTAACACTACATTTAATCTGTCCTCAGAAATAAATTCTGAAACTCTAACTGAATTTCTAGTTGCAAGGCGTGTAAGTGGCAACATTCCTTTATCCGAATGACCACCAATAACCATCCCATCAACATCAGAAGAAGGACAAGATAAAGCTTCTGCCAATCTATATTTAAATCTTGCTGAATCCAAAGCTCCACCCATACCAATAATTCTATTTTTAGGTAATCCTGTAACCTTATGAGTCAAGTAAGTCATAGTATCCATTGGATTACTCACAATAATTAAAATTACATTAGGGGAATGTTTAATTAAATTTTCTGAAACCATCTTCACAATTCCAGCGTTAATTCCAATCAATTCTTCTCTAGTCATTCCTGGTTTTCTAGGAATTCCAGAAGTAATAACCGCAATATCACTACCTGCAGTTTTACTATAATCATTTGTAGTACCAACAATTTTTGTGTCAAATCCGTTTAAAGATGCTGTTTGCATCAAATCCATTGCTTTCCCCTCCGCAAAGTTTTCTTTAATATCGACCAAAACAACTTCTGAAGCAAAGTTTTTTATTGCAATGTATTCTGCACAACTCGCTCCTACTGCTCCGGCACCTACTACTGTTACTTTCATTTTTTTGTTTTTTATTTATTTTTTAAATTACGCATCAATATTTGCATACTTAGCATTTGCTTCAATAAATGCTCTTCTTGGCGGAACCTCATCTCCCATTAACATAGAAAATACTCTATCCGCTTCAGCAGCACTATCAATAGTTACTTGCTTTAAGGTTCTTTCTTCCGGATTTAAAGTAGTGTCCCAAAGTTGAACAGCATTCATCTCTCCAAGACCCTTATATCTCTGAATTCCAACATTTACATCTTTACCTCCTTTCATTTCTTCAACCAATCTATCTCTCTCCTCATCTGACCAGCAATATCTTTGATCCTTCCCTTTTTTCAACAAATAAAGTGGTGGAGTTGCAATATAGATAAATCCTTTTTCTACTAATTCTTTCATATAACGAAAGAAGAAAGTAAGAATAAGAGTAGCAATGTGACTACCATCTATATCCGCATCCGTCATAATTACCACTTTATGGTATCTTAATTTCTCTGTATTTAACGCTCTCTCATCTTCTTCAGTACCAACAGAAACTCCAAGTGCTGTATACATATTCTTGATTTCCTCATTTTCGAAAACCTTATGTTGCATTGCTTTCTCTACATTCAAAATTTTACCTCTCAAAGGTAAAATAGCTTGAAAATGTCTGTCTCTACCTTGTTTTGCTGTACCACCTGCAGAATCTCCCTCTACTAAGAAAATCTCACATTTAGCAGGATCTCTTTCTGAACAATCAGATAATTTACCAGGAAGACCAGAACCAGTCATGATACTTTTTCTTTGCACCATTTCCCTTGCTTTTCTGGCTGCATTTCTGGCAGTTGCAGCCAAAATCACTTTCTGTACAATAATTTGTGCTTGAGCAGGATTTTCTTCTAAATAGAAAGACAACATGTCACTTACAGATTGAGACACTGCAGTAGTAACTTCTTTATTTCCTAATTTAGTTTTTGTTTGTCCCTCAAACTGAGGTTCCATCACTTTTACAGAAATAACAGCAGTTAATCCCTCTCTAAAATCATCTCCAGAAATTTCAAATTTTACTTTTTTCAATAAGCCTGAGTTATCAGCATATTTTTTAAGAGTTCTGGTAAGTCCTCTTCTAAAACCTGAAAGGTGAGTACCTCCTTCATGAGTATTAATATTATTTACATAAGAATGAACGTTTTCTGTGTAAGAAGAATTGTAAACCATTGCAACCTCAACCGGAACACCATCTTTTTCACCATCAAAATAAATTACATCATTTAAGATTGATTCTCTTGTACCATCTAAGAATGAAACAAACTCTTTTAATCCACCTTCTGAGTAAAATTCTTCTTTTACAAAATTCCCTTCTTCATCAGTTCTTCTTTTATCAGTAATAGATAAATTAATTCCTTTATTCAAAAAGGAAAGTTCTCTCAATCTAGCCGCCAAAATATCAAAATGATAAATTGTTTCTACAAAAATAGATGCGTCTGGCTTAAAGGTAACAAAAGTCCCTGTTTTATCAGTAGTTCCAATTTCCCTAACATCATACTGAGGTTTCCCAATTTTATACTCTTGTTCAAAAACTTTTCCTTCTCTGTGTACTTCAACTCTTAAATCTTCTGAAAGCGCATTTACACACGATACCCCTACTCCGTGAAGTCCACCAGAAACTTTATACGATCCTTTATCAAATTTACCCCCAGCGTGAAGAACCGTCATAACAACCTCCAAGGCTGAACGGCCTTCTTTTTCGTGCATTCCTGTTGGAATACCCCTTCCGTTATCGGTTACTGTAATAGAGTTGTCTTCATTGATAAAACAATCGATATGAGAACAATGTCCTGCTAAGGCCTCATCAATAGAGTTATCCACCACCTCATACACCAAATGATGTAGTCCTTTCTGACCAATATCGCCAATATACATGGCTGGTCTTTTTCTTACCGCTTCTAAACCTTCAAGTACCTGAATATTATCTGCACTATATTCCTGATTTTTATTTTCTTCACTCATATTTTATATGTAATTTATCTCTTGTTTTTAAGTGTGACAAATATACATAATAAGACCGGCAAAAAAGAGGTTTTTTAAGAACAAAAAGAAGATTAGTTTTTCAACAAAAGTTAATAACTTTTTCTAGAAGGAATAAGACAATCCGAACCAAGTATTTACACCTATTTCTCTGTAACCCTGCCACATCTCTTCTTTTGAGTTTAAAATGTTGTTAATACGTAAGTATGCCGAGATGGATTTTGTATAATTATAATCGATAGAAATGTTAGCATGAATTTGAGGATTTAAATCTACAGAATTAAAAGGAGGGAGGCAAGTAATTCCATCAAAAGTAATAGGTAACTGAGTCAAAGAAGTTCTCTTTCCAAGATAAGACACAGAAGCATTAATCTTAATCTTTTCCTCTAAATTTAAGGAAACACCTAACTCCGCATTTATATTTGACCTGTTAGAAACTACAACATCTTTTCCCCAATTATAATAATCTGCATTTGCGTTTACTCCAATTAAATCATTTATTCGCCACTTATAATCCATATCTGCATGCAATTGCCAAACATCTTGATAATTAGAAACAAAACGATCAAATAAATTAGAATAAGACAACATAACGAAAGATTGCATATTTTTAATATGTCCGTAAGCAACAGAACCTGTAAACACCTCATCTTTACCTAATACATTTCTCATAGAAACATACACCTCATCTATATCCGAATTTCTTAAATCCATTGTAGAGAAAGACTCCAAATCCCAAGATTGATTAGTGCCAAATGAGTGTATATAAGGATTGTCATCTGAAAGTGATTTTATAGTATGTCTCCGCTCGTTATGCCTTAGACCACCTTCTACATATAAAATGTTTTTCACTAGATACTTACTTAGTTTTATTTGAGGAAAAACCTCATATTCTGTAGAATCTAATAAATCTGTTTGACAATGTAATTCCAGTCCTATATCTATATCTATACCAAATTTTTGAAGTGAAACTGAAGGGGAAATATGAATAGATTTCACATCTTGTTTTTGTCTTGAAATTAATGAATCCGTATTAGCATAATTTATATAATCGTTAAACTCTAACTCCAAACTAAGAGGAAATCCTTTTATGTTTTTTTCTAATTCTGTACTTAAATGAATTTGATTTTCTGAAAGTTCATTTAAATCTGAAATAAAGAAAGTTGTATGGTGTTTTAATTTATATTCTGATAGTTCTTTTGAAAAAACAGAAACTCCAAATTTCGAATATGAGAATTTATTTAAATTACAATCCGGACACTCTGAAGGCCCAGGAAAATCCTCTTCTACATTTGAAGTTCTTTTATCATAATCTAAATTCGCAATAAATATATTCTTTTCTCCTATTTTCTTTCCAAAAATATTCAACTGATTAAGGGATTTTTTCAAAACAAAATCTCCATCTTGATATCTGTTTGCAAAATGATTTAAAGTTAAACCATAGGAGTAATTATCTTTTCGTAAACTATTATAAGAAATTTCGGAAACGGAAGTAAAATGAGAACCCCCACCCAACATAATGGTAGAAGTAGGTAAATCTGTAAGTTTTTCACCACTTACCTTTGCCGCTTTTAATGGTCTCGACTCATAGTTTACTTCTACAGTTTTATCTACAAAACTATAATTCTGACTCTTATCAATCTCTGTAGTATCTTTAAATTCTGTAGTTTCCTTTATCTTTTCAGACTCAGGTATCTCTGGAGTGAATCCCTCTAAGACCGTAACTTCCGCCGGATTTATATCCTGAGCGAGCAAAGATAAACTCCCAATAATTAATAATGTAACTGTATTTAGTATTCTCATTTTATATATTTTAAAATTCCTCTTCAATTTGTAAATCAGAGTAGATAATATCATAACCTAAAGTATCTCCAAGTTCTATAGAAACTTCCTCCTCAACTACAATATTGTTTTTCAGCTGTTCTTCTAAAACAATCTCCTCCCACTTTTCTATTGCCTGATTTACTACATCCTCTTCATCATGGTTTTCAATTATACTTTCCAAGGTAGCTTTTGCTTGATAATTATTATCTTGTTTCATATATACATCCGACAATAAGATAAATCCTTTTGCAATCCAATGATTAGAAGAATACTCCTCTGCAAGCTGAAACACTAACTCCTCTGTTTTTGCATAATCTTCTTCTAAAAATGCAAAATATGAATACATATACATAGCTTCCGAACCATCTTTATTCTTAGTTAAACTAACTATTTCATCACACAAATCAGATGAACGAGCAAAATTCCCATTTTTATAATCGTTTCGAGCAATAATAATTTTTGAACGAGCAATCAGCCTATTATTTAATTTATCTGAAGACAATACACGATTTGCGTATTCTACCGCTAATTCTGATTTTGAGTTCTCAAACCCAAACATTAGTCTAACAACAGATTCTCTTTTCAATCCGTTTGAAGAAGCAATGGTATCTAATATTTGATAATACCTATTAGAAGACATATTATCTTTTTTATCATAAAAATATCTACACAAACGAACAAGAGAAGGCTCGTAAAAAACTGACATACCCAAGGACAAAACCTCCTCATAAGCACTTATCGATCCTATAGTATCAGATGTTTTCCAACAAGATTCCGAATAATAATAAAGAGATTGTTTTCTGAATATAGACTCTTCTCCAAAATTAGAAATATAACTCTTAAAATCTGTTTTTGATAAAGAGTAATTTTCCGATTTATAACTATTATAAGCTACCTGAAACGTAAGAGAGTCTTTTGAAGCAACACTTATATCTAACTGAGGAATCTTATTGATATAAGCAAGATACCCATCTACATCACCCTTTTTAATATAAGCATCTTTCAGTCCTAATTTCGCTCCTTTAAAAGAGGTAGTATTGGGATAGTTTTCAATTACATTTTTTAAATATATAACTGAACTATCCATCTCATTAGAATTGAAATAGATAAGCCCCATATTCAACAGAGATAATGATAAAATCTCCTCATTTGAAGAAACCGACAAAACTAAATTATAATTATGTATCGCCTTATTAGATTTATTTTGATTTTTATAAAGAGTAGCTAAATCCATTAGCGATCTTTGGTAATAAGGAGATTCTTTTGCGTTCTCAATAATTCCTTTCAAACATTTTTCCTGATGTTTATAATCCGACACAAGACCATAACACTGAGACTCTTGATACACAGAATAATCCATATCAAAATGATCATCCTGCATATCATGAATATCCAATCCTGATCTATGATAATAATGAGCAGCATTTTCAAAATCAGATAACATATAATAACTATCCGCCAAACGTAATTTCGCATCATGCATTCTTTTTTTCTCAATTTCTGAATCCACTGAAGATCTTTGGAACACCATTTTTTCAGTTGACCCAACCGTTCCCCGCAATAAGTATTTTCGAAACCATTCTTTCGATTTTGTATAATTTTTACTTTGAAAATAAGAATATGCTAAATTATATTTCGCAATCTCACTTTTTTCTAATAACGAATTAGATGGAGTTGATAAATACTCCTTATAATGAGAAATGGACCTATTATAATCTTTTAACTGATAGTAACAATCCGATAACCAATACAAACACATTACGTCAATTTCTTTGTTTTCAGGATGTTTCCTTGCAAATTCAAATTTAGTTAATGCATTAGTATAATTCGCATTATTATAATGTTGTACTCCAATATAATAAGCTAGTCTCTGCAAAGTTTCTTTTTGTTCTTGTTTGGGAAGGTGATTATCTTTTAAAAAATCAAATGCTTGCTGATACTGGTTGGTACTCTGAAACATATTAACCAACAATCTTTTCACCTCAGATTTATATTTTGACAAATGAAATTCAGAAAACTCTTCTAAAACATAAGTTAAATTTGTATAAGGTAAATCTAACTCGTAAGCTAGTTTAAAGTAGTTATACAAAGATTCCTCTTTCAATTCCAAATCAGAATTAATATTTGAAGCCTTTTTAAAAGCATTCAATGCAAATCTCTTCTTACCAATTTCTAAATACGACTTACCTAAATAGTACGAATTATACTGTAATAAACTATCTTCAACATTCTCAACTTTTTCCAAATACTGTATTGCCTTATCATAATCTCTCTGAAAAACATTTATCTGTCCCAACTGAAAATAATCTATCATCTTTATGTCTTTAGATAATTCCATATATTTGTTGAAATATATTTCAGCATTATAGAAATCGGAAAGTTGATAATAAGCCTCCGCTACAATTCTATTCATCTCTACCTCTCTTGAATCTATTACACCCTCTAATAAAGGAACCGCATATCCCACCAAATCCGAATACTTTTCTAACGAAAAATAAATTTGAGAAATGTAATATGGAACAATTTTCGAAAACATCTTATCTTCAGACAATAATTGAAACCCAACAAGAGATTTATTATAAAATTTTTGAACATAAGAAATATGAGCATAATAATATAATGACAACGATTTATATTTTCCGTTACCTATTTTCGAAAAGTGATACTTTGCCTCATCATATTTCTCGGAAATAAATAAGGAATATGCAAATTTAAAATGAAATTCGTCATCCATTAAATCTTCATCTATTATTTCAGACAAAAAAAGAACAGACTTGGAGTATAGTTTATCAGAAAAATAAATATAGGAAAGTTCTTTCTTTGATAATTGGTAGTAAATAGAGTTTTCAAAATCATTTAATAATACAGAATACCAGTACACCGCATCCTCACTACCTAAATTTTTAGCACAATTAGCAATTTTATATATTATCTCATCCTTATCACCTCCATCATCTAACTGAGAAAGATATAGATTTTGAGCGACACTAAATTCCTCCTTTTCAAATAGAATATCCGATTTACTAAAAGTGGTAGTTTGAGCAGAAATATTTAGCAAAAACAAACTAAAAATAATACCAACAGAACAATATTTTGTCATGATTTAATGTTTTATATCAGTTTTTAAAATTAAATAATAAGGAGAAACCCTATTGTATTCCTCCTACAAGTTTTCAACATCTTTTTTTAACAAGTCATCTATTGTTTTTTGACTTTCAACACAATAAAAACACTATTTTTACGACATTATTATGATGCATATATTAAAAATAAAAGGAACAGGCAAAATACCTGACTTTGTTCAGATAAGAGACGAAAACCTTTCGTTAAAAGCATATTTTAGAGCTGACCAAATTGAAAGAGGATTGCAAAAAAACAAGATAGAAGACCTATCTGGAAAATTAAAAGAAACAATAAGTAACATCCCATTTGGGAAAATTTTTAAATTTGAAGAAGATGAATAAGCCTATAATTTCTATTTCGGACCTACATATCTCGTATAACGATAATGAGATATTAAAAAACATTAATCTACAAGTAGAGAAAGGAGGGTTCATTTATTTGATAGGAGAAACTGGAAGTGGAAAAAGCTCCTTACTAAAGTCTCTTTACAAAGGAGTGGAATTTCAGAAAGGAAGTGTTAGAGTGGGAACACATAACCTGAACAATATACGACCAACTAAAATAGCATACCTTAGAAGAGAATTAGGAATTATATTTCAAGACTTTCAACTACTATCTGACAGAAACATCTATAAAAACTTAGAATTTGTTTTACGGTCTACTGGATGGAAAGATAAACATAAAATAAAAGAAAGGATTACAGAGGTACTATCTACAGTTCATTTAGAAAAAGTAGAAAAGAAAATGACCTACGAACTATCTGGAGGAGAACAACAAAGAGTATCTATAGCTAGATCATTATTAAATAATCCTCAAATTATTTTAGCTGACGAACCTACCGGAAACTTAGATCCAGAAAAATCTAAAAGCATTATAGAAACCATGAAAGAAATTAATCAATGTGGAACTACAGTGATAATTGCTACTCACGACTACTCTATTATTAAAAACAATCCTAGTACCACTTACAGATTTGAAAATAAAGAAATTAAAGAAGTAATGGTTTCCTAAATGATTTTTTCTGAAAACATATCTTTAAAACAACAAAACACTTTTGATATTGATGTTACATGCAAATTATTTTGCACTATCCAATCTCAACAGGATATTTCAGATTTGATCCACTCTGATGAATTTAAAAACAACAAAAATCTAATTTTAGGTGGTGGGAGTAATTTACTTTTCACAAAAGACTTTAACGGACTAGTGATTAAAAATAACATAACTGGTAAAGAGATAATGTCTGAAACTAACGATTTAAAAACTGTAAAGATTGGAGCAGGAGAAAATTGGCACCAATTTGTTTTATGGAGTATTGAAAAAGGACTTTCAGGCATTGAAAATATGGCACTAATCCCTGGAAATGTAGGAGCTTCACCAATGCAAAATATTGGAGCTTATGGAGCTGAAGCAAAAGATGTAATTGAAAATGTTTGGGCCATAAATATTGAAAATGGTGAAGAGTTAATTTTTTCAAATTCAGATTGTAACTTTCAGTACAGGAATTCTATTTTTAAAAATGAACTAAAGGAGAAGGTAATCATCACTCATGTTTCATTTAACTTGAGTAAAACGCCTAACAACAATACAAAATACGGAGCCATAAAAGAAGAAATACAAAATTTAGGATTAGAAATCTCTACTGAAAGTATTTGCAAGGCAGTTATCAATATTAGGGAAAGAAAATTACCAAACCCTGCAGAGATTGGAAATAGCGGAAGCTTCTTTAAAAACCCTATTATATCTACTACTCAATTTGAAGAAATACAAAAACAATTCACTAGAATTGTAGGATATAAAGTTTCGGAAACAGAAACAAAAGTAGCTGCCGGTTGGTTGATAGAACAATGTGGATGGAAGGGATACAGAAAAGGAGATGCTGGAGTACATAAAAATCAAGCATTGGTTTTAGTAAATTATGGAAATGCAAAAGGAGAGGAAATCATATCTCTTTCCAAAGAAATTCAACATTCTGTAAAAGAGAAATTTGAAATTGAAATACATCCTGAAGTAAATATAATAGGATGAATAAAAGCCAGAAATTAAAAGATAAACTAAGAGAAAATTTCGAATTCAACCCTACTCCGCAACAAGATGAATTGATAAATGAGATATCTGATTTTGTTACAACCTTAGGAAACAGAAGTGTTTTTTTACTAAAAGGATATGCGGGAACGGGAAAAACAACCCTAGTTTCTGCATTAGTGAAAAGCTTATCCGTTATAGCAAAAAGAAGCTCTCTATTAGCTCCAACCGGAAGAGCAGCAAAGGTATTATCTGGATATTCCAAAAAAACTGCCTTCACCATACACAAAAAGATATATTGGATTAAAACTAATAGTAAGGGGAATACCTTTGTTACTCTTCAAGAAAACCAAAGTTCTAATTGTATTTTTATTGTAGATGAGGCATCTATGATTCCCTCACATACCGATAAAGGTTTTGGAAATAGAAATTTGCTTGCAGATCTTATTGAATATGTATATTCCGGAACAGATTGTAAATTAATTTTGATTGGAGATACCGCACAATTACCACCTGTACATTTAGATGTAAGCCCTGCTTTGGACAAATATATTTTGGAAAACGATTTTAACAAACAAGTTATCTGCAAGGAACTCACTCAAGTAGTACGACAAAAAAATGATTCTCTTATTCTGAAAAATGCAACTGATGTTAGGAATATGATTTCAGAAGGAAAATATAAATACCCAAAAGTAATCTGCAATGAAGAGGTGAAACGATTATTGGGAGGAGATGAACTACAAGAGCAAATTGAAAAATCGTACGACACCTTTGGAATTGAAGATACCATTGTCATTTGCAAATCCAACAAGAGAGCATACCTATACAACCAACAAATCCGACATAAAATATTGTGGAAGGAAGAACGAATATCTAATGGAGATTACTTGATGGTGGTACGGAATAATTACACTTGGTTAGATGAAGAAAGTAAAGCCGGTTTTATAGCAAATGGAGATAGTATAAAAGTAAAACACATTCGAAAATATGAAGAGCTATATGGATTTAACTTTGCACATATCACTGTAGAATTGGTAGATTACCCAGAAGAACCTGAAATAGATGTAATTGTAATGCTCGATACTTTAGAAAGCGAACAAGCGTCTTTAGATTATGATAGATATAAAGAATTATACCATCAAGTTTCTCAGGATTATAAATCCGTAAAAAATACTTACAAAAGAAACAAAGCCATAAAGGAAGATAAATACTTAAACGCCTTACAAGTAAAATATGCTTACGCTATAACTTGTCATAAATCTCAAGGAGGACAATGGAAATCTGTATTTGTAGAACAATCTTATTTCACAGAAGATATGTTAAATAAAGAATACCTCAGATGGTTGTATACTTCATTAACTCGTGCTTCTGAAAAACTACACCTCATTAATTTTTCAGAAAAGTTTTTTAATTAATTATTCTATTATAATTTTCTTCTCCACAGTACCATCACTATAAATATAAAAGAGAGTTGTTTTATCAATTACTTTTTCAGGATGTACTTCTCTACCCAAAAGGTCAGTAATTTTAACAAGTTCTCTTTCTTTATTATTTGTATTATCCATTCTGATTGCAGAAGGTTGAGTCCACCAAATTAGGGATGTCCAGTTTACAGATCTGTAAAGACCTCCTGATGGATTACACCATGTTCTGGCTTGACCTCTGTATGTTTCTCCTGGATTTAGACCCCATTTGTTAACAGTAAGTGCAGGATAGTTAACCCCGAATCCACCAGCCATTTGCCAGTCAGACCCTACAGGATTAGAAATACTATCTACTCTTAATTTAATACGAACCATACTATAAGCTCCTAGGGTATCCCAAGAAAATACACATTTTGCAGCTTGTGGACCTGGTGTAGCAGTTAAGTTAGTTACATTAGGACAAGCATCTGCTGTTCTAAAGTATCCCATAGGAGACCATGCAGAAGAACCAGTTGTATTACAGTAGAAAGCTTTCACTCTATACTCGTAATCCGTACTTGGACTTAAGTTGATCATCACTTTACTAGTAGTAGGTAGACCTTGGTTACATAAACCAGCATCTTGAGCTACTCTCCAACTCCATGATGAAGTTCCTACTTCTCTTACATTTACGTAGTACTTAAGAGCCATACAAGTAGAATTTGAAGATGGATTTACCTGAATAGTTCCTACCATCCCGTTTGCAGCATGACTACCAACCGAACAATCGTATGTGTAATTACCTGCTACGCTAAATACATAAGAAGCCATATTAGAAGATGTAGTAGGATTAGTAATAAAACTCTCAGGATTGTTATACGATTGACCTGAAATAGCAGAAATATCAAAATTCACATTATGATATCCTCCATCATTTATCCAGATAACTGTATCTCCGGCATTAATAGTAAGTGCAGAAGGAGAATAGTAATAATTACCTGCATTTATATAATGTGTAGTAGGTACCGTTGCTGTCGAACTCATATTATCCCAATGTATTTTTGCCTGAACCTGAATAATTTCATCTACATAAATACCTGTTGGTATTGGTTTATTACATATTGTCGGATAAGTGCAACTGCCGTCATCTGTTGAAGCTTGAGAATTATAATTGATAGCAGTTGGGTCGGTACATCCTTGTATTCCGGAATAACAACTACCATCATCACAAGTAGCTATCGGGTTATACATAATATTAAATGGGTCTGTACAACCCCATACACAATAAGTACAACTAGTATCGTCTACAGTAGCTAAAGTGTCATAATTAAGAGCCAAACTATCTGTACAGCCAAAAACTGGTGGATGATGAGCTATAATCACTCCCTTCATCCCTGAAGAAGCATGTGGTTGACATACATAATAAAACGTATGACAATCATCTGGAATAAACATTCCAGTTGCGCCATAAGCAAAACTAAAACCTCCCGCAATTGGTGCATTTCCACCTGCTATCCAAGTACTGTCGGCTACTTCTACAGCATTGTGTCCATTTCCTAAAATAAAATTAATCGTATCTCCTACATCACAAACAATTGTGTCAGGAGAGAAACTCATTCCTAAAGTCTTTATATCATATGAGGTATAATTACATGTTCCGTCATCTACTGTTGCAGTACTATCAAAATTTATTGCAGAAGCGTCCGTGCACCCATATACTGGAGGTAATCCTGCCTGAATGGCTGCATTCAATAATCCTTCTATTGTACTGTAACTACTGTTATCATTACAATACATTGGACAAATTGTAGTATAACTACTATCCGGGTATATTACATAATAACTTGGTGTATAATACAATTGGTAATTAATTGCGGATGGAGAAATATTGTTACAAATAGGAAAACCTACATTATAAGTAGTAGCAAAGTTTGCTACATCATTATCCGTAGTAGAGGAGTTTACTTCCAATCCTATAAACTCAGCTACATCTGCTCCATTTGGTCCGTAAGATTGATAAGAGTTTTCCGTACCTGAAGTATACATTTGGCAATGCCCACAAGTAGTACTCATCAACTCCAATACAACCATTTTTCCACTCCCTAAATAGGAATATAAATTATGAGAATTTCCGTTTATATCTGTCACAGTAATATCTGGTGCGTATCCTGTTCCGTTTAACAGCCCTGATTGTGCATTTGCTAAAAGCGTAATGCAAGCAAATAATAAAGTAAATATCTTTTTCATAAGAAATTATGTTTTGGATGTAAATTTAATAATAACTCTACTAATTATTCGTTAAAATTTGGTATTTTTTTTTCTTTTAATTTTATACAATTAATTAAATTAGTTTTGTTTTTTTGCAACCCAATAGATATATAATGAAAAAGATACATATACTACTACTATTATTTATATTATTTTCATTTAATAGTATCGGGCAAAATAAGTACACTATTAGCGGCTATGTTCAGGATGAATCTTCAGGAGAGAATCTAATTGGAGTATCTGTTTATGATAAGCAAACATATAAAGGTACTGCAAGTAATCAATACGGATTCTATTCTTTAACACTTC
>Ga0206679_10000992_pt1 | contig 23703 bp, 19 predicted proteins | sample M110012015metaG_FD_155464 | JGI IMG/M metagenome (GOLD analysis project Ga0206679, IMG submission 155464) | Ammonia-oxidizing marine archaeal communities from Monterey Bay, California, United States - M1 100m 12015 | ecosystem: Environmental > Aquatic > Marine > Intertidal zone | place: USA... | reverse complement strand
TTTTTCTGCTTAGTTCAGAAAAATCATGGAATTTGACACTATTACTTCCAATCTTGGCCTCAATTGCTAACAATAACTGATCAGATGGGATCGAAAATTTAGAATCTCGTGTAAATTCACCAGTAATAGTTTCATGCCCATTAACAACCGCTTTGGATCTCCCATTTTGCATTAAACTTAGGATCCGAGATCCAGCAGTGGTAACCAAATCACCTCCAATAACTGCATCAGCTTCCGAAGTAGCAACCCTTATAGCATTTATGTCCTCAGGTTTTTTAGAAATTCTACAATGAATATGTACTGCACCTCCCTTTTGTGCCAATCCAGCCATTTCCATCATGCCTGCACCCTTTCCATCCAAATATGCCGCCATCGCAAGAAGTGCACCAATTGTGACAACTCCTGTGCCACCTATCCCAGTGACTACGAGGTTATAAGTATTATTAATATTGGGCAAACAAGGCTCAGGTAAGCTTGGTATAATCAAGTTACCTACGACTTCTTTTTTCAATTGCGCTCCTTCAATAGTAATAAATGATGGACAGAATCCTTTGATACATGAGAAGTCTTTGTTGCAAGAGGATTGATCAATAGCCCTTTTTTTACCAAACTCAGTCTCAATTGGAACAATTGAAACACAGTTTGATTGAATCCCACAATCGCCACACCCTTCACATACATCGGAATTAATAAATACTCTCTTGTCGGGATCAGGAAATAATCCTCTTTTTCTTCTCCTTCTTTTTTCTGCAGCACATGTTTGAACATAAACAATTGCAGAAACCCCAGTTAACTCCTTGTATCTATTCTCTACTTTCAATAATTCATTTCTTTCCGCAATATCAATATTCTTTGGAAATAAATTAAAGTCGATATCTTCTTTTTGATCATAAACTACGGCTAAATGTTTTACACCTATGGCACTTAATTCAGACACAATTCTATATGCGTCCAAGCCACCATCATTTCCTTGACCACCAGTCATTGCTACGGCGTCATTAAACAAAACTTTATAAGTTATTGTTGTTCCCGCCGATATTGCAGCTCTAATTGCTTGGATGCCTGAATGATTATAAGTCCCATCTCCTAAATTCTGAAATACATGAGCACGACTTGAAAATGGCGCCTCACCAATCCAATTTGCGCCTTCTCCACCCATATGGGTATAACCCAATGTATCTCGATCCATCCATTGCACCATATAGTGGCATCCTATTCCTGCATAAGCTCGAGAGCCCTCAGGGATTTTTGTTGAGGTATTATGTGGACATCCAGAGCAAAAATAAGGTGTTCTAGTTGCGAGTTCAGGGGCGTTGTCAGATTTGGACGCCTCATCTAACACTTTCAAAGCAGAAAAAATTTTATCTGTACTCTTGCCCTCATTAGATAGGATTTCGCCTAATTTTTGAGCTATCATAATTGGCTCAATTGCATACTGCGTCGGAAAAAGTACGTTACCTTCAGCATCTTTATTGCCAAAGACCCTACATCTTTTAACTTTATCGAATAATATTTCTTTTATTTGAGGTTCTAGAATTTTACGCTTCTCTTCCACGACAACAATCAAATCAAGGGTTTCAGCCCATTCTTCAAAGCTAACAGCGTCAAGCGGCCAAACCATTCCAATCTTATAGGTCTTGATACCCAATCTATCACACTCAGCCTCGTCCATACCCAAGAGCTGCATCGCGTGTGCCAAATCTAACCAATTCTTTCCTGCCGCTACAAAGCCTATTGTGGCGTTTGATTTACCATGGACATGCTTATCAAGGTTATTTTCTCGAGCAAATTTCTCTGCTGCTAACTTCTTAAAGTTGTGTAACCTTTCTTCTTGATTTACGGGCAGATCAACTAATCTAATATTAAGGCCGCCCTCTGGCTGTACCACTTCTGGATATGAAATACTCAGCCTTTGGGGATCAGCATCAACAACCGAAGTAACCTCTATAGTATCTTTAATGCATTTCAGCCCCACCCAAACGCCTGCAAATCGGGACATAGCAATACCCAGAAGACCATAATCTAACACTTCCTGCACCCCAGCAGGAGATAAAATTGGCATCATCGCATCTATCAAAGCAAAATCTGATTGATGCAATGTAGTTGAACTTTCACCTGTGTGATCGTCACCCATCGCCATTAAGACACCACCTAATTTTGATGTCCCTGACATATTTGCATGTCGCATCACATCACCAGAACGGTCAACGCCAGGGCCTTTTCCATACCATAGTCCGAAAACACCATCGAAGGTACCTTCTCCACGCAATTCAGACTGCTGAGCACCCCATAATGCAGTTGCAGCTAGATCTTCATTTAATCCAAGTTGGAAAACAATATCACTATCCGAAAGTTCTCTTTCCGCAATTTGCATTTGGAAATCTACAGATCCCATGGGAGACCCTCTGTAACCGGTAACCAACCCAGCTGTATTTTGTCCATTGGATCTATCACGTTCTTTTTGCATGAGCATTAATCTCACGAGCGCCTGCGTTCCATTCAATAGAATTTGGCTTTTATCCAAATCATATCTGTCTTTTAGCGATACTTTCTTCAATTCCATAGAATATCCATCCAAAGTACATATTAATATATTTGATAAGATGAATATAATTGAATAAAACAAAAAAAAATACTAAATATTATGTAATAACAATATTTTATTTACTTTGGATTTTATTAACTCTTAGATAAAAGGCACAAATAATGGATTGGGATAAACTACGTGTCTTTTTTGCGGTCGCCAAAGCGGGTAGCTTGACCCGTGCCGGAGAGGTGCTTCATCTCAGTCAATCAGCAGTTAGCAGGCAAATAACTGCGCTGGAAGAAAGCCTTGATACCATATTGTTTCACCGCCATGCTCGGGGATTGATATTAACAGAGCAAGGAGAACTATTACTCGATACCACCACTATAATAAGTAAAGAAATTGAAGCAGCCTCAGCGAGAATTAGGGATAGCGAAGACGAAGTTTTTGGTGAATTAAAAGTAACAACTACAACTGCATTTGGAACGTTATGGCTCGCACCTAGGCTATCAAGATTATATGAAATTTATCCAAATCTCAAAATTGACCTAATGCTGGAGGAAAGCGTTTTAGATTTGCCAATGAGGCAAGCTGATGTGGCTATTAGAATGAAAGAGCCAAGCCAAGCAGACTTGGTTAGACGGAGATTGATGTCAGTTACAATTGGATTATTTGGTTCAAATGATTACTTGAAAAAGAACGGTACGCCACAGAATTTAAATGAATTAGCTTACCATAGAATAATTAGTCAAAATATGGACACTCCGCAAACTACTGCGGGATCAGAATTAACTCGAAGACTCTTTGCATCAGAACATGAAAGTCATCTCACCGTAAATAATTATTTTGGGGTATTGCAAAGCGTTATTCACAATCTTGGTATTGGAGTTTTACCAGATTATGTTGAAGATGATTTCTCAAATATTCAGCGTGTTTTACCAGAAATAAAATCTAGCGAAGTTCCAGTTTATTTAGCATATCCAGAAGAGTTACGCCACTCAAAAAGAGTTACAGCTTTTCGAGACTTTGTCGTAAATGAAGTAGTGGCTTTCAGAAAGAGCCAAAAGAAATAATTCGATATGCAATTTTTGCATACCGAATATGCAATTAAATCTATTGAAAACTTTTTGAAAAAAAAATATCTATACAGGGAAGACAAGGTGTCTTCAAATTTACCTCCCTGTTATACTTGGCCGAGCATTGCTCGGCCTTTTTTTTAATTTATATCATAAAATGTCATTTTGCTCTTTTGTAATATTGCTCAACACTATAATTATAAATAAATTTGAAAACTAAACACGGAATTTTAAATATGGCAGATCCCGCCATCTCAGACGAATTAATAGCTAAACATGGACTCAATAATAGCGAATATCAACTCATCTTGAATTTGATTGGAAGGTCGCCAACATACACTGAACTTGGAATATTTTCAGCAATGTGGAATGAGCATTGTTCGTACAAATCGTCAAAAAAATGGCTTAAAACTCTTCCAACTACTGGAAAAAATGTAATTTGTGGACCGGGTGAAAATGCTGGAATAGTAGATATTGGGGGTGGCCAAGCAGTTGTTTTTAAAATGGAAAGCCACAATCATCCGTCGTATATAGAACCTTATCAAGGTGCAGCAACTGGCATGGGAGGAATTCTACGTGATGTTTTTACAATGGGAGCAAGGCCGATTGCGGCGATGAACTCACTTTCTTTTGGAGAGTTGTCCCACCACAAAACGAAATCTTTAGTTTCAGGCGTTGTTGCTGGGATTGGCGGCTATGGAAATAGCTTTGGAGTACCTACCATTGGAGGTGAATTAAGATTCGACAAATCGTACAATGGTAATTGCTTAGTTAATGCCTTTGCTGCTGGTTTGGTGGAAACAGATAAAATATTTTATTCAGCAGCATCTGGTATAGGAATGCCAGTCGTATATTTAGGAGCAAAAACTGGCAGAGATGGTGTTGGTGGTGCTACAATGGCATCTTCAGAATTTGACGAAAATATCGAAGAGAAAAGACCCACTGTCCAAGTGGGGGATCCGTTTACAGAAAAATGCTTGATGGAAGCAACTCTTGAATTAATGGAAACTGGTGCGGTTATTTCGATTCAAGATATGGGTGCTGCTGGTTTAACGTGCTCCGCTGTAGAAATGGGCGATAAGGGAAATTTAGGCATTAGATTAAATCTTGATAATGTGCCCATTCGTGAGAACAAAATGACAGCTTATGAAATGATGCTATCAGAGTCTCAGGAACGCATGTTAATGGTATTGAAACCAGAGCTTGAAGAAGAAGCCAAACAAGTATTCGAAAAATGGGATTTAGACTTTGCAATTGTTGGAGAAACAATATCAGAAGATAAATTTGAAGTTTGGCACAAAGGAGAAATTAAAGCTAATTTACCACTAAAAGCGCTTTCCGGAACGGCGCCCGAGTATGACCGAGAATATGTTGAAATAAAAAACTCAAGCTCAAACAAGAAAACATCATTCCAGATGACGCCAATAGAGTGTTTAAAAACTCTACTGTCATCACCAAATTTTGGATCTAAGCGATGGGTGTATGAACAATATGATCATATGGTTATGGCAGATACAATCCGAAGACCTGGATTAGGACCGGGAGTAGTCCGAGTCCATAACACCACAAAAGCTTTGGCTTTTACGGCCCATGTAAATCCAAGATATTGTAAGGCAGATCCTTTTGAGGGTGGAAAGCAAGCCGTAGCAGAGGCATATAGAAATCTAATCTCCATTGGTTCTGTCCCATTAGCCACAACAGATAACTTAAATTTTGGAAATCCTGAAAAACCTGAAATTATGGGCCAATTTGTTGGTTGCATTAAAGGAATATCTGACGCCTGCAAGGTTTTAGCTATGCCTATCGTATCTGGGAATGTTTCATTATATAACGAGACAGATGGTGAACCAATTTTACCAACTCCTACGATTGGTGCTGTTGGATTGATAAACGACCTTGAAAAAATGATAGACGACCCTGCCCTATCAGGTGATATTCTTGTATTGATAGGTGGTCCAGGTAAACATCTCGATCAATCTGCGCTAATGAATGAAATCTATAGCGATACCACTGGGAAACCACCATTTACAGACCTGCAAAAAGAAAAAACTAATGGGGACTTTATATTAGATAATCTCGATATGATTAATGCCTGTAAGGATTTGGGAACTGGAGGCGTAGCCTTAGGCGCTTTCAAAATGGCCCAAGAGGCAAATCTTGGGGTTAGCATTGAAGACCAAGAAATACCTTGGTATTTTGGAGAAGAACAAGGAAGGTACTTGCTTTCACTGGCTACAACTGAAGCAACGATGTTGTGTAGTAAGGCAAATTTAGCTAATGTCGATGCTAGAATGATAGGAAGTTTTGGAGGTGACTTAATAAAATTTGGAAAATCCTCAATAAAGCGTAGTGAATTAAGATTCTTATACTTAAATAGTTTGGAGCAAGCCCTTAATTGATCAAACAATCAATAACATTACTTACTCAATTAATGAATAAAGGAAATATTACGTGGCAATGACAGCAACAGAAATTCAAACTTTAATTAAAATAGGCTTTCCCAATGCAGAAGTCACAATTACTGATTTAGCAGGGGATGGAAATCATTATGCAGCTGAAGTAATTGATGAGAGCTTTCGTGGGCAAAACAGAGTAAATCAACAGCGAGCGGTTTACGCTGCCCTGAAAGGTAAAATGGACGGTGAAAATGGAGAATTGCACGCACTTGCTTTAACTACCAAAGTTCCTAAAAATATATAACAAATATCGAAATATGTATTCCAAAAGCAAAGCCCCTTGCAACAAAAATTAAATATATTAAATATATCATGAAGTTAATTAAACCCAACCTATATACCAACTCTCATAGGGATTTAAAAATGTCCAACGCAACAACTCAAATTCAATCACATATCACAGAAAATGACGTAGTACTTTTTATGAAAGGCACATCACAAATGCCACAATGCGGTTTTTCTTCAAGAATAGCCGGTGTACTGAATTACATGGGAGTGGAGTTCAAAGATGTAAATGTGTTAGAAGATCAGGAAGTTCGTCAAGGAATTAAAGACTTTTCTGATTGGCCAACTATTCCACAACTTTATGTTAAAGGTGAGTTTGTTGGCGGCTGTGATATAGTAACTGAAATGACAATGTCTGGCGAACTAGATACTTTATTTGATAATAAAAATGTAAATTATGATAAAGACGCTTCGTCTAAAATTCGAGATGCTAACTCAGAATAGGTTTTAATCTCAGTCAACCCATCCTTTATTTGTCTTTGGTTTTTTCAGCCTTGTCCGCTAATGCTTCAGCCCTTGCTGCTAATTCTGCAAATGTATCAACAATTCCTGATGGTATTACAGCTACTTCTACACGCTCTGGCGGAGTAGAAGCAGCAACTCTTGCTGCGGTTCGAGCATCCTCCAATTTCTTTTTTGCAGACCCAGCTGCTTCTTCTAGGGCAACTGTCTTGTCCGCTAACATTAATCCAGCCATCAACAGCAATCTGCTTTCTGACAGTCTACCAGCTTGATCTGTCAACATTTTTGCTTCGCTATCTAAGACTTCTGCCGCTGCCTTTAAGAAGCTTTCTTCACCTTCTTGACAAGCTACTTCAAATTGTCTGCCACCAACAGTAACAATAATGTTAGGCATTTGTCTCTCCTGTATTTTCAAGTAATGGCTCCAGGTCAGCAAGTATTGAACTCATTTCGTCAACTTGGCTCTGACGAGAAGTTTTCAAAGATTCTATTTCTAAATTAAGTTTTCTATTTTGATTAATTTGATTATTATGTTCCAACCTTTCATCGTTCATTGAATCAGAAATATTTTTAATATTTTCATCAAGAGATTTTGTCTTTTCCAGAGCAGATTTTAATTCCAATGCGATTTCTTTTTTTTCACCTTCAAGTTGAGCAATTAGTTTCTCTAAGTGCGAAACTTCATCAGCTCGATTATTCTCAGATAAAGGGGGCGATTCAGCCCTTTCGAGAGCTTTCAATATTCGATCCATTGAAGTGGAAATTCTTATTTCAAAGTCTAAAATGTCATTCATTATTTTTTCACCCATCTATTTTATTACATAGCGAATCGAAATTTATCCCCATGCTAGCGTGCAAAACAATAAAATGGAAAAGTTAACGCAATATTTTTTAAGATTCTTTACATTTTATGATTTGATCTACTGTACCCTATGACTTCTAGCTGTTATCACGTGATAGACTCAACTTGTTTCTTTGGGGGGAACATGGATATTAGCAAACTTCGCCGAGACCATTCAGAACATTGGAACAAGGCCTGTGCTATACGTACCTTAACATTAGACGCTGTAGCAAGAGCAAACTCTGGTCATTCAGGCGCTCCTATTGGGATGGCAGATGTCGCAACAGTATTGTTTGAAAAACACCTTAAATTTGATGCAAAAAACCCTGATTGGCCAGATCGGGACAGATTTATTTTATCTGCAGGTCATGCATCAATGCTTTTGTACTCCTTGTTATATTTAACTGGTTACGAAGACTTAACATTAGAAGAAATCAAGAATTTCAGACAATGGAATGCCAGAACTGCGGGCCATCCTGAATTTGGACATGCAAAGGGTATTGAAACAACTACCGGCCCTCTAGGTCAAGGACTAGCCTCAGCTGTAGGTTTTGCTATAGCGGAAGAAATTCTTCGGGCTAAATACGGGAAAAAAATTATTGATCATTATACTTTCGTGTTAGTGGGTGATGGCTGTCTTATGGAGGGCATTAGCCAAGAAGCGATTTCATTAGCTGGTAAACAAGAGTTATCAAAATTAATTGTTCTATGGGATAATAATAATATTACAATTGATGGCACTGTTGAAATGTCAGATAAAACAGACCAAGTGATGAGATTTAGGTCAAGTGGATGGGACATCTACGAAATAGATGGTCATAATCCAATAGAAATTAACCAGGCTTTAGCTGCGGCTAAGAAATCACAAAAACCTTGTATGATTTCATGTAAAACAAACATAGCTTTAGGCACGTCTGCTCAAGACACTTCTAAAGGGCATGGAGCGTTGACTAATGAAGATCTGATCACAGAAGCTAAAAAAACTTACGGTTGGAAATATCCAGCATTTGAGATACCAAATGATGTAAAATCAAGTTGGGAGAAAATTGGCAGTAAAGGCAACTATGAATTCAATAGTTGGTTTAATGCTTTCAAACAATTATCAAACAAAAAGCAGGATGAATTCAATCGAATTTTTGACCGAAATCTTCCAAAATCTTTGCAAAAAAAATTAAGAGCTTTGAAAAAAGATATTTCTAAAAACAAGCCTTCAATTGCCACTAGAAAATCTTCAGAATTAGTCCTAAAAGTTGTTAATCCAATTTTAAGTGAAACTGTAGGTGGTTCAGCTGATCTAACTGGATCCAATAATACAAAAACTGATGATATGGGAATATTCGCCCCTGAAAACCGCGGTGGCAGGTACATATATTACGGGATTAGAGAACATGGGATGGCTGCGGCAATGAATGGCATGGCTAATCATGGTGGTGTGCGTCCCTACTCTGGTACCTTCATGTGCTTCACTGATTATGCTAGACCTTCAATGAGACTTTCGGCTTTAATGAAAGTTCCAGTTGTGTATGTCATGACACATGACAGCATCGGCTTGGGGGAAGATGGCCCAACACACCAACCAGTGGAGCATTTATCAATTAGTAGAGCCACCCCAAACACAAATGTTTTTCGACCGGCAGATACAATAGAAACCGCAGAAAGTTGGGAACTAGCCCTAACAACAAAATCCACGCCTTCTATCTTATCTCTTACTCGTCAAAGTTTACCAACAGTGCGAACGAAACATACAAATAAGAACTTAACCTCTTATGGCGCTTACATTTTATCTGAGGCAACTACAAAACGTCGAGCAATCTTAATTGCTACCGGATCTGAGGTTCAAATCGCTCAAAAAGCGAAGGAATTATTAGAAGGTTTGGGTATTGGAACTAGGGTGGTTTCAATGCCATGTTGGGAACTATTTGAAAAACAGCCTGAGAAATATAGAAGAAAAATATTGCCATCAGGTCCAGTAAGAGTTGCTATTGAAGCTGGGTCAAGAATGGGTTGGGATCGTTGGTTATCTGGTGAAAGAGGTTCCCATAAGAAATCATTTTTTATCGGTATGACAAGTTTTGGCTCTTCTGCACCTGCAGAAAGACTTTACGAAGAATTTCTTATTACAGCTGAAGCGGCAGTTGAAGCCGTCAGAAAGCTTCTAAAGATAGAAGACTGAACTATAAAAACTATGAGTGATTTTTAAAAATCACAGGTTAAAGCAGGAGAATTTTTTAATGAGTATTAAAATTGGTATCAACGGTATGGGTAGAATTGGTAGATGCACATTAGCTTCTATTATTGAAAATCAAAGAGATGATGTCCAAGTGATTAAGATTAACGCGACAGGACCAATTGAAACAAACGCTCATTTATTAAAATATGACAGCGTACATGGTAGGTTTAAGAACGAAATAAAGATTAATGGTGATACAATGGATATCGGCAAAGGACCCATGAAGGTTTTTTCCAGTTATGATCCGGCTGATCTAGATTGGTCTGAAGTTGATGTTCTATTAGAGTGTTCAGGAAAATTCAGATCACGTGATAGTGCGCAGCTTCATATAGCCCAAGGTGCACGCAAAGTATTAATTTCGGCTCCAGGTGACAAAGTTGATAAAACAATAGTTTACGGGGTCAATCATTCTGAAATAACTTCAAAAGACACGATTATATCTAATGCATCCTGTACAACAAACTGCCTAGCACCAATTGCTAAAGTGTTAAATGACACGGTAGGAATTGAACATGGTATAATGACAACAATCCATTCCTACACTAGCGACCAACCAACTTTAGATCGGAGACATTCAAATCTATACAGAGCACGTGCGGCCGCTTTATCAATAATTCCAACCTCAACAGGAGCTGCGAAGGCGATTGGTGAGGTATTACCAGAACTTAGTGGAAAACTTGATGGATCGGCACTAAGAGTGCCTACTCCAAATGTTTCTGCGATCGATCTTACTTTCACTTCAAGTCGAGATACAACAGCACAGGAAATAAATAATGTGATGCAAGAATCAGCGAATGGAGATATGGAGGGCATAATTGATTATGATCCTGAAGCAAAAGTTTCCATAGATTTCAATCATGATTCCCATTCGGCAAACTTTGCACCAGACCAAACCAAAGTTGTAGGAAATCGCCTTGTGAGAATATTGGCTTGGTACGACAACGAATGGGGCTTTTCGTGCAGGATGATTGATAATGCGGTAATTATGGGGTGTTTATAAAATTACTTAATAATAATACTAATAAAAAATATATAAATTGGTGATTTAATGAACTGGAAAAATCTTGATCAACTAGATCTCAACGGTAAACGAGTGTTAACGCGGGTAGATATCAATGTGCCGATGAATGGTATCAATGTGTTAGATTCCACGCGTATTGAACGCATTGTTCCAACAATACAAAAAATAATTACTGCAAAGGGAATACCTATTTTAATCTCACATTTTGGTAGACCAAATGGTATGAAAGAAGACAAATACTCCCTAAAACGGCTAATCCCTTGCTTATCAAAACACTTAGGCCAAAATATTATTTTTACGGACGTAGACGAGATTGAAATGATTGTCAGTCAATCAAAAGCACTCAAAATAGGCGAGATTTTACTACTTGAGAATATAAGATTTAGGAGTGGTGAAACCAGTAACGATCTTAACCTAGCAAAACAACTTGCAGAGATTGGTGATATTTATTGTAATGATGCGTTTTCAACAGCGCACCGAGCGCATGCCTCTACAGAAGCTATTGCGCATTTATTACCAAATTGCGTGGGCTGCTTGATGGAAACTGAATTGTCAAATCTTGAAAAGGTGTTGTCCAAACCCAGAAGGCCTGTAGTTGCTGTCATCGGCGGCTCTAAAGTATCGACTAAGATTAATTTATTATTAAATCTAGTACGAAAAGTTGATACCCTTGTTATCGGTGGTGGAATGGCAAATACATTTTTAAAAGCAAAGGATATTGATGTTGGGAGAAGTATTTGCGAAATAAATCAATTAAACACTGCTAACAAAATAACTAACCTTGCTGAAAAAGAAAATTGCAGAGTTATACTCCCTACTGACATCATTGTTGCAAACGAATTAAAAAATGAATCTAATTCAAAGCTATTTGATGTTAAAGAATGTCCTGAGCAAGGTATGATCCTAGATATTGGCCCCCAAACTGTAAAAGAAGTTAAACAGGCAATAAGGGATTCTAAAACTTTAATATGGAATGGTCCTATGGGCGCCTTTGAATTTAAACCATTTAATAAAGCAACCGATCAAATTGCAAAATTTGTATCTCAATTAACAAAACAGGGTGATTTGATCAGTGTTGCAGGTGGCGGAGACACAATATCTGCATTAAGCTCTACTAAATCAGATAAACATTTTTCATATGTATCAACTGCAGGCGGCGCGTTCCTAGAATGGATGGAAGGGAATAAATTACCAGCTATTGAAGCATTGATGCATTAATCTATTTGCGCAAAATTAATAGTTGAACTAAAACATTAGGAACATAACAAAAGGAATTACATCATGAAAGCCACACGGGCCATTCAAAAAATTCTACAATATTATGAAACGGATAATCCAGGAGTAAAAGGAAATTTGTGTAGAATTCTTATGAATGGGAAATTAGGAGGAACTGGGAAACTGATTATTCTACCTGTTGACCAAGGCTTTGAACATGGTCCTGCCAGATCGTTTGCACCTAATCCTGCAGGATATGACCCTCATTATCATTTCAATTTGGCAATTAATGCTGGCTTAAACGCCTTTGCTGCCCCACTCGGGATGATAGAGGCTGGCGCAGATACATTTGCTGGCCAGATTCCAACAATTTTGAAAGTAAATTCAGCCAATTCGCTAATCCCGTCTGAAACTCCTAAAACACAGGCAATTACTGCGTGTGTAGATGATGCCCTACGCCTAGGTTGTTCTGCAATCGGATTTACAATTTACCCTGGTTCTTCAATGGCCTTAGATATGTTTTCAGAAATATCTGCAATGCGGGAAGAGGCTGCTGCCAAAGGAGTGCCAACAGTAATCTGGTCATACCCACGAGGTGAAGCACTGGATAAGAATGGAGAAACCGCAGCAGATATCTCATCTTACGCAGCACAAATCGCAGCGCTATTAGGAGCGCACATCATTAAAGTAAAACTATCATCAAACCATTTATCATTACCTGAAGCTAAAACTGTTTATGAAAATCATAAAATAGATATTTCCACGCAAACAGCTAGGGTAAAAGACGTGATGAATTCAGCCTTGGGTGGCCGTAGAATAGTTGTGTTCTCTGGTGGCTCTAAAAAGGGTTCAGACAGCGTTTACGAAGATGCTCGGGCAATACGCGATGGAGGTGGAAATGGGTCAATTATTGGTCGTAATACCTTCCAACGTAGTTATCCTGATGCATTAAAGATGCTAAATAAGTTAATCGAAATATATAAAGGTAAGGCATAAACCTTTAAATTATATAAATAAACTCAATTTTTTTGATGAATGATTCGTTTTAGGGATTCACAAAGCGAATCACTTATGCAATGATTCGGTAAGACTAACATAAAGATTAGTTTACCGAGGTAGAAAATTGAAATTATCGAGCACAACGCCAACAATAGGTGGTATTTTCTACCTTACAATTGCTTTCTTTTTATCGGCGTATTTTGCATTCAGTGCAATTCAGGGAAATCACGGTCTTTTTCGACGAATTCAAACGGACGCGCAAGCTCTCGAATTACAAAAACATTTGGATGTTTTAGAAAATCAAGTAATAAAAATGGAAAATAAAACACACAGATTGTCTGACAATTTTCTTGATTTGGATTTATTAGATGAGCAAGCTCGAAAAGTACTTGGCATGGCTCGTTCTGACGAAATAATCTTAAATTAAATTATTTAGTATCATTTTCAGTCAAATTACTATATAATTAGTTTAATATTAAACTATATCAATAATTTGATAATGAATTAGAAAAAATGACTCAAAAAAAGAAAAATCTGTCTCAAGAAACAATTGCATTTTATAAAGACATGCAACTAATAAGGCGTTTTGAAGAGAAAGCAGGCCAGTTATATGGAATGGGCTTAATAGGTGGGTTTTGCCATTTGTATATAGGTCAGGAGGCCGTTGTGGTTGGCTTAGAAGCCATTGCCAAGAAAGGTGATCAAAGAATCACCTCCTATCGTGATCATGGCCATATGTTAGCCTGCGGAATGGACCCAAAAGGTGTTATGGCAGAGCTAACAGGGAGGATGGACGGTTATTCTAAGGGAAAGGGTGGTTCCATGCATATGTTCTCTAAAGAAAAAGATTTTTATGGAGGACATGGAATCGTGGCAGCTCAAGTTCCAATTGGAGCGGGATTAGCATTCGCCAATTTATATAAAAAAACCAACAATGTAAGCTTCACATACTTTGGAGACGGTGCTGCAAATCAAGGTCAAGTTTATGAAACATTCAATATGGCTAGCTTGTGGAGATTACCAGTTATTTTTGTAATAGAAAATAACCAATATGCTATGGGTACATCAATGAAAAGATCTTCATCAACACCTGATCTATACACACGCGGCTCTGCATTTGGCATCCCTGGAGAGCTAGTGGATGGTATGGACGTGCAAGCAGTTAAAAAGGCAGGTGCAAAAGCCGCTAAGCATTGTCGTGAAGGCAAAGGTCCCTACATCTTAGAAATGAAAACTTACAGATATAGGGGGCACTCCATGTCAGATCCGGCAAGATATCGAACAAGGGAGGAAGTCAATAAGATCAAAGAAGAGCAAGATCCAATTGACTTAATAAGAAGCACAATATTAAAGAAAAAATATGCTTCAGAAGAACAATTAAAAGCAATAGATACTGAAATCAAAAAATCTATAATTGATGCTGCCGAATTTGCTCAACAATCTCCCGAACCTTCCGAAAATGAATTGTGGACGGACATTTATCGGGAAGTAGAACATTGACTATAGAAATTTTAATGCCAGCGCTCTCTCCAACAATGGAAGAAGGAACAATCACAAAGTGGTTCGTAAAAGCAGGCGATAGTGTAAAAGTAGGTGATATCATTGCTGAAATCGAAACCGATAAAGCAACAATGGAAGAAGGAACAATCACAAAGTGGTTCGTAAAAGCAGGCGATAGTGTAAAAGTAGGTGATATCATTGCTGAAATCGAAACCGATAAAGCAACAATGGAACTTGAATCATATCATGATTGCACGATTGAAAAACTCTTAGTGACAGAAGGATCAGAGAACATTTTAGTGAACTCTACAATCGCATTAATAAAAGAAACCAACAAGCCTCCAGTTACCAAAAAAATACAGAAAGAAGAAAACAAGAAAAAGGCAACCAACAATAATTCAAAAACTATTCCTCAAGTAAAAAAACAGAACAAAGAGAAGGTTCTCAAAAACTCTTCAGAAATTACTGTCAGAGAAGCCTTAAGAGACGCGATGGCAGAGGAAATGCGTCTAGATAAGGATGTTTTCTTAATGGGTGAGGAAGTTGCTCAATATCAAGGCGCTTATAAAGTTAGTCAGGGATTATTAGAGGAATTTGGGGAAGATCGAGTAATTGACACTCCAATCACTGAGCATGGTTTTACAGGCTTAGCAATAGGAGCTGCATTTGGTGGATTAAAACCAATCGTAGAATTCATGACTTTTAACTTTGCATTACAGGCTATGGATCAAATCATCAATTCTGCAGCAAAAACCCTATATATGTCAGGTGGACAAATGGGTGCGCAGCTAGTCTTTAGAGGACCTAATGGAGCTGCTTCTCGCGTTGGCGCGCAGCATAGTCAAGATTTTTCAGCTTGGTTTGCGCATATTCCAGGGCTAAAAGTCTGCGCGCCCTACTCCGCAGATGATGCAAAAGGTTTATTAAAGTCCGCAATAAGAGATCCAAACCCCGTAATATTTCTGGAAAATGAAATATTGTATAACAAAAAATTCATCACTAATGGAGAAGCAGATCATACTGTACCAATTGGAAAAGCTAAAATAAGACGAAATGGTTCAGACGTAACACTTGTCAGCTTTGGAATAGGTGTGGAACACTCTTTAAAAGCTGCTGACATATTGGAATCAAAAGGAATAAGTGCAGAAGTAATAGACTTACGAAGCTTACGCCCAATGGACACACAAACGATTATAGATTCTGTTGTGAAAACAAATCGATGCGTCACAGTTGAAGAGGGTTTTCCTACTGGATCAATCGGAAATCACATATCAGCCATGCTTGTTGAAAAAGCTTTTGATTATTTAGATGCTCCTATCTTAAACTGTACAGGCAAAGACATCCCAATGCCTTATGCAGCAAATTTAGAAAAACTAACTTTGATAACAGTAGATGAAATAGTTAAAGCAGCGGAAAAAGTTACCTATAAAAGTGGGGAAAACGATGGCTATTGATATCTTGATGCCAGCATTATCACCCACAATGGAACTAGGAACATTAGCAAAATGGTTTGTTAAAAAAGGTGACATGGTAAAGCCTGGTGATTTACTGGCAGAAATTGAAACTGATAAAGCAATAATGGAATTTGAGGCTGTTGAGGAAGGTAAAATTCTTCAATTATTAGTTGAAGAAGGTCAGAAAGATATCCCAGTTAACTCAATAATTGCAAAAATACAAAGTGAAGGCTCCAATAATACTGATTCAGATAAAATCATAGAAAAGCAAAACTTATCAGTTGAAAAACTTACAAACGAAAACGTAATAGCAGCAAAAGGAAGTTCGAATGATCAGAATGATAATAAGCTTAAAGACACCACAAAACATTTTTTCTCAACACCATTAGCAAGAAGAATAGCAAAAGAGAGAAAAATTGATCTAAGTAAAGTTAAAGGTTCTGGACCCAGGGGTCGCATCATTAAAGCTGATATAATAAATGAGGAAGTTGCAAACCAAAATTCGATACAGAATAATTTTAACCCAACCGTTAATCCCATTGCTCATACAAGTAGTACCGATATTACAAAGGCATACTCTAAAAGAGAATCCAAAAATATTGAAATAGATGGAATGCGAAAAACAATAATTTCAAGACTTACAAATTCAAAACAAACCATTCCTCACTATTACCTAAGACGAGACATAAAAATTGATTCATTGATTAATCTGAGGTCACAAATGAATGAGGGCTTAAAAAAAAGAAATATAAAAATCTCAATAAATGATTTTATAATTAAGTCGTGCGCTATGGCTTTACAATCAGTACCAGAATGCAACGTGATTTGGGCAGAAGATCGTATATTATCATTTGCCGCATCAGATATCGCCGTAGCCGTAGCAATAAAAGGAGGATTATTAACACCTGTTTTACTGGATGCAGAAAAGAAAACATTAATTGAAATATCTGTCGAAATGAAATCTTTAGCAGAGCGGGCTAGAAAAAGAGAATTAAAACCTCAAGAATATCAAGGTGGGAGTTTTTCCATTTCTAGCTTAGGTATGATGGGTATTAAGAGCTTTGATGCGGTGATAAATCCACCACATGGTTCAATCTTAGCAGTAGGTGCGGCCATAAAAACTCCAGTTGTTGGGGAAGATGGAGACATATCAGTTAAATCTATAATATCTGTTACATTATCTGCAGATCATAGAATGATAGATGGAGCGATTGGCGCTAAATTTTTAGAAAAAATCTCTTATAATCTAGAAAACCCTGGTGTAATCCTAGTTTAACAAAATTACTTACTTTCTTTGATCAATTGATCCATTGTCAGCGATGGTTGGTCGCAACCAGCCTCACCTACAATTTTTGCTGGAACCCCAGCCACAGTCTTACATGGCGGCACATCCTTCAAAACAACCGATCCTGCGGCAATACGGCTACAATGTCCTATTTTAATATTACCCAAAATTTTTGCACCAGCACCAATTAACACCCCATCCCCCACTTTTGGATGCCTGTCTTTCTCATTCTTTCCAGTGCCTCCTAGCGTCACTGAGTGAAGCATGGATACATTATCTCCAACAACTGCTGTTTCGCCAATAACTATTGAATGAGCATGATCAACCATCAAACCTTTTCCAATAACGGCAGCTGGATGAATATCGATACTATAAACTTCTGAACATCTAGATTGAATAAAATAGGCTAAATCTCTTCGATTACTATTCCACAACCAATTTGCCACACGATAGCTTTGCACAGCTTGAAAGCCCTTATAGTAAAGAAATGATTGTAGAAATTGATTACATGCAGGATCTCTTTCATAAAATGCAATAAAGTCAGCTCTAGCCGATTGAACAATTTCTGGCTGGGCTAAATACGCATCTGAAAAAACTCTAACTAATAATTCCTCAGAAATTTCCATCGACTTAATTTTGCAAGAAAGCCTGAATGCCAAGGCTTGATCTAATGAATTATGATTTAGAATTGACACATGAGCGACACTTGCCATCAATGGTTCATTTGCCGCCAGTTTTCTCGCATCCTGCTGAATGTTTGACCAAACAGGGTCTATCATTGAAACTTTTTGCTCTTGCTTTGTCATATTTCTCTCTCTCAATCTTTAAGTATATTATCTACATATTAGAATATAATCTAGGCAAAATATGAATAACCCGTTTCTAAAAAAGCCAGTGTAACGCTAAATACATATTAGCTTGAATGATATAGCGATTGAAACAACGCTGGTTCTAGACCTGTCTGAACGAAAGTAGGTCCACTTGTTAAGACCGATACCGCATCATGACTGTGTAAACTTTCTTGGTGATTCACAACCACCCTAAAATCAGTGATAGAATTGCAAAGTTCTAATTGCGTACAAAATAAACGGGCAGCATCTTCAACAAATATTGGATTAGCGGCATTTAATTCGGCAAATGCTTGCTCGTCTTCCCGTTTCACCATTACTTGTGTTTCTGTTGGCACAGCTGCACGACAAATCTCGACTATATCTTCAATCCACAGAGATTGACTATGATTTATTAAAGCGGAAATTCTAGCAATAGACCTTTGTGAATGTGGTGTAGCCAGTTGTCCCCGTTCCGTTCTAGCATGCTCTGATAATTCCAAAGAACAAGGGCAGGTAGAAGAGTATACATAATCTACATGTATTATTTTTGACCTCTGCCCCCCGTTATCAACTAATTCAAGCACTACATTGTAATATTGGAAGCCTTCCAAATTTGATCGAAGGGATTTTTTTCTCATGGGAAATGAAAATCTCATCTGAATACGAGCATCTAGGCTTTCTAAATCTGATTTATAATCGTCTAGTGCTGCTTCGATAACTTCAAAATTAAACTGACTGTTAGCGTACTTATAAAATGAGCGCATAATTCTGCTCATATTAATGCCTTTTTTATTTGCCTCCAAAGATACAGAGCCAGTAACTGCTGTTTCAATTAGTAGCTCACTACCGTTTTTTACTTTGTATCTTATGGGTAGTTTAAAATTTGATACACCAACATGCTGAATTTGTTTATTAGAACCTTTTATCAGACTAGCGGGACCATTCTGAAGATCAGGTAAAGACTTAATATATTCCTCAGTAGGAACAAAAGTAGAATCATAATCATTTTCAAGCTCAGCTAAGTTTTCTTTGGGCTCTTTTCCTATTTCTTCCAAAGAATCTGACATAATTTCAACATCGTTATTATGAATATTCACCAATTTCTCCTTAAACACTACGCACGACTTATAGATGGTGCTAAAAAGCTAAAAATCCAGTCTAAACTTCAAATAAACTTTTGAAAATAAAGTAACTTACAAAACCTTACGCTAAATTATAAAAAAGTTAATAGAAAATATTATTATCGTTAAGATTATTCCAAAATCTAGATACTGATTTAAATGTTATATCTTTGCTAGTTTTTCTCTTAACAAGACATAATTGCGCGCTTAGCCATAACTCCTATAAGATGGGCTCGATATTCTGCTGATCCATGTAAATCCGATATTATTTCAGCTATTGGTACTTTAATATTTGATATTGCGGCTACCGAAAAATCTTTCTCAAGAGCCTTTTCCATGTCTAAAGATCGAAATACGCCATTATTTCCAGCTCCGGTAATAGACACTCGTGTTCCGTTTTCAAGGATAGCAACAAAAACTCCAACCATCGCATATCTAGATGCTGGATTTGGGAATTTTTTATATGCCGCTTTCATTGGTAGATTCAATTTTATTGCTGTAATTAATTCATCATCTTGAAGATCTGTTTCAAAAAAGCTTTCAAAAAAATCATTAGCGCTAATCTCACGTAAATTAGTAATAATTGTTGCATCAAGCCCAAGGCATATTGCTGGATAATCTGCCGCTGGATCATTGTTAGCGACAGAACCACCAATAGTTCCCCTAGCGCGAACGGCGGGGTCTCCAATATTTCCAGCCAAATCAGAAAGAACAGGAATTACTCGCTGTACCTCCAAAGAAGTTGCCACTTCATCGTGTGTTGTAGAAGCATTGATAATAATCTCAGAGTCAGTAAGCTTGATTCCTGTCATACTATCTATCTGGCTAACATCAATTAAATCACTTGGTGACGCTAATCGCGCCTTCATTGTTGGTATTAATGTCTGGCCACCTGCTATATATTTACCATCTTTGACTTGATTAATTTTAGCTGCAGCATCATCTACATTTTTTGCTTTATAGTATTGTAAGTTATACATATTTTGAATCCTTATTCTGCTGCGAGCTTTGAAGAGTTAAGTTGCAAGGCCGCCCACACATTTGCTGGACTAGCAGGCATTTCTAATGAGTTATTCCCTATGGCATCCGTAATCGCATTTATTACCGCAGGTGGTGAACCGATTGCTCCCGCCTCACCACAACCCTTAATTCCAAGAGGGTTTGAAGGACAAACTGTAGATTTATGCATAACTTGATACATCGGAAGGTCATCTGCCCTCGGCATTGTATAATCCATGTAAGAAGCGGATAGTAACTGTCCTTCAGTATCATAAACAACATTTTCAAGCATTGCTTGTCCAATACCTTGAGTCAAACCTCCATGAACCTGACCTTCAACAATCATTGGATTTATTATAGTTCCAAAATCATCTGAAGCCACAAATTGGATTATATCTGTAACACCAGTTTCTGGATCAACTTCAACTTCGCAAATATAACATCCCGATGGAAATGTGAAATTAACTGGGTCATAAAAACATCCTTCCTTCAAACCAGGCTCCATGCCCTCAGGAAGGTTATGACCGGTGTAAGCGGCCAGACCAACCTCATGCCAACCCATGCCTTTGTTTGTGCCCGAAACCTTTACCTCTCCCGACTCAATAATTATTTCGGACTCTTCAGCTTCCAAAACATGTGCCGCAATTTTCTTAACTTTGGCCTCAACTTTGTCTAATGCGTTAGCTATTGCCGACATACCAACTGCACCAGATCTCGACCCATAAGTCCCCATACCCATTTGCACTTTATCAGTATCACCATGAACAATTTGGATATTATCAATTGGCAAACCAAACCTATCCGCAACTACCTGAGCAAAAGTAGTTTCATGACCTTGTCCATGACTATGACTTCCCGTCAAAACTTCGATAGTACCTACCGGATTAACTCTCACTTCGGCACTTTCCCAAAGTCCAACACCCGCTCCCAAGGAACCAACCGCAGCGGATGGCGCAATTCCACATGCTTCAATATAACAGGACATTCCAAGACCTCTTAGCTTGCCACGCTTTTGAGCCTCAGCACGTCTTTTATTGAAAGAGTTATAATTTGCAGCTTCCATTGCTTGCTCCAAATTTGCGGCATAATCACCCACATCATAGGTCATTATTACAGGAGTTTCATGAGGAAACTCTGTAATAAAGTTTTGCCGTCGTAGTTCCACTGGAGAAACTCCAAGCTCTCTAGCTGCTGTTTCCATAATTCTTTCAACTAAATAACAAGCCTCTGGCCTACCAGCCCCCCTGTAGGCGTCCACTGGCGCAGTATTCGTATAAACCGCTTGGACGTCGCAATAAATATTGCTTATATTATACTGACCAGAAAGTAATGTTGCATATAAGTAAGTGGGAACCGCAGAGCTAAAAAGCGACATATATGCGCCAAAATTTGCTTTGGTGTTAACTTTTAAACCTACGATCTTGTTGTTTGAATCAAAACCAATTTGAGCCGTCGAAATATGATCTCGACCATGCGCGTCAGTTAAAAAAGCTTCCGTTCGATCACTAGTCCATTTTACAGACCGTCCAGTTTTCATAGATGCCCATAAGCATGTGATTTCTTCAGGATAAATAAAAATTTTCGAACCAAACCCACCACCGACATCAGGTGCGATTACCCGCAATTTATGTTCTGGAGCAACTTGATAAAAAGCTGATAAAACCAATCTTGCGACGTGTGGATTTTGGCTGGTTGTATATAATGTATAATGATCCTCGATAGAATTATACATTGCCAACGCTGAACGAGGCTCCATGGCGTTAGGACTCAATCGATTATTTGTAAGTTCAAGTTTCGTAATATGCGCAGCATTTTTTAAAGCTTCATCAGTTTCTGATAAATTTCCAATTTCCCAATCAAAAATCAAATTTCCTGGCGCATTATCATGGATTTGAGATGCCGTATTTTGAAATGATACAACAGAGTTAACTACAGCAGGTAAAACCTCGTAATCCACCTCAACAAGTTCAGCGGCATTACGGGCAATTTCTTGACTTTCAGCAATTACCACTGCCACTGCGTCGCCCACATAACGAACTTTTTCAGTAGCTAGAGCACTCCAAGCTCCCATATTCATTGGACTTCCGTCTTTTGATGAAATCGCCCAGCCACATATAATATTGCCAATGCCATCACCAGTTAATTGACTGCCGTTCAGAACACTAATTACACCACTAGTCTTTTCAGCAACCTTAGCATCGATTCCTCTAACAATAGCATGAGCGTGAGAGCTTCTAACAAATGCAGCATAAGCTTGTTTATCAGTTTTAATATCATCCGTATATCTGCCTCGTCCAGTGATGAATCTCTTATCTTCCTTACGCAGAACTCGTGCGCCAATTCCTTCTGACATTACTGTTCTCCTTTTTTAGGCATTTGACATTTTAAAAGCACCATCCTGTATAGCCTTAATGATATTATGATATCCGGTGCATCTACAAATATTTCCCTCAAGCTCTTTTCTTATTGCTGCTTCAGTCAATTCTTTTCCAGTACTATTATAACGATCCACCATATCAATCGCAGTCATGATCATACCTGGAGTACAAAATCCACATTGTAACCCATGATTTTCTTTAAATGCTAATTGCATTGGATGTAGATCCTCTTGCCCAACTCCCTCAATAGTTTCTACATTAAAACCATTTGCGGCAACCGCCAGCATTGTACATGATTTCACAGCCTTCTTATTAACATGAACAACGCAAGCTCCACATTGACTTGTATCACACCCCACATGAGTACCTGTTAAGCTTAGCGTTTCTCTAAGAAACGAAACAAGCAATGTATTGTCTGATACATCTCTACTTATCGATTTTCCATTTACGGTCATTTTGACAGTAGTCATTAATTTCTCCCGTGTATTACAAAACCACAATATTTGGTTATTAGACAAATCATATTCATATACTAATATATGAAAACAAGGTTACCCGTTCTTGGCATTTGGTCAAGTAATTATTGACCTTCACTCTTTTTCGACAAATTCGGCAAAATTGTTAAAAAATATTTTTGCTAATTTATTAGCAGTTGAAAAAATTAATCTACTTCCAAGTTGAACTAATTTTCCACCAACTTGCGCATTGACACTGTAATTCAATAAAGTACCGGTACTCGATTTTTTTAACTTCACCATAGCACTCCCTTTAGCAAAACCCGCAACTCCACCCGACCCTTCACCTTTGATTTCATAAGAAAAAGGCGGATTTAGTTTCTCAAGATAAATATCACCTTTAAATTTTACCTTAACAGGTCCAACTTTTGTAACAACAATTGCAGAAAAATGATTGGAGGAGATTTGTTTTAATTCTTCGCATCCAGGTATACATTGTTTTAAAACTTCAGAAGAATTCAAAGCATCCCAAATAACTTGAGGGGGTTTTTTTAACTCAATTTTACCTA
>Ga0206679_10000990_pt1 | contig 23712 bp, 24 predicted proteins | sample M110012015metaG_FD_155464 | JGI IMG/M metagenome (GOLD analysis project Ga0206679, IMG submission 155464) | Ammonia-oxidizing marine archaeal communities from Monterey Bay, California, United States - M1 100m 12015 | ecosystem: Environmental > Aquatic > Marine > Intertidal zone | place: USA... | reverse complement strand
GATATTCCATTGTTTTCCATTATAATCTATATCGACCCGCTCGATTAGTTCGCGAATTAGTAGTTTTGCGGGTTCTCGTATTTTGGAATCCATTAAGGCATTCGCAAGTTGGTTGATATATCCTTTTTTTTGCGGATGCTGATTTAGTTGGTCGGTAATCCCCCGTCAGGGGGCATCATTTAAATTAAACAATATTGAATTCTGGCCCATAAGGATATTTAGTAATATTTTCTTTACCATCCTCTGTAATTATCAAGATGTCATGTTCTCGATAGCCACCCGCCCCAGGCATCTTATCTGGAATAGTAATCATAGGTTCCATAGAAACAACCATTCCAGGTACCAATGTCGTGTTGATATCCTCTCTAAATTCTAGCCCCCCCTCTCTACCATAATAATGACTAAGTATTCCAAAACTGTGGCCATATCCAAAAGACCTATATTGCAACAAGTCTCTCTCTAAAAAGTAGCTGTTTATTGCAGCAGTTATTTCTGCACAAGTTATACCAGGTTTAATCAATGATATTCCCAATTCATGAGCACTAATATTTGCATTCCAGTAATCTAATGAAACAGGATCTACTTCGGTCATAAACATAGTCCTCTCTAGCGCTGTGTAGTAGCCTGAGATCATTGGAAAAGCGTTCAAACTCAAAATATCACCCTTCAGTAATTTTCTTGCAGTAACTGGATTATGGGCACCGTCGGTGTTGTTTCCTGACTGAAACCATACCCAAGTATCCCTTATTTCACTGTCTGGGAATGTCTTAGCAATCTCTAATTCCATTATATCGCGACCGATTATAGCAATATCTATCTCTCGCAAACCAACCTTTATTGCTTCACGCATCGAAAAACCGGCAAGATCTGCGATACGAGCACCTTGACGAATTAAAGCGATTTCAGCTTGTGATTTTTGCATTCGTTGATTCATCGTTTGGGATCGAACATCTACAACTTCTTTCGGAGATAAAAATTCCTTTAATTTATTAAAATTTTGAAGAGTTAAATGATCACTTTCGTACCCGATATTATTATTTTTTCCAGTTATCGATAATATAGCTCGCCAGTAGTTGTCTTCTTGCCAGTCTGTGTAAGTAAGATTATCAAAAACTGATCTTCGCCAAGGCTCACCACCATCAATTCCTGCAGAGACAGTCACAGTATCACTTTGTGTGACAACGCAAGCGTACTGGCGTCCAAACGAACAATACAAAAAGCCGCTATAATAAGCAATGTTATGCATTGATGTTAAGACAACTGAATCTAAGTTAAGTTCTTTCATAATTAATCGTATGCCAAGAATACGATTTTCATATTCTTCTATCGAAAACGGTAATTGAGACTTCACACCATTATGAAAATTTAAAAATTCTGTTCGAGTAGATTTTATCATATGAACCTCCAGTTAAGGGTTGGAAGCTCTATTTCAACCAAGACCTCGAAAAAGGTCCCGGCGTTCAGGACGGACTATTGATTGAAGACAAACGACGCCATCGAGAGTCTTCCCAATTGTATCTTAATTTATGCAATAATCAAGAGGATAGCTATAATAGTTTATTGACCCCGACTTTAAGAATTTTTCGATTAATCTCTTTATTAAACATAATCATGCCGCATATATTTTGAATTATTAAATTTGCTTATGCATTCATTACTAGAATAAATTTTTCTTATTTGAAGCATATAATTAAGTTAACTTTAAATATTTTATAATTGGAATAAATAATGAACCGAAATGAATTTCATTTAAAATTTGGCACTAAAAAGCCAGTTGTTTTACCTGTTATTCATGTATTGGATCATGAGCAAACATACCGAAATATTGTCATCGCAATTGATGGTGGTTGCCCGGGAGTATTCCTTATAAATCATGATTTTGAAAAAGAAAAATTCTTACCTATAATAAAAAGTATAAGAAATGAATTTCCTGATTATTGGATTGGGATTAATTTTCTTGCAGTGACTGGCGAATTTGCCTTCCCAATTATAGGAGGGCTGCAATCTGAGGGTGTTTATATAAACGGCTATTGGGCTGATGATGCTTGCATTGACGAGCGTCGTACAGAAAATGATCAAATAGATGCAAAGAGAATTGATGCTATACGCAAAAAAAGTGGGTGGCAAGGTTTATACATTGGTGGAACAGCTTTCAAAAAACAACGTGAAGTTGACCCAAGTAAATATGCTTGTAGTGGACGCCTTGCTTCCAATCATATGGATATAGTCGTCACTTCTGGAATAGCGACAGGCCATGTCGCAGATATTGATAAAATCAAAACTTTTCGTGAAAGCTGTGGAGAAACAACTCTAGCAGTTGCATCTGGAATTACTCCAGAAAATGTAGAAGAATATATAGATATTGTAGACCTATTCATGGTCGCAACTGGAATAAATTTCGATAATGATTTTTACAATATAGATCCCAGTAAATTGAAAAATTTGATGAACACTATTCAAAATCAAGGAAAAAAACTATGAGTATGGATAAAGGACCAAGAGATGACCGTTGGTATTTTTCAATCATGGCACCAAATACTAAAGGTGATAAATTTGCATGGCTGGACCCAACATCAATCTACATCAATGGCCGTGCATATCATGATTTACTTGATGACCTTTGTGCCGAGATAGATCCCAACGATATTGATGTTGTAGCTGGATTAGATGCAATGGGATTTGTTTTAGCTGCAGGGATCGCTACTCGTATTGGGTGTGGATTTTTACCTATTCGTAAAGCTGGAAAGTTGTGTGTCGATACTGATAGCGCCGCAATGACCAATTACTCTGGACAAACCCAATCAATGGAAATGAGGTTACCTGCTTATGCCCCAGGTACTCGGGTACTGCTGGTTGATCAATGGGTAGAAACTGGCGGGACAATGCATGGTGCAATTCAGTTGGTGGAGAAGCAAAAAGGTATTGTGGCGGGTATGGTAGCTGTCGTTATGGAAGACAATGATAATACTGCTCTATATCGCAAAAAATATAAATGCGTTACTGCAATCCAGCCAAATACAAAATGGCAAGAACAAGCAAACGCTCAGTATTTAGATAGCTTCAAAACATATAATCCTAAAGATGCTTTTCCAAAATAAAATACCACAATCAAATTGTAATAGCTGATTACAGACATTAAATTTAATTATAATTTTAAATCAAACTATCTTTTCCATTTATCTTACTTATAGTGTCTGTATGAAAATTGTTAATCTCCCTACTGATTTGTTGCGTACATTTGTAACTGTTGTTGAAGTTGGAGGCTTCACAAAAGCTGCAAATATTCTGGGGCGTTCACAGCCTGCAATCAGCCTACAAATCCAACGTCTAGAGCAACTTGTAGGATGTAAATTAATTTTGCGGGTTGGAAAAGATGTTTCATTTACTGAGCAGGGAGAAACTTTAACTTTATATGCAAGGCAAATTCTACGATTGAATGATATAGCAATTGCTCATTTTGAACCCCGTAATAAGGGAAGATTTATACGCGTCGGGTTACCATTAGATTATGCTGTAAATTTATTACAGGCTAAATTGACAGAACTTATAAAGAAACATCCAGATTTACGAGTAGAGATACGCTGTGATCTTTCAAGAAATTTAATCGAACTTTTGCGTAAAAACGAAATAGATGTTGCTGTCGCTCTATTTGAGGGAAATGATCAGCAATTTTTGTTTCAGAACTGGCATGAAAAACCCATATGGGTAGGCGCAACAAATTTTGCTCCAAATGTTGAAAAAGAAATTCCTTTAGTGGTTCACCCACATGGTTGCGTTTATAGGGATCGCATGACCACCGCTTTAAAACTTGCGGGGCTAAGGTGGAGAATTGCTTTTTCAAGTTCAGGTATAGGCGCATTACAAAGAGCAGTATGTGATGGCTTAGGATTTTCATGCTTAACGGAACCAACTCTTCGAAAAGGAATGGCAAGTCTTTCTGCAGAGCATGGATTCCCAACCCTTGAACCATTACATATTGGTCTGTTTGCCCGCCAAGCTCAGTTAGGTACTGAGGGGTATATAATCTTAGATAAGATAGAAGAAACCTTTGCTAATAAGCAAATAGATAAAGATATTTAATATTAATAAAATTAATGGATCTATAAAAACCATAAATTTCCATTTATAATTTCCTTTCAATAGTATCATTTAAGATGGGCCTTTTGACCATCGCCCTCACTGCGCAATACAATGAATTTTATAGAATACTGCGCTACAACAAGGAGATTAGGAATGGTAAAAAATGCAAATAACAAAATGTTAATATCGCCAAATAGGCGCAGACTGCTAAAAATAGGTGGAGCAGCTATGCTTTCAACACCGTTTGTTAGTCGTGCTTGGGCAGCCACAACTCAAATAAATATGTTGGCATGGTACGGTCATGGTGAGCCAGATATGGTGGCTGAATTTGAAGCTGCAAACAATGTGAAGTTCGTGTCAAAATACTACGCTGGCGGTGATAATATGATGGCGTTGATTGCCCAATCACCTCCTGGAACATACGACATTATTTTATCTGATGGTGAGTTTGTACAACAGCTTAACGCTGCGGGCTATATCGAAGAGTTAAACGCTGCAGATTATCCATTTGATGATATGTTGCATGAAGATTTTACTAAATTTCCAGGCCATTGGGCGGATGGAAAGCTATATTCTATGATGTTGCGTGGTGGACATTTAGGCGTGTCCTATAACAAAAATGCAATTTCTGCTGAAGAGGCACAAAGTTATTCATGCTTTTGGAAGCCCGAAATTAAAGGTAAATTGGGCCACTTTGATTGGCACCTTCCCAGTCTTGGCATGATGAGCCTGCACAACGGTAACGGTTCGAATTTGTGGAATTTAAATGATGCCGGATGGGATGATGTCCAAGAAACGACACTTAGCCTCCGTCCTCAAGTGGGTGGATTTTTTGACTATGGTGGAACATTTAATGGGCTTAAAAATGGGGAAATGTTAGCAATGTGTGGCATAGGTGATTGGATAACAGGCGTCTTGGAAAAAGATGGTGCACCAGTTGGTTCAGTTATTCCAAAAGAAGGGGGTATTCAATGGACTGAGAGCTATTCCATAGGCAAAGGGACAGATAAGGTTGGCATTATAAATAAATTTATCCAGTATATGCTTTCACCGGTAGGTCAGGTTAAATCTGCGCAGATGGCCGCTTACCCAGGTTTCTGTATCACAAAGGCTGGACGGGCTGCTTTGATTGAGGCTGATCCAGCTGAGGCTAAACGTTCTCACCAAATGGAAGGAATGGCTAACGACCCTATTGCTTTGATCAACGAGGGTCGTATTCATTATCGCGATATTCCTAAGCAACAATCCTTAGAAGACTGGAACGATTTTTGGTCTGAATATAAAAATTCTTAATTAAGTCATATGAATTTTAGTGGGCGAATTTATTTTCGCCCACTCAACTGGAGCTGGTTACTGAATGCCTACTAAAAAAATTCGAGAAATTGATATCTATGCAATGACATGGAGATTGCCGATTATTATTTGGCAATTATTATTTTTTGTAGGGCCTGTGGTTTTTATGATCGCGATGTCATTTTTTCTAATAAAAAATTACCGCATGACGGAGGCATTTGAATTTGTAAATTGGTCAAAAATGTTCTCAAAAAGCTATTTTTGGGATAGCTATTTCTATACTGTAACTATTGCTAGCATATCGACGATTCTGGCAATGGGTCTTGCCTTTCCAGCGTCGTTTGCTCTTGCATTTAAAGCGAGTGAAAAAATGCGCAGGTGGGCTATATTTCTTTTAATTATTCCGTTTTTTACAAGTTATCTTGTGAGAACATTTTCATGGTTTGTGATTTTATCTGAAAACGGGGTGGTTAATGCACTGCTTGGATATATTGGGCTTGGTCCTTATACAATGTTGAATACAAACTTTGGCACACTAGTGGGGTATATGACACTTACCTTACCCTTAGTTGTAATTCTGCAAACGATAACAATGGCTAATATAGACAAAACGCTGATTGAAGCAGCGCGAAACCTGGGCTGCAAACCGCTTTCAACTATATGGCGAGTTATTATTCCATTGTCTAAAACAGGACTTATTGTTGCAGCAATTTTTTGTTTTATACTATCTTTTGGTGATTTTGTTGCACCGTTTTATCTTGGTGGGTCACAAGAACCTACTTTACCCATTCTCATTTTGGATACTACAAAATCTGGTCAACAGTGGCCACGCGCTGCGGTTGTCGCAATTGTGATGATGGTCACTTTATTTGCAGTCGCTTTTACAGGCATTGCATTAGCATATCGCAAGAAAGTTAGCAGATGAATTCGAACCGTATTTTAAATATTGCTTTGGCTGTTTATGTTGGTGCAATTTTCTTATTTGTCTTTGCTCCAATTTTATTTAGTGTTGTTTTTTCATTCAACTCCCAACGCTTTCCAACTATTCCACTTGGCAGCTTTTCAACTGAATGGTATGTGAAAATTTTGAATGATCCTGATATTTGGCAGGCTGCATTAAACAGTTTGATTGTCTCGTCTTCGACGGCAGTGATTGCTACGATACTTGGTTTTTGTACTGCTTATTCTGACTTTCGTTATAATTTTCGTTTCAAAGGCCCATACCTTGCTCTCATTTTACTTCCACCTACTATTCCTTTAATTATAATGGCACTTGCCATGTTGGCCTGGCTTTCAAAGTTAGGAATGTCAGGGCAACTTTGGTCAATTGTATTGGCACACAGTGTTCTAACTGCACCTTTTGCTATGGCTATTATTCGCTTGCGATTGAACCAAATGGATCCTGAATTGGAATCCGCTTCATGGAACTTAGGTGGTTCTGAGTGGTCAACTATGCGTTATGTAATAATCCCATTTTGTAAGCCTGCAATTATTTCGGGCCTATGTTTGGCGGCGGCGGTTTCATTTGATGAATTTGCTGTTTCTTGGTTCGTCTCAGGCCTTAATAAGACTTTGCCAGTTATTATCCTGGAAATTGTTCAAGGTAATATTGACCCACAGGTTAATGCCATTGGCACCTTTGTATTTTTAATTTCTATGACACTTGTAATCCTAGCTCAGATATTCTTTGTTTACCGCCAAATGAAAAGTACACCAACATGACAAAACCCCTCGTCGTTCTTGAAAACGTTCAAAAACTTTTTGATGACTTTATCGCTGTGAAGGCAATAGACCTTGAGATATATGAGGGTGAGTTTCTAGCCATAATGGGGCCGTCTGGATGTGGGAAAACTACTACCTTGCGCATGCTGGCAGGATTAGAAGAGCCTACAATGGGTGAAATTCGTATGAATGATCAGGTTATGAACAAGGTCAAACCCCATGAACGTGACACTCCGCTGGTATGGCAATCGTTAGCATTATTTCCGTTTTTAACAGTTATTGAAAACGTTGAATTTGGTTTAAAAATGCGAGGAATAAACAAATTAGAACGCAAACGAAGAGCGTTGGAGTGGTTGGCAAGGCTTGATATATTAGATTTTTCTGACCGTGATATTTCCACTTTATCAGGAGGGCAAAAACAGCGTGTTGCCCTCGCTCGCTCGTTAGTTTTAGAACCAAAAATTCTATTGTTAGATGAGCCTTTATCGGCTCTTGATGCTCATCTAGTAATCCGCATGCAAGCTGTATTGGTGCAGCTGCAGCGTGAACTTGGGATTACATTCGTTTATGTTACCCATTCACAATCTGAGGCATTTGCTATGGCGGATCGGGTTGTGATCATGGGCAATGGTGAAATTGCCCAAGTTGGAAGCCCTAAAGATATTTATCGGTCACCACAAAATCAATTTGTAGCTGAATTTGTTGGGCGAAATAATATTTTATCAGGAACTGTTTCTAACTTAAGAAAATCGGGTGCACTTATTAAAACAATTTCAGGAACTTTTTCTGTAGATCTAAAAACAGACTCATTGACTAAAGGACAAGAAGCAAGCTTTGTTATTTCAGCAGATCTTGTGCACTTATCAAGATCCAATCCTGAAGCTGAAAATAGCGTTCATTGTAAATTGATATCAGAAGAATTTATTGGTTCCATGGTGACACTTTTCCTTGAAGATATAAGCAATCATGAATTTAAAGTGCAGATGCAAGAACGAGAATTATCAAAATTTGATTTAAATCCAGGTAGCGACATTTGGCTAAGTTGGAGCTCAAAAAGCGCTCATCTTTTAACGGTTAATTAAACAAATGATACGCAACCCAATCCCATGGCCAAATGGAGCGAAATGTGCAGTTTCTATAACGTTTGATATGGATGCAGATAGTCTCATTCATGTAGCTAAACCAAATGATAGCTTCGATAGACTTTATCCAATTTCTATGGGCCGATATGGACCACATGTTGCTATTCCGCGTATATTAGATACGTATAAACGCTTTGGATTGAAGCAGTCATTTTTTGTACCTGGTTGGTGTTTGGAAAATTATCCTGATGTTATAGAATTAATTCTAAAAGACGGTCATGAGATTGGACACCACGGATACATACATGAAGATCCAATAAAAACATGCGGGCAACAACGAGAGTGGTTTGAGCGTACCTTAGATTCTCATAGACGTATTTGCGGTGTGCTGCCGCGAGGGTATCGTGCGCCTGTTTATAACATAACTAATGAAGTAGTTGATTTGATGATTGAGCATGGTATGCGATACGATAGCTCTATGATGGCTGATGACATTCCGTATGCTTTAAAAACAGCAAAAGGGTCATTATATGAAATGCCTGTACATTGGGGAACAGATGACTGGCCCCCCTTTGCTCATTATGATGAAATTGGATATATGATGCCAGTTAAATCGCCCAGTGAGGGATTGTCTGGATTTTGGGAGGAGTTTGAAGCTCAATACGAAGCAGGTGGATTTTTTATGATGATTTTACATCCTTTTTTAACAGGAAGGTTGGCTCGCTGGAAACAAGTCGAAATTTGGATAGCTAAGACTATGAAAGACCGAAATGTATGGTTTGCTACTTTAGATGAAATAGCTGATCATATGGATGAGTTAATCAAGAATGATATCTGGCAACCAAGCATCGAAAAGTTACCTTACTACTTAAATACTGTACTTGACGAAAAAGGATAATCATCTATGAATAATGACGACAACCGTTTGCTCCGTATAGCTTATGATGAGGCAAAATTAGGTTTTGACGAAGGAGGTTGTCCTATTGGTTCTGTTCTGGCACGTGGATCACAGGTTGTGTCTCAGGGGCGTAATCAACGTGTGCAAAAAGGTGATCCTATCGCACACGGTGAAATGGATGCTTTGCGGAAAGCTGGCCGTCAAAAGACTTATCGTGACACGACGCTTTATACATCTCTAAGTCCCTGTATGATGTGCAGTGGGACCATTATTCAGTTTGGTATTCCAAGAGTAGTTATTGGCGAAAACAAAAACTTTGGTGGTAATGAGGAATTTCTACGTTCAAAGGGAGTGGAGGTTATCATAGTAAACGATCCTAAATGTATTGCATTAATGGCTAGGTTTATTGATGAAAACCCAGAGCTTTGGGCAGAAGATATTGCTGAATAAAATATATATCCTGTTTGTAGTAAAAAGTATTGATTTTTGATAGGTATAATTTGGGGGTGAGCTCAATTTCGCTATTGTGTGTTGAAACAACTTTTTATTAGCCATAATACTTTTATACCTAACCTAATCAATGGCTAGCGTTGGTTTTATATTTTCGGGGAGATGAAAATTATGAATTGGAATGCTAAAAATCAAAAAAATAAAGCGGTTGTCTGGAATTACTGGCAACGGATGAACAATGCAGATTCTGGTGAGATCAAAGGGATTTGTGAAAAGGCATTTGATAAAGATGTCAACTGGAATGGCTCCCATCCACTTAACCAGATAATTGGCGTTGAAGCGCTTGTTTCGAAATTTTGGGAACCAATTCAAAAAGCTTTCCCCGATATACAACGCGTTCCTCATATTCTTTTAGGTGGTATGTCTGCTAACGAAGAGTGGGTTTCTGGATATGGTTATTTGATTGGCACGTTTGTCAACGATTGGCTTGGAATCCCAGCGACTGGAAAAAGGACAAATATAAATTTTGGTCAATTCTTTGTTATGCGAGACGAAAAGATTGTTGAGAGCTATGTTATCTTCGATATCCTTAGCGTGATGAAGCAGGCAGGTTTTCAGGTATTACCGCCTGCGCTTGGTCAAGAGGGTGGAAAGGTTTTGAAGCCTCGAGGAAATGGGCTTCTCTTGACAGAACAAGATGATCTTGAAAGTCGCAAGACTCTGCAATTGGTTGAGGCAATGGCTAACAGCATGGGTTGGTACAACAGAAGCCGAGACATGGAAAACATGGATACAATGAAACACCATCACTTTTGGCATCCAGATTTTCATTGGATGGGACCAACTGGAATTGGTTCTTCACACACCATCGAAGAATATAAGGACTTTCATCAAAGGCCCTGGGTTCTTGGATTTGGTGATAGGGACTTAGACGAAAAATCTGGTGGACGTTTTATGGGTTGGTATGCGGAAGGTCAATTTGGAGCTCTTGGTATTTGGGACTCTAAATACTCGTTTCATAACGGGGAGTATCAAGGTATCCCTGCTACAAAAAAAATGATGACACTTCGAGATTTTGACTGGTATAAAAGGGAAGGTAATTATCTAATTCAGAACTGGGTGCCCATGGATGTGATTGATCTATTTTTGCAGATGGACATTGATCTTTTTGACCGCATGCACCGCCAGCATGAACTTCGAAAGCAAGGCATTAACTGGTGGGATCTTCCGGTCAATGGATTCACAACAAGCCCATAACTGGATGTTCGTCCGTTCAGGCTCAACGCCTAATAGCAAGGCTCCGTGTCTTGACTGATTAGATATAACACTAATTATCTTTTAAGAGTTTTTTCAGTTATAAATTTGTCTGATTGTTCGAAAAGCATGATTTTTCTATAAATTAAGTTTTATTTATGTTTTGGATAATGATGTTCTTTTTTTAGATAGACTACAGAATGGTCATTGAATTCATATTCACCTACCGCGACAAATCCATTTTTATAATGGAAGTTTAATGAAATTTGGTTAAGTGGCAGAGTGTTGACCTCACAGCATATTGGTAATTGTTTTAATGCTGTTAACTTGTGTAATTCGTTATATAATTTAGATCCAAGTCCTCGATTTGCATGACCATTCTTTATTGCAATTCTGTCCACATAGATAAAATTTCTTTCTCGCTCATTGAAAAACTTATAATTTAAGGACGCATATTCGGACAACTCTTTAAAGCAGACCATAAAGCCTACTATCTCAGTAGCACTTAATACATAGGTACAAATGTGACTCATTTCAATTAATTTTGCCAATTCTAACTCTGAGGATAAGCTTCCTAAATTTGGCACATTATCTTGGTTAAGAGCATAAAGTTGTTTCAAGATCTTATTTTCAGGTACTGAATTGATTTGTATAGTTTTCATATTTGGGCTCATTTTAATCAATTGGCATAGTGCTAGATAAGCTTTTTCGCGCTTTAATAGTTTCATGCCAAGTAAATAATTTCGGATTATTTTTTCTCCAAATAATATTTTTGTGACGGAAATCAAGGTAATCTAGAGCGATAGCTACAGTTAGGCTGCCCATATTAATATTTTTTTCCAATTGGATTATGTTATTTTCAAAATACGCTAACGTACGAGTTATCTTTATTAACTGAGCATCAACCCACTCTTGTACCCTTAACTCCTCAGCTCTAACTCTAATTTCATAAACTAGTAAAACAGCAGCTTCCAATAACCCATCAGCTAATGCTTCGAGTCGTAATGCTTGCCAAATATCATCACCTTCAGGATAAAGTCTCATTCTAATATTATTCGGGTTCATTTCATCGATGTATCTGCAAATAAATTTACTATCAATAATTGATGCACCGTCTGGTAATAATAACGTAGGTATTTTGCCTAAGGGATTTGCTGCTGGAACGATTTCACCTGGAGCCAGTGGCCCAATTTTCACTTCTTCTAATTCTACATCATTGATCTGATTTGTTTCAATTAATGCTACTAATGCTTTTCGGGCAAATGGTGAGGGGCGACTATAGTATAATCTCATTTAAAGCTCCTAAGGTTTTGTATAGATTCCACATAATAGCTTATCGATAAAAGGTATATAAAAATAAACTAAAAATTAACTTTTTAATTCTTAGTTACTGAGTAAGGCTTCGTAAGCAAAGATACCTGGATGTCCACCAGTATGTATGTACAAAATATTAGCATTATTATTAAAACTATTTTGTTTGGTTAAATTGATAAGTCCTGCAATTGATTTGTCTGAGTATGTTGGGTCAGTTAGGATTGCATCCGTTTGAGCTGCTAATCTAATTGCATCCAAAACTTCCTTAGACATTGTGCCATATCCCTCACCGAGCCATCTATCATCAGTATGAATTTTGTCATCCTCGATTATTATATTTGAATTTATTAATTTTATAACTTATTAACTACTTTTTTGTTCTTCTTTGCTTCGCCTAACACATATTCCATATACCGGTATTGTTAAATTTTCTATTGCCAAGCCAACTAAAATTCCAGCGTGTGTTGAAGCTGTACCCGACGCAGTTACGATACCATCCAATGTTATACTTTGCGTTCGATACTGTATTAAAATTTCTTTAACAGCATCAATATAACCAAGTGCTCCAATAGGAGCATAATCAGGCGATAAATTTATGATATAAGGTTTTTTCCAATACTTTCATGATATGTTGATATTTTTAATAATTACCTATCCGCTGCATCTTCATTCTCACCTTCAGGAAAAAAAGACACTTCAGCCCAAATAATTTGTAAAGTAAGACATTTCCATTTTGATGAAAAGTTTGATCCATTTTTAGTACACGATTTTCTAATTGAATATGATAACCTATACCTAATTTGGTAGCAGCTGCCGCAGCACTTCTGCAATAGTTTGATTGTACGGCACCAGTAATAATTATTTGATTGCATTTCTTTGAAATGGCTTCTCATAAAATAAACTCAAGTGGCCTAGTTTTGTTTTCACCCATTGCCAAGCCCGTAAGATCATCACGCTTAATGAATAATTTGGTAAAATTATTAGTATTTTTATTTAACACTTTAGTTAGGTTGGATAATTTTCTAAAGGAGTTTCTTGACTGACTAAAGAGATCTTTGGAAAGCCATTTAATGTAGTCGTTATCTTATTAGAAAATTTATACACATTTATCGCTCTTTTTACGGTTTTTTAGCCTTAAATGCATTTTTTCTATTTGGATAACAGGTCTTGCAAATTTTACATATTCGACCATCACATCCTCTTGCAGTGCAAAATTCTCTACCATAAAAAATAATTTGTAAATGGAGCTTGTTCCATGAATCACGTGGAAAAAGTTTCTTTAGATCTAGTTCCGTTTGTTTAACATTTTTACCATTGGTTAATCCCCAACGCTGAGCCAAACGATGTATATGAGTATCTACTGGAAATGCAGGCTGACCGAAACCTTGTGAGATGACTACACTAGCAGTTTTGTGCCCTACACCTGGCAAGGTTTCCAAAGCGTTTATGTTATTCGGGACTTCACCACCATACTTTTCAACTAATATTAGTGACAGATTATGAATAGCCTTTGATTTCTGGGGGGCTAGTCCACAAGGTCGAATTATATTGTAAATTTCATTAACTGGAACATTCTGCATATCAAATGAGTTGTTAGCTAGCTCAAATAGTTTTGGTGTAACTCGATTAACGCGTTCATCGGTGCATTGAGCACTTAACAAAACAGCAATTAATAATTCAAAGTTGTTTGTGTGACTCAGTGGAATAGGCGTTTCTTCATAATGAAAGTTCAAGTGTTCCACAATAAAAGCGGCTCTGTTTTTTTTCAACATTTTTGATATTTCTCTTACTAAATTGTTTATTAATTTATTGAGTATAACAAATCATTCATTATTATTGCAAAAAATTAATTGCCTTTTTGATTACAATATCATTTCTTGTAATCTCTCAATGTTTGAAAGGTTAACGTATCATTGGTCTTTTTCTAAAAATGATATTGAAAGATCCATTAAATCAGGAGTTCTAAAATGATTGAACGTATAACTTCATATAATCGCTTTGCTAATGGTAAAGCATTGGTAACAGGTGCATCAGGTGGAATAGGTAAGGTTTTGGTAAAAGCATTGCGTGCTGAGGGCGCTCAGGTTGCAGTGACTGATCTTGATACATCAAGTATTGAGGCAGATGCTCATTTTGATGGTAATTTGATGAATCGCGCCTTTTGCGATGAATTGCCAGAACTGGCCGCCGCTGAGTTTGGGGGTTTGGATATACTGTGTAATAATGCTGGTGTTATTACTCGGGGTCCGATCACGGAAACAACTGATGACGACTATCTTCTAACCATGGGTGTGAATGTAGAAGCTCCTTTTCGCTTATGTCGTTCTGCAATCCCCCTTATGAAAAATGGCGGAGCTATAGTTAATACTGCTTCTTGTTGGGGGTTGAGGCCTGGACCTAATCATCCTTTATATGTGATGTCGAAAGCGGCACTTGCATCGATGACGCAATGCTTAGGACGAGACCACGCGTATCAAGGAATTAGGATAAACGCCGTTTGTCCTAATGAAGTTAACACACCAATGTTAAGGACTGGGTTTGAGGTTAGAGGCTTAGATGCAAAAAAGGCTATTGATGATTTAAATGGATCCGTGCCTATAGGTAGGATTGCAGAACCTAAAGAAATTGTCGATGTAATTTTATTTTTATTATCTGAAGCTGCAGGTTATATGTGTGGCTCACTAGTTGAAATAAATGGTGGTAAACCGGTGATATAATGGATTTTTCTGGAAAAATAGCTTTAGTTACGGGTGCGTCATCTGGAATTGGGGCAGCTACAGCCGACTTATTAGCTGAAAGAAATGCGCGTGTTTTTTGCGCTCAGCGTGGGACTTCCAATCACGAAGACATTTTAGAGGATTTAAGTGATCCAATGGCTCCAACTAGAATTTTATCAAAAATTATTGATCAAGCTGGTGCTTTAGATATATTGGTAAATAACGCTGGTATTATGAGAGAGGGAAGTGTCAATAATATGCCCTTAGAGGATTGGTATCAACAGATCGCAGTTAATTTAACCGCTCCTTTTCTTCTTATTAGAAATGCTTTGCCATTATTAAAACAGAGTCGGGGAAGTATCGTTAATGTTGGCTCGATAGAAGGATTGGGAAATAATCTAGGTCATGCGGCTTATGGGGCTTCTAAAGCGGGTCTACATGGCCTTACCCGCGCAATAGCGGTTGATCATGGAGAAATTCGATGTAATGCCGTTGCGCCTGGTTGGATAGAGACCTCATTAAATGAAGACTTCGTAGAAAGTATGGATGATGTAGAAGCGTTTCGTAATAAATTAAAAACTATTCACCCAGTGGGTCGTACAGGTGCTCCCCTAGAGGTCGCTAATTTAATATGTTGGCTTGCTTCGTCAGAAGCCAGTTTTGTCACTGGACAAGTATGGGTAATTGATGGGGGTAGGATGAGTAAATTGAGTTTGCCATAAGAACTTTAACCAACCATTGGATACAGGGCCCGCTGTTTGGAATCAACTTTCACTAAAATCCAAAGGGTTTGGTCCTCTCGATGAAGAGGAGAAAGTAGATTGGGCACTTTTGGTGCAGTTATAAATTCTAAATTAAGATAGATAACCTAAAGGACTACCGAAGCTTGATAAAATATAATAAGAACAATTTGATCTAAATATCCAAGGTTAGCTAATGCAACTTTCTGATAATCCAATAACGCCAGTTTTGAGAAAAAAAGCTAAGGCTATTCGCCAACACCGTCTTGAGAGTTTAATTCGGGAGAAAAATCGTGAAAGTTCGTTTGTATTTAACTTAGATGATTTGAAAATTGATTTAACGCGAAATTACATAACAGAAGATATATTAAATGATCTATTGAATTTAGCTAAAAAGGCCAATGTTTCAAAAAAAATTCAAGCACTTTTGGATGGAAAAATAATTAATGCTTCAGAAAACCTAGCGGTAGAGCATATCGGAATGCGTGATCCAAATAGATTTACTTCTAACGAATGGATCAGGCTGGAAAGATTTGTTTCAAAAACGAGACAGAAAAATAAATTTAAATCAATAATAAATATAGGCATTGGTGGTTCTGAATTAGGCTTATCCGCTGTTGCAGAAATTATGAAAAACCACATCACTGGACCAAATTTGCATTTTGTATCTAATGTTGATCCAATACATATATCTGACATTTTATCCTCATGTGTTCCCGCATCCACATTAGTAGTCATATCTTCAAAATCATTTAATACTGTAGAAGTTTTAGAGAATGCAAAGATAGTTTGGAAATGGCTTTCAGATAATGGCGTTCAGCACCAAGGATCAATGGTCGCCGTTACAGCTTTTCCAAAGAAGGCCATTTCATGGGGAATTTCGTCCGATCAAGTCTTTGAGGTACCGAAAAGCATTGGAGGTAGATTCTCAGTTTGGTCATCAATTGGATTACCTTTGTTAATTGGACTAGGTATTGAAAATTTTAAGAAGTTCTTAAAAGGTGGTTATGCAATGGATCAGCATTTTGCAGAAACTCCATTTGAAAGAAATATCCCAGTGCTGTTAGCACTTTTGAGAATTTGGAATCGAAATTTTTTCGAATATGGGGCGCATGCAATATTGCCGTATGAACCTAAATTGAAGAAATTTATTTCTTGGGCTCAGCAACTAGAAATGGAAAGTAATGGTAAAGGTGTCGATTTACAGGGTTTGGTTCTTCAAATGCCTGCAGCTCCTTTAATCTGGGGTGATGTAGGCACTAACTGGCAGCATAGTTTTGGACAATTTTTGATGCAAGGTATTGAGATTAATCCAGTTGACATACTATTCGCGAGAAAACCTAACTTAGAAGGTTCATTAGATATTAAAAGAGGACGTCGATATTTATTGTCGAACGTTTTGGCGCAAGCAAATGTATTGGCATTTGGATCATTAGATAACTTAAATAAGTATGAGAATTGTGAGGGTAACAGGCCTTCTAATTTAATTAGTTGGGAAACAACATCACCTTATGCTATTGGCCGGTTATTGGCACTATACGAATATATTACAATTGTTTGTGGGTTCATTTGGGATATAAACAGTTTTGATCAATGGGGTGTTGAAAGTGGTAAAAAACTAGCCCAGGAATTAATTGATTTAGATAGTTTTGAATTATGAAAATAGTAAAATGATTTAAATTCATTATAAGTTATAAGCTAGATGCTTTTTTGAAAGCTGGCCTTTCTATGAGCCTTTCAATGTAAGTTTTTAGGTTTGGTTTGTCTGAAATATTTGCACCGAGCTTATTTGCCATTATCACAGCATGACCTGTCATTAAATCTGCAGCTGTGAATTTTCCCGCAAGGTACTTTCTTCCTAACATGTGAGCATCAACGGCTGTCAGCATTTGACCCAATAGTTTAGTTGCCCTTTTCACATTTATCTCTGTTCTGCGTTCAGGGGGTAATAAGATTGTTTCAACCACAATTATGTTCATAGGTGGCATAATCATGCCTTCAGCATAATGGAACCATTGTAAATAATTGGCAAATTCGGCATCGTTGTACAAAGGAGTCAACTTCGAGTTTTTTTCTTTTTCCAAAATATACTGAATAATAGCGCCTGACTCAAATATTTTAATTGATCCATCTTCAAGGGTAGGAACACGGCCCATGGGATGTAATTTTAAGTACTCTGGAGATCTCATCTCCTTGCTACCAAGATCAAACTTTTCAATTTCATAGTCTAAACCTAATTCTTCAAACAACCAGGCTACTCTCACTGCTCTGCTGTTTCTCGCATAGTATAGTTTCATTTTTTAGTTAATCCTACTTCAGCCAAGGTTCTTTCTCCTTGGTTTTTTCATCTGACTTTAATTAAACTAGATGCTATTGTTATAAAATGTCAATAAATGCTAAAGTATTGGAAGGGTGTCGGAATTTTACTGATATGATGTTGTAAATAATTATTTCAATTAGGAATTGTGCGATGTCTAAAGAAGGTTGGTTACTAAGGGAAAAGCATGGTGAGGGCGTTATCAGTTTAACTATGAACTGTGCCCCAGTAAATGCATTAACTTCTGAGAATTTGATGTACCTAGTGAAATTGATTGAAGAATTAGAAGACGACACCTCTGTAAATTCAATAATAATTAATAGTTCGTTTAAAGTATTTTCAGCTGGAATTAATCTAAAAGATGCGCAAATCTTTAGCTCAGACCAGCAATATGCGATGGTAAAAGGCTTGAATTTGACTTTTACTAAACTTTTTCAATTTCCAAAACCAATTGTTGTTGCTGCTGAGGGGGCTGCGATAGCGGGAGGATTCTTTTTCATTTTAACAAGTGATTATCGAGTTGCTGGACCAAAGAGTATGTATGGATTAGCTGAGGCTAGGGTTGGAGTAGATTTTCCCCAACCACTTTTAGAGATAGCGCGCGCTATGTTAGGACCAGCCGAACTTAGGAGATTAATGCAAAGTGGTAATCCTATAAAATCTGAACAAGCCTTAAGTTCTGGTATTGTTGATGAAATCGTTGAAGAGGGTGAAGCTTTTAATAGAGCATTAATAATTGCAAAAGATTATTCTAATATACCGAAAAAGACTTATGGGCGAATAAAAAGGCAGATACGTGGAGTATCAATAGACAAAATTAATGAGTTAATGAAAGATGATTTTGGTGTACCAAAAGATGGTTGGTATGGTGAAGAAACTAAAGCTGCTATGAAAGCCATGCTCAAATAGGTTAAATACTAATTAAGCAGGGCGTTTTGATTTAGGGCTTTCATCCATCAAACCTATCAATTCTTGGTTCATCGATAACGACAATTCAGCCTTGATCTTACTATAATTTGAGTCATCCCATAGATTGTTAGTTTCAGAAGGATCAATAGTTAAATCGTATAATTCCCCCCAGTCCTGCCCTAAATAGATATTAAATTTGTACGAACTTGTTATTATTGTTCTAACCCTTGCAGGTGTTTCAAATCCTAATCGAGCGCCACCATCATTGTATTCAATCAATAAGTGTTCTCTTGAGAAGCCCTCATCTCTGGTTGATGGCATCAATGACTTTCCTTTCATCCCGTTAAAAGGGTTTACACCAGCACGGTCTAAAATTGTGGCAGAAATGTCGATTGTTGAAGCTAAATCATCAGATGTTTGCTTTGTTTCATTTTGAGGGTCAGACCAAATGAAAGGAACATTAGTCAAAGCATTAAATGGTAGAGCGCCTTTTAAAAGCATATTAAAATCTCCCAAATAATCTCCATGGTCAGAATTGAAGCAAACAACTGTATTTTTGGCTTGGTCACTATTATTTAAAATATTCATAATATCGCCCACAGCATCATCAACCATTGAAATCATACCTCCAGTTAAAGCCATGGCTTGTTTGATTTTCTCATTGTCTAGCATCATTGCCGTTTGGGGACTGAATTGGCCGGATTCATTTTTCCAATTATCGTGTAGCCATTTCATTGGAGGTGTGGGGTTTTTATGAGCTTCATAGGGCAAATTGACTTCAAAGTCTTCAGGTGAGTACATACCCCAGTATTTCCCTGGAGGGTTAAAAGGATGGTGAGGATCTGGAAATGAAACAAAAAGAAAAAAGGGATCTTCATCTTTATAATGGTTTTTTAAGTAGCTGATTGTTTGATTTTTTATATAAGATGTTGGGTAAAGCTCTTCAGGAATGGGAGTTCTATAAGACTGTGGGCACGAATAATTATGAGGCAATTCATTATTGTTATTTTGTAATGCTTCCCAATTTGGAGCATTTTCGCGGAACCACTGTCTGTAATGTCCACCACACTTGTCACCATGCGCTGTAACCATGTCAACATGCTGATATCCATAATATGGCGTTATAAACTGATATCGTCCATCAGCCAAATATTGACCTGGCTCTTCTTGTTCAAAATTTCCAATTTCTGGTTTCCAAGCTTCTTTTATTGGTCCAATTTTTTTTGAATTTTTGTAATATGGTTCTTCGTCAGTAAAAGGTTGTATATGGCTTTTCCCAATAGTGGCAGTTCGGTATCCAGACGAAGCTAAAACGTCAACAAACGTATTAGCTCTGAGTGGCAAAGTGCAACCATTATACCTTAAACCATGTTGACTAGGGTATCTGCCTGTTAATAATGAAGCTCTATTTGGCATGCAAACAGGTGAGGCAACATGAAAATTATTAAACCGAGTTCCTGATGAGGCAATTTTATCAATATTTGGCGTTCTAATGACTGGATGTCCGTAACAGCCCAGCCAATCTGCGCGATGTTGATCGGTAATAAATATAATAAAGTTCGGTCTCTTTTTCATTATTAGTCCATTTAATTTAAAGTTATTTTTGAGCTTCTATGACCATATTTGTGGCATTTTTATAAACCACTTTCGTATTTTTAAAACCAGCTTCCAGTAAAATATCCATGAGTTTTTTTGGTCCAGCCTGAGCGCCAAGAGCGAGCCCGACCTCTTGTGATTTTGAAGTGGGCACACAGCCCATTGTTGAAAATGAATAATACATTTGTCCAATAGTATTTAAATTTTCGGACGGTTTATCTGAAGCGGTAGGTTCAATTAATATTATGAAACCGTCTTTTGATAGATGTTGATAGGCGTATTTAGCTGCTCCAAGGGGATCTCCCATATCATGAAGACAATCAAAGAATGCTAATAAATCAAATTCACCTGAGTAGCTTTTGGCATCTGATACGCCATAAGTAATTTTATTATCTAAGTTGGCATCAATAGCGTATTTTTTTGCAGATTTTATTGATGGTTCATGAAGATCAAACCCAAAAACTTTAGCATCTGGAAATGCTTCGGCTATCATGAGAGTTGACAGCCCAAAACCACAACCAATATCTGCAAACCTGCCACCATTTTCTAAAATTTCAGTTGCTCTTGAGAGTTTAGGAAGCCATTTTTGAATTAAATTTGAGGAATAGGAAGGTCGAAAAAAACGAGCTGTTCCCTGAAATATGCAGGGATGAGACTCTTCATAGGGCACACCCTCACCTGTTTTAAAGGCTTGTTTAACTTTTTCAATATTGTGAATATTGCCCGAAAGCACATCATATGCTCCAATCATGAGAGCTGGACTATCTTCATGTGCAAATACTGCTTTTTGTTCGGGATTTAAATGGAAACTAGTTAAATCTGTATTGTGAGAGCAAAAACCAGCGGCACACATCGCATGTAACCATTCTTGGCAATATCTTTGATCAATACTTGTAGCACTACTTAGTTCTTTTGCTGTGTATGGTCCCCCATTTGCTAGTTTTTTAAATAACCCTAGTTCATCTCCTATACGCATTAATGGAATAATTGCACCAGCGGCAACATTTTGCATAATTTGCCATTGAAGTTTTTTTAAAGAATCTACGTTAATATTTTGTTCAAGCATTTTAACCTTCTAAATTCTTTGTTAATGTTCTTCGTAATTAATATTGAGATGTAATACTAAAAAGCAATGTAAAATTTCAGTTGATAAGAATATTTTAATTTATGAAGGAGCTGTGATGGTCCAGAAAATAATCAAAAGTGCAAAATCTCTTATTGCAGAGGCAAATAGATATCTCGAAACTATGTCTGTCGAAGAAGTAAAGAAAATTGTTAATAGTGAAAATTATATATTGGTTGATTTGCGTGATTTTAGAGAGCTTAAACGAGAAGGAAAAATTCCAGGAGCTTTTTCGTGCCCACGAGGAATGCTTGAGTTTTGGATTGATCCAGATAGCCCTTATCATAAAGAAATATTCAATCAGGACAAAACTTATGTATTTTATTGTGCCAGTGCTTGGCGGTCAGCGTTAAGTGCGAAAACAGCTATGGATATGGGGCTGAAACCAGTTACTCATATCGAGGGTGGTTTTGCGGCCTGGAAAAAAGCTGAAGGCGATATAGAGACGTTAGATTGAGTATAGAAATTACCGATTTGTTGATTTAAATTTTTCCATTAAATATGGTCCCGAGCGAACTAGTGGGTATTTTGGCAATTCACCATCTTGTAAGCAGCATGCAAGGCATTTTATTTCTGCGTTCCAATTTGGTTGATGAAAGTAAGCTAACGATTGCCGCTTATTTGTAGATCCTTTATTTACGACTCGGTGAAGTGTCGAAATCCAACGATCATTAGTCCATCTAGCCATGAGATCCCCTATATTAATTATAAATGTGTTCGGTATTGCTGGCACCGGTTCCCATTGCCCACTTAGTGTTAAAATTTCCAAACCGACTGAATTTTCTTCCGGTAATAATATGGTTAGACTTCCGTAATCACTGTGCGCCCCAGCTCTCAATTGCCCTGTTTTAGGTAATTTTTTTTGTGCGGGATAATTAAGGGCCCTTAAAGCGGAAATTGGTTGATTTATGTAAGGGCTAAAAAACTTTTCCTCTAACCTTAAAGCAGCTGCAAATATTTGCATTATTTTGGATGCCAAAATTTCCATTTGTTGATAGTATGCTATCCAAGCAAATTTAAATTCCACTGGAGCGTTTGGCCAAATTGTGTCGGCATAACAAAATGACAAAGCGTCAGCATCATTAATGTTTGCAGGTCTTGAAATAGGGCCTCCATTAAAACTTTCTTTTAAGTCTGGAGGTGTGTCCATTCCTTTTGATGCAGCCAAGGCTTCTTTTCCAGGGCCCAAATACCCATATGGATATCCATTAAAAGGTGCTTTTGATTCATTTTTCTTATGACTTGAGAGTGAAAAAAAACTTTCCGTAGCACTCCAAATACCTTCTATAATAGACTGCTCAATACCATGGTTTTTTATTGCTAAGAAACCGGTATTTCGACAAATTTCGTCTACTTCTTGGCTGTAATTTTCTTTTTCAATTTTGGTGCTATTAAAATATTTTTCAACATCGAATATTGGAAATTTTGCCAAAACCTTCTCCTTAAGCCATATGATAAATTAATATACAATACTTTTGCATAAAATAGTGTTTACGAGGTAGCATAAATTTGGTTACTTTTAATTATTAAAAATAATATAATATGTAGAATTGGATAATTCATGTCAAACTGGAAAAGTTTCCTTGATAAAGAACAAGACCGTTTTTTATCAGAGTTAATAGAGTTTGTTAAAATCCCTTCAGTTTCAGCTTCTTCAGAATTTAAGAAGGATGTTGTTGATGCAGCTAACTGGGTGGCAACCAGAATTACTCATGCGGGCGGTGAGAATGTTGAGGTTATGCAAACAGGTGGACACCCTTGTGTTTATGCAGATTGGATGCATGCAGGTAATGAAAAACCCACTGTTCTCATTTATGGACATTTTGATGTACAACCTGCTGAACCTTATGATTTATGGGACACTCCTCCCTTTGAGCCAGAAATACGCGATGGAAAAGTTTTTGGAAGAGGTGCTTCTGATGATAAGGGTGGAATGCTAATACCGATCATTTCATTTGAGGCAATAAAGAAAACAACAGGAAAATTGCCAGTCAATGTGAAGTTTCTATTTGAAGGACAGGAGGAGATCGGATCTCCACAACTGCCAGAGTTTATTGCCAAAAATCGTCAAAAGTTATCTTGTGATATGATTTTTTCTTCAGATGGATTGCAGTGGACCGCAGATGAACCGAACTTGGTAACTGGTCTAAAAGGATTAGTAGGTGCGGAAATAAAGATTATTGGTCCTATGACTGATCAACACTCTGGTCTTCATGG
>Ga0206679_10000989_pt1 | contig 23713 bp, 21 predicted proteins | sample M110012015metaG_FD_155464 | JGI IMG/M metagenome (GOLD analysis project Ga0206679, IMG submission 155464) | Ammonia-oxidizing marine archaeal communities from Monterey Bay, California, United States - M1 100m 12015 | ecosystem: Environmental > Aquatic > Marine > Intertidal zone | place: USA... | reverse complement strand
TCAGGACCTGACCGAGAAGCAAGGCAGGGCAGTTACTTTTGATTTTGGTGGTGGCACATTGGACATGAGTATCGTTCGCTACTGGGGCCGGCATTTTGAAGTTTTGGCGACTGCGGGAATAGCTTTGGGTGGAGATCATATTGACCAGTTAATTTTCAAAGAGCTGCTTTTCCCTTTGCTGGGTAAGGGAGAGCGCTGGTCCAGAAGGGTTGATGGCAATGATATTGAAACTGAATTTCCTTTCGAGGAGTTTGAAGGTCCGTTGTTGAATTGGGCGGTCACCTACACGCTCAATCAAAATCAATACAGGGCTAAAATAAGTGACTGTATTAAAAAGGGTGGGCCTGCGAGGGAAAAATTCGTTCGTTTGGATGAACTCATTACCCATAACTATAGCTATATCGTGTTTCAAGCGATCAAAAAAGCGAAAGCGATGTTATCTGATGCTGAGCAAACCTATTTAGATATTGCCGAGTTGGATCTTAGTTTGTTATTCACCAGAGAAAAATTCGAGTCATTACTTTCCAGCCAGTTAACCCGTATCGAGCAACTGATAGAAGCTATAATGCAACAAGCACAATTAGACTATTCTGATATAGATGTTGTAATTCGGACAGGAGGGTCTAGTCAGATAGCATCAGTCAAGCGGCTGCTCGAAAATCGATTTCCGGGCAAGGTAATTGAGCATGATCCTTTCAGGAGTGTTGCCGCAGGACTTGCTGTGGCCAGTTATTATAATTATGACTATGCTGATAAAGAAGCTGGCTGAAACTAGGTTGCTATGACCGCAATGCAGATGTAAACGCAGCGTTTGGGCTCCCGGGCTGATGCCCTGCTGGTTCGGCAAGGGAATGGCATATTGTGATAATGTAGCGTGCAATGATGTAGACAGGGTTTAACAGGAGTTATGAATGCAGATAGATAATATTGCCCGGGACATGTTTCCTCTGATGGAGCTATCCGAGATTCCAGAAGATATCGCCTCACGGATTCTGGAAGTTGAGGAGAAATCAGGCTTCGTACCAAATATATTTGTTGTATTGGCCAGACGACCTGCCGAGTTCAGGGCTTTTTTTGCTTATCACGACGCGCTGATGGACAACCAGTCCGGCAACCTCACCAAGGCAGAAAAAGAGATGATTGTGGTAGCCACCTCGGCCATAAATGATTGTCAGTACTGCGTCATTGCGCATGGCGCGATCCTGCGAATTCGAGCCAGAAACCCATTAATCGCTGACCAGATTGCTGTTAATTTTCGAAAAGCGGACCTGTCCCGTAAACAAGTTGAGATGCTTAAACTGGCCTGCCGGTTTGCAGAGTCTTCTGGCCAGGTTTCTGATGACGAAATTCAGGCGGCCCGGGATGCTGGCTGGGTAGACGAGGATATTTGGGATATTGGCGCAATAACAGCATTTTTTGCCATGAGCAACCGGCTCGCGAATATGGCTAGCGTCAAGCCAAATTCTGAATTTTATGGTATGGGGCGATAGAACCTTGTTTGCACGCGAACCAGACACGGGCTTAATTTGTTTTTTCGGGAGATGGTGTGGCAAGGCATTATGAAATAAACAGCTCTGATTGTCGCTTAAACGTCTACACCGTCGGTCCAGAGGACGGCGACCCACTTGTTCTAATACATGGTATGAAAGATTATAGTGGCGGCCTGGTCCATATTGCGGAAGCCTTTCCTGAGTGTCGCTTGATTATCCCGGATTTGCGGGGCCATGGCAGGAGCGATCAACCTGGCTGTTATACCATGAGTTACTTTCTTTCCGATTTGATGCGGGTTTTTGAATTTTTTGATGTAAAAAAATCTACGCTGCTGGGACACAGTCTGGGAGGACATATTGTTTGTTGGTTTACTGCTTTTTATCCAGATCTTGTTGAAAAACTGGTTATCGTTGATGGCTTCGGACCGCCTCGATCCAGAGATGGCGATGATCAACAGGTTTTTCTGCTACGCCAGCGACAGCAGGTGGCGATGCTCAAATCACTCAACTCTGTAGGTAGGAGTATGTTGGATTTTGCAGAGGCGCTGGATCGTTTTCAACAGCACAACTCTAAACTGGATGATGCCGTTGCCAGACGTATTGTTGCGGAGGGGATTCGGGAACTCGAAAATGGTCGAGTGACCTGGCGTTGGGACCCGCGGGTGGATATGGTTTGGAGTACTTTTTCCCACACTGAAAGTGAGGGTCTGTACAAACAGATATCGTGTCCGACCCTGGTGATAACTGGGTCTGAAGGACTAGCCTACTGGAGTTTCAAAAATAATCGGTTGAAGGATGAGCAGGCCTGGTATCAATCAGAGATTAGGCGACGTGTCGATCTGTTTAAGGATGCCACGCACGTGGAGATAAACGGCGCAGGCCATATGGTCCAATTTGATAAACCAGGGGAGATGATCTCTGCAATAAGCGACTTCCTGGAATATCCAAGAAAACCTTAACTGAGGCCTTTGGCTTCGCCCTCTGGTACGGCAATAGCAGCGTCTGTAGGCTCTTGCTCGAATAAGTCCTGGCCAAAAATCCAGACCATCGTTTTATTCATCTGGATGAGCAGATCGTCGAGCATTAAATACAGGCTGGGGACCAGCAGCAGGGTGATGACCGTTGCAAACAGGACTCCGAAGGCTAGCGAAATAGCCATTGGTATAAACATGAATGTTTCCGGGTCTTTATTGGTCATTAACGGTATCAGGCCAACGAAAGTGGTAGCTGAAGTCAACATAATGGGTCTAAAGCGAATGGTACCTGCCTGGCTTACGGCATCAAAGATAGGCACGCCGGCTCTACGCTGCCGGTTGATGTTATCGACTAGCACCAGAGACGCATTTACGACGATGCCTGACAGGGCAATAATACCAAGCAGGGAGAAGAAAACCAGCGGCCAGCCCATGATATAGTGGCCGATAATGGCGCCGACAGCGCCAAATGGAATCACACTCATTATCACCAGGGGTTGCATGTAAGACTTCAGGGGTATCGCCAACAGTGCAAAAATAACCAGCAGGGCCAGTGGCACGGTACTGAAGATACCACCGATAGCCTTGGTGCTTTCTAGCTGTTCTCCATCTAGGGTATAGCGAACGCCTGGAAATTGACTGTTTTTGCACATATTCTTTAAGTCAGAAAGACTTGTATTGTTCTCACACATACTGGTTTGTAGGGCGCTAAATATTGCTTCGGGCGTAATAACAGAACGATTGACGTCACCCCTCACAGATATGATGCGTTGCTGGTTCTGTCGCTGTATGGACGAATAGCTGTTTCCATAGGTTACTTCAGCGACACTGGTAAAAGGAATTTCGCTGCCGTCACTGCTACGGATGTACATATCTTCCAGATTACCCAAAGAGCGTCGTTCACTTTCCGGATAACGAACCATTACTTTCAAGTCATCCGTACCGCGTTGTATTCTTTGCGCCTCTTCACCATAGAAGGCCTGCCGGACCTGCTTGGCCAGGTCTCTCAGAGTCAGTCCAAGGGCTTTCGCCTCGGGAAGGATATCAAGCTGAATTTCCTGTTTGCCGGCACGAAATGAATCTGATAGATCCAGAACGCCAGGAAACCGCGCCAACTCCCCGCGCAGATGAAGAGCCGCTCTTTTTAACTCTTCGACATCGCTGCCTCTTAACTGCAAGGCAATTGGATCACCGGCTGTATAGGAATCGGCGGTAAATTGAAGGTCCAGCGCATCGGGAATAGCGCCACTAAGGACCCGCCAGCGTTCTGCTATGGCATTGGAAGACCAGCCAGGCCTTTGTTCCATGGGAGCCAGGTCCAGCACCAACTCGGCCAAGTGACTACCGCCACTTGAGCCTACCCGAGGTGGACCGTTTTCTTTGGCAGCATTGGAGCCGATAGAAGCAAATATGTGTTTTATGGGATCTTCATAACCATCTTCTGCTAAATCAGTCGCTATCTCCTGCCGGAGTTGCTTTGCTGCTTCCTCTATCTGTTCGGCACCCTGTTCAGTGAGCTCAACATTGATACCCTCTGGCATGATCAAAGTGGCATAGACTCGGTCGCCTTCGACTGCCGGGAAAAACTGAAATATGACTCTGCCACTGACAACCAGGGCCAAAGCTAATATTAGTATTGATGTGCCCACCGCCCAGGTAATCCAGCGCCATTGCAATGTTTTGACAAGAAACGGCTGGTATTTGTCTTCGGCAAATTTCTCAAGTGCCTTTGCGATGCTACCCTGGAATTGGATCCACCAGCGGACGAAACCAAAGTCAGTAAATGCCAGAGGACCTTTTGTGATTCTGTGAGAAATATGTGCTGGAAGTATCAGCATGCATTCAACAATGCTGAAGACCAGGCAAATGACTACGACCCAGCCTATTAGTGAAAAAAATTGGCCCATGCGGCCGTCGATTATGAGAATTGGCAGAAAAGCAGCGATGGTAGTTAACACGCCAAATATAACTGGAACAATGACCTCTGATGTTCCTGAGATGGCGGCCTGTCTCTTTGTCGGTTGCAGACTCTCGTGCGCGAATATGCGTTCTCCAACAACGATAGCATCATCAACTACGATACCTAATACCAGTATGAAGGAAAGCACCGTCAGCGAAGAAATGTTCAGCCCTGCTGCCGGGAACACCCAAATTGCGCCCAGAACAGCGACCGGTATACCAAAAGCAACCCATACAGCTACCTTGAATCGCAAGAATAAGGTCAGGATCAGTAGCACCAGCATCAGGCCCGTTGCTGCATTTTTACTTAGCGCGCCGATTCTTCGGTTAAGAGCAACAGATTCATCTATCCAAATGGTCATATCGATACCAGCTGGAAGGCTAGGGCGCTTATCGACAATATATTTTTTAACGGCCTCAGATGAGGTGATAGTGTCTTCATCACCGACCCGGTAAACAGTGACGGTGACAGCACGTTCGCCGTCAAATTTGGCGTGTAGGTAACCTTCCTGGAAAGCATCTCGTACTGTGGCGATGTCACCTAAGGTTAACTTGCTGCCATCAGATCTTGTTAAAATCTCGATTTGTTCGAACTCGTAGCCTCGGTAGGCCTGGCCCTGGCTTCGTACTAAAACCTCGCCACCTTCAGTTTTAATTGAGCCGCCTGGCATGTCCAGAGAGGAAGCTCGAATGGCTGAGGCAATGGCGGTCATGGTCAGGTTATATTGCCTTAGAATCTGCTCACTCACCTCAATCGATATCTCCCAGGGGCGAGCATAGTTTGACGAAACCTGCGATATCCCATCTAAAGCAGCAATATCATCGCGAATTTCCTCGGCCAGATACTTTAATGTCGCCTCATCTGCTTTTCCGGATAACACCACTGAAATAGTCTGTCCCCTGAATTGGAGGGATGAAATAATAGGCTTTTCGGTTTCAACCGGAAAAGTACTGATACCGTCCACCCGGCCCTTGACCTCATTCAGTGCGAGGGTCAGGTCGGTCTCCGACATCAGTTCAAGGAACAGGCTGCACATTCCTTCACTTGACACCGATTGCATTCTGTCAATGCCTTCGATGCCCTCGATGGCTTCCTCAATTCTGATACAAACCGCTTTTTCTACTTCAACCGGAGCAGCACCCAGGTAGGGCACATTTATCGTAATGATGCCGGGTTCAATATTTGGGAACTCTTCCTTGTGCATGGACAATAGCGAGACAAAACCACCCAGCAGCATTATCAGCATGAGTAGATTGGCGGCAACAGGGTTGTCTACAAACCAGGTACTGGTGTTTTTCATGTCGCAATCTAACCTTTTTCAGCCGCTGCCATTATGTTCGGCGTCACTTGCATGCCATCAGTTACCGATTGAATGGGTGAAATATTGATCTTATCGCCGTCATTGAGGCCTGAACTGATGATGATGTTATCTTTTTCAAAACGCAGGACGTCAACTTGACGAAATCGAAGCTGATTATTTTGATCTACAATGAGTACCTGGTTCTGGTTGCGGATAGCGGCTCTGGGGAGACGAAAAATATTGTCTATGTCTCTTCCCTTGATGATTGCAGATACGAAAAGCCCAATCTGTAATGGCGGTTGTTCACCGCTTGGATCATTTTGAACTCGGGCGACGAGGGTGGTCATTCTGCTTTTTGAATCTATTTCAGACTCTGTTCTGGCGACTGTTCCCAACCACTGGTATTTCTGGCCTGCATAAGAGGTCGACAGGATTACCACTGGCGCCTGTTGCGTGCTGAGCTCGCCGCGATACCCCATAGGCAGGTCAAGGTAGGCCAGTTGGCTGTCCATAACGGGTAATCGTATCTCAACGGACTGACTGTCATAGATCGAGGCGATGGTCATGCCTTTCTGGACATATTGACCGACATCAATTCGTTTTGTCCTGACAAAACCAGTATAAGGCGCTTTTAGTTGAGTCCTGGCAAGATCTCTTTGAGCCTGTTCTAGGCTGATTCTGGCTTCAGTTTTAGTCGCACGGGCAATTCGTTGACTGCGCAGTGATGTTTCCAGGGAAGACTGGCTCGTTAACCTGTCCCTGACCAGGGTCTGCATGCGCCTTAATTCAAAACTAGCGTGTTCAAATTCAGCATCTGCCCGTTCCAGCCTTGCTCTGGATAATTGCACTTGGGCTCGATGATCGGTGTCATCAAGGGTCACCAGGACGTCACCTTGATTAAAAAAACCGCCGGGAGCAAGACTTGACGAAATCCATTTTACTCGACCATTTACTTCAGGAATAAGTTCGCTCTGAATTTGCGGTAAGACCGTGCCTTGAGACCTTACTTCCATTTGCAGGGATTGCTTTTTGGCTTCGATGACGCGGATGGTCGTTGATTTTTGTGCCGGCGTTATCTGCGGCGGAACAGGGCGCGTCCATACTAATTGGACAGCCCCAACAGCGGCAACGACTAAAATGACTATCGTGATTATTGTCTTGATCAAAGTGCTACTCATATATACTGCCTACTGTTCTTGATACAGGTCTGTTAATTGGTTTGGCTCTGTTCGAGGTGGAGACCTCGAAGATAATCAAAGTGTTTAATGAGGCTGATTGCAGCCGTATCGCCATCGCTGTTGGGGGTGGCGGTGGCTAATTTATTCAGCAGTTCTCTGGTCTGATCCTTGCGTAACTCCGGGCGGTCCTGGCTTGGATCGACCCGGCCGAGGAATTGAGTTTTCAGCCCATTTGTAATGAGTCTTACGACCAGGTTTTGATTGATGGTAAGAAACTGGTTTACTAATTGCCGCCAATGCGACTCTGTCATGACGTCTTCAGCCCGGATTTTATCCAGCGTTTTTTTCAATTCCGCGATTTGTTCCGCTGTCGCATTATTAATCGCTGTTCGTGCTGCAAGGGATAACATGGAGCCAAACACCTCGAGAACATTGGCTATAAGATACGGTTCGATGGTCTTATCAAGGTCCATTAAATGACTGAGAACACCCAGGGTCGCATCTTCTATTGGCAATACTCTGACTCCGCCTGGTTGAACATTAGCAATCCCCAGTTGTTCGACGACCTTGATTGCCTCCCTTACCGCACCCCGATTGGTACAAAACCTAACCGAAAGATCGCGTTCTGAAGGAAGTCTCTCGCCAGCTCTGTACTGTCGTCTCGGAGCGTATTGGCGATTTCAGTCGTTTTAGGAGTTGTCATAGCATCAGAGCCTTTATTCTTGTTTTTTGAATCGTGGATGCATTCATTTATTTTCAGCCAGTATTTTCAGCCAGTATTTTCAGCCAGTATTTCAGTCAGTTTTTTAAGCTAGTGTTTTAAAGTAAGTTTCCTGGACCCAGTGCCTTGGTCGGCATACTGACGGCTTTGGCCTGACTATGTTGGCCTAACTATTTTGGACTAACCATTTTGGCCTAACCATTTTGGACTAACCAAAGCGGCCTTACCAGTTTGGTCATACCGTTTTGGTCCTACCAAAAGTGGATCTTACCGATATAAGCCAGAATATCAAGAAGAACTTGAGCCTTATCCTACTGGTTCCAGAGAATGCGCCACCGGTTTCCAGGCCTCTCTGGTAGGGCTGACTGGTATGGTAAACGCGATTTGATCTGAACGAACACCGATCTGCTTGCTGAGAGGCAATCATCCTTGTTGTTGCCATGCCTTATCAAACATTTGATAACAGACCGCCGGACCAGCCCGCGGGAGCCATATCGAGCCTCGATGAAGTCGTTGATAATTTACCTGGTTGACTTGCAACAGCAATAATCGATCACGATGGGGCTAAAAATGTATAGCTAATTTTCCATTCGCAGGCAATGACAATATGGTGTCACTGCTGGTGAGTGGATATACTTCCGGGTTGAAGGATGTTTTCTAAATGTGGGAACTTATGGTGGATATGAAATGACGGAATCAATTGTAGACAGCGCAAAGCATTGGTCAGGTATTTTGCCGCAATGGTCGAGCCAGTTTGAAGCCGAAAGAAAGCTTTCTGGCAGTATTGCAGCCGAATTTGCCAGTGCCGGTTTCTTCCGTATGCTAGTCCCAAAGGTTTATGGTGGCCTGCAGGTTCATCCTCTTGAATTTGTAGAGGTACTTAAGTTAATTGCAGAAGGCGATGGTTCTGCGGCCTGGAATGTGATGATTGGTGCCACAACCGGCTTGTTATCGGCTTCATTGCCTGAAGCAGGGGCAATGGAAATCTATGCAGCGAATCCGCAAGTGTTAACTGTAGGGGTAACAGCGCCCTCAGGACGTGCAGACAGGCAAAATGGGGGGTTTAGCGTCACTGGACGTTGGCCATTCGGAAGTGGTTGTCAGAATGCACAGTGGATTTCCGGGGGCTGTTTTGTTTATGAAAAAGATGAACCAGTCCTGGACTCAAAGGGTCAACCTGAAGTTAGATTTATGATGTTTCCGGCTGAGCAGGTAGAAATCGAAGATACTTGGGATGTGGTTGGATTACGTGGAACGGGAAGTCATCACTTTAATGTTAGCGAGGTTTTTGTACCCGATCAGCATACCGTCATTAGTGGTTCGCGTGCCAGTGTTTCTGAGCCGTTATACCAGTTCCCGTTACTGGGGCTGCTGGCACTGGGTGTGGCCAGCGTTGCTTTGGGGACCGGCTACCGTGCCCTCGAGGAGTTTATCCAGTTGGCGATTGACAAACAACCAACCGGCGGGTCGCGTAAGTTAGCTGAACGCGCCGCGGTGCAGAGCTGCGTAGCCCGATCAACCGCCGACCTCAGGTCGGCAGAAGCCCTTATGAAGGAGACTGTGGTGAATGCCTGGTGTTTTGCAGAGCGCGGCGAACGGTTGAATGCAGAATTGAAGAGTTCACTCCGGTTGGCAGCCGTTAATGCCACGCACAGTGCAGTCGCTGCAGTTGATAGGCTTTACGAAGCAGCAGGAGGATCGGCTATTTATTCTAATAATGTGCTGCAGCGTTGTTTTCGTGATGTCCATGTAACGACTCAGCATATTATGGTTGCCAGCCCTATTTATGAGGTAGTTGGCAGAGTACAACTTGGTCTTCCAGCAAGGTCGATGCTCTAATGCCCGCCTTGTCGATTGGTGCTGTCGGCGGACCTATGCTGCTCAAAGGAGAATTGCAGCAGAGAAAATCCCGTTTGGAGGCCATAGCGAAGGCTGGAATTGATCATTTGTTTATTGCTGATCATGTCAGTTTCCATAATGGTCTTGGTATGGATGGGTTGGTTAATGCAGCCACTCTGGCTGCGATGCATCCAACCATGAAAATAGTGATCGGAGTTTATTTATTGGCTCTCAGACATCCCGTAACCGTGGCAAGGCAGCTCTCTACCTTGGGCCTATCAGCACCGGGAAGGATTATACTGGGCGTTGGTGTGGGAGGTGAGGACCGACATGAAATGGAGGTTTGCGGGGTTAACCCTGCCACCCGAGGCGTACAGACTAATCATTGCCTGGCTGCACTTGCAGATCTGATGTCGGGCCAGCCATCCAGTTATGACTGTGAGTTTTTTAGTTTTGATCAAGCACTCATAAAGCCAGCTCCTGCTCCTAAAATCCCCATCCTGGTCGGCGGTCGTTCATCTGCTGCAATTCGTCGAACTGCTCGATACGGGGATGGCTGGCTTGGAGTTTGGTGCTCACCTAAACGTTTTGGCCAGGCGATTACTGAGGTGATGCAAGGTGCCGCTTCGTTGGATCGAGAACCTGAATGGCAGCATGGACTGCAATTGTGGGTCGGTCTGGGACGGGACGCCAGCAGAGCCAGAGCCTGTTTGGCAGGAGAAATGGAACAGATGTACAGGACGCCATTTGCAGCCTTTGAAAAGTATAGCCCATCGGGTTCAGCCGAAGCCGTAGCTGAATTTTTGTTGCCTTATGTAAAAAATGGAGCGCGCGTGTTGAACATTAAAGTCTGTGCTGATGATGAAGACGAAGGAATTGAATTACTGGCTGATGTGTGCCGCTATCTGAAAAGTGCCTGATGTAGAAATGAGTTCTGGATGAGGGCGAATGTCAACTGTCCAAAGGAATAGCTAATGGAATTATATGAAGCGATGAGCACGCTGCGAGCAGTCAGACGGTTGCGTCCTGAGCCTATTCCCGATGATGTTTTAGACAGGGTGCTGCAAGCTGCAGCCTGGGCGCCATCGGGTGGTAATGTTCAGCCGTTCAGGATATTAGTAGTAAAATCAGCCGAAAAACTAAAAGTAATACAGTCCTGGTACCAGCAGGAGTGGGACCGCTATATAGAACCATTGCGTCGTCTGGCCAGGGACAGCGATGATGTTGCGGCGATGAATTCCGGTAAAATTGTTAAGGCCGGAGATTATTTGGCTAACCATCTCGCTGAGGTGCCTGCGTTACTGGTGTTTTGTTTCAATCCTGATCATATGGCAATTACTGACGCTGATCTGAATCGACCCTCGGTGGTAGGGGGAGGCTCAGTTTATACGGCAGTACAGAATGTGATGTTGGCCTGTCGGCAGGAAGGCCTTGGTTGTGTTTTGACAACCTTGCTGTGTTATCAGGAACAGGCTATAAAGCAACTTCTGGATATCCCGGAGGAGTGGGGCACCTGTGCCCATATCCCGATCGGCTATCCGGTTCTTAAAGGACATGGGCCGATTTCAAGAAGGCCTGTCACTAAATTGGTTTTTAAAGATAGCTGGGGACGGCCGTTGGAGCATTCATGAGTTTCTTGGAGGTTAATTTATGACATCCTGGTTATATCGAATCTACGAGAAGGTGCTCTGGGCACAGGTCAGAAGTGGACCTCGTCCTGGCCATATCGGCTTGATCGTGGACGGTAACCGGCGGTTTGCCCGCGGTAAGGGCATTGAGTTAAATAAGGGTCATCATGAAGGATCAGTGAAGGTTAAGCAGTTCCTTCGCTGGTGCTTCCGTTTGGAAATCAAAGTCATTACCTTATTTGGGTTTTCGACTGAAAACTTTAATCGAAGTGATGAGGAAGTTGAATACCTCATGGACTTGATAATGGGTCAATTAAAGCAGTTCCAGACTGATCCGGAAATAATTAGTGAACGAGTCAAAGTTAAGGTGATCGGTCGCCGCGAAAATTTAAGCGATGAAATGAACACAGTGATAGATGATGTTGAAAGTATGACCGCAAGCCATGACCGGTTCCTGCTTAATATTGCCCTGAGTTATGGTGGTAGAGCGGAAATAATCGATGCCGTAAAGCGAATAGCAGGGGAAGTCGAGTCTGGACAGTTGGCCATCGCAGATATTACAGAGCAGAGTTTTTCTGATTACCTCTATACTGTCGGTGTAGCAGATCCTGATTTAATAATCAGGACCTCAGGAGAAGAGCGTTTGTCTGGATTTCTGCTTTGGCAAAGCGCTTATTCTGAATTATATTTTACAGAGGTCTATTGGCCTGCCTTTCGGATGATCGACCTCTGGCGTGCAATTAGAGTCTACCAGCAACGAGAGCGACGTTACGGTAAATGAAACTATCGGATTCAGGATGGGTTAGAGAAACAATGTATAATGACGTCTGGTTAGGAATTAAAAATGGAGCAGGCTAAACCCTGTCTGGTGACTATCAGCGATGAGGACCTGGGAGAGGTTTATCGGCTGAATGAAAAAACCACGTCTATTGGTAGCCATGAGGATAATGACCTGGTTCTTAAAATGCGTGGTGTTGGTGTAAAACATGCGCTGGTAAAGATAGTCGATAATGAGGTTTTCGTGACTGCGTTGGAAGAGAACCTTGTTTTAATGGCTGATGAGGTTATTCGTGGGTCAACGCGCCTGCATGAAGGGGCCAAGATTGAAATCGGCAGTGCCTCGTTTAAATTCAGGTTTTTTGATGATGAAGACGAGCGCTACCATAAATCCCTGCGACAGTTAGCCATTCGTGACGGCCTGACTGAATTATACAATGCCCGGTTCTTTTCTGATGCTCTGTCTAAAGAGCATGAGTATGGTTTCCGCAAGGGATCTTCGCTGGCGCTGGTTTTTATGGACATTGATCACTTTAAGGAAATCAATGACCGGTTTGGCCACGCTTTTGGCGACTTTGTTCTAAAATCCCTGGCAGAATTACTGACGACTAAAATAAGAGGCTATGACCTTTTAGCCAGGTACGGAGGAGAGGAATTTGTCTTCTTGGTCAGGGAAGAGAGTGAGGCTTCTGTGGGCGAACTTGCCTTCCGGATTTGCAATGATATTAGAGGCCGAGTGTTTAATCACGCTGGAATACGTGCTCAGATTACCGTCAGTATTGGGTACCACTGGTGGAATGGCCTTGATCGAAATGTAACAGCAGAAGATTTGTTACGCTTGGCAGACGATAATCTTTATATAGCTAAGGGTCGGGGTCGTGATCAGGTTGTGCCGGGTAAAGATGATTTGATGGTCGGCGAAGAGATTGAGTCTTCGTGACTTGCTATGCCGATATTGGAAGTTTGAGCATAGCACTGCCATCTTGCCTCCGGCAGGCAGATAGCCATGGTGTCGCTGCGTTTTAAATGAATAAGATGAGTTTTGCATGAGTGAGCAGCAGCATAGTGATACCCCCCGAAAACGTTTTTCAGTCCTCGCAAGAGGCACCACCTGGATTATTACCCTGGCCTGTTTTTACCTGGTCTATAATCGAACTCAAGCGGCAGCAGCACTCGATGACCTGACCGTCCTGGAGTATCTACAGGTGTTTTTCGAATCTGCTAGCTGGGGTCGTTGGCTTTTGCTGATGATTCCTTATTCGATCTTTTTCTTCCTGGTTGATAGCCACGCAACCTGGCGGGTAATTCGGTGGTTTAATTCTTCAGCGGTCCGCTTTGGTAATGTATTACCGATAAGGGCAAGTGCGTACATTTTGTCTTTGCTAAATGAACAGGTTGGCAAGGGTGCCATGTCGCTTTATCTATTGAAACGACACCAGATTCCCGGTTGGCAGGCTGTATCGAGCATGATTCTCCTGGGTATTGTAGAGGTGTACCAACTCCTACTATTTTCTGCAGTGGGTGTGTTTCTATATTACGACCTGGTCGTTTCTGCCTCTAGCGCACTTCCCCTGGCTAGCATATTGCTCTGGGTTTACGGTGTTGCGGCGATTTATCTACCATTTCACCTGTTGTATTTTAGTGGCAAGCTGTTGCAGGGTTCAGCTTTGCGGGATAAACCGATCTTCCACGCCCTGCGTCAAGCTAGTTGGCTGGATTATCTACTGATCTTGTTATGCAAGGCGCCTAATCTACTCATGGCGATCGTCGTCTATACGCTGGCTCTACAGCTCTTTAGTGTTGATGTTCGTTTTGAACAAATGCTGGCGTTCTTACCGGTAATTTTTATCGCTGCTGCTTTACCTTTACCATTCCATGCCGGCGCGTTGTTGCTTTGGACCGTGTTATTTCCTGAGTACCCGGAGGTCGGCGTGTTTTCGTTGATCATGCATACTTTTTTTGTGACCTTTAATGCCTGTATTGGTATTGTATTTTTGCCGATTGCGAATCGAGAGTTGTTTGTCGATTGATTATTTTAAACCTCGCCACAGCAGGACGGCTCGATCCAGCATTGAAATCAGCGTTGTCAGGAATAATCCCCAACCAAGGTAATAAACTGTTGGCTCAGGGAGCAGTTCCCAGTCGGCACTGTTCTGCATTAATGGTATAGCCGCCAGCAGATAGTAGCCGATGCCATTGTATCGCCCGAGCTGGTTAGTTTTAAGATGCTTGCCTTGTAAGGCATTCGAATCCAGGACATATTGGGCAAAAGCCATGAGTAGGAAAACCGGTAATATCCATGGTATCAATTGCAGGTAACTGAGGGTGCCCAGCACGCCTGCAACCAGAAATGCATCAGCGGAATGATCGAGCAGGCCACCACGGGCGGAGACGCAGGCAAGTTTCCGGGCAAGCCAGCCGTCGAGGAAGTCCGTGATAATCGCCAGGAGATACAGAGACATTGCCAGAGACCAGGCATTCGTTAAAATAGCCATACAGATAAACGGTGCCATGATGTATCTGGAAGCGCTGAGCCAATTAGGTATAGTCACATTAAACCCGCGAAGCATGAAATTACGAATAGTCGAAGGCATAAATACTATATGAAAAATCAAATATGAATAAGAGATTTATTTTACTGCTTCTACCGCTTTTACCGTTTCTGTGGGGTATTGGCCCCTGGGACAGGTTGCCTGGTGGAGTACTCAATGGTACATCTGTTTCCAGTCCGGTGAGTGATTGGTCTTTCGTATCTGAAGCTCGGTATTGTGAAGTAGAAACGAGGCCCGAATATCCCCATTCTATTACGGTTAATTGCTGGCATGTAGAGGGGCAACTATATATCGGCTGTATGAACTGCGAAGGCAAGGTCTGGTCCCGTTACCTGTCTAAGGGCAACATTGCCCGGGTACGCGTCGGTGAGCGCGTATTTCCGGTCAGCATGCAGCGGGTTACTGATGATGAGGAAATGGCACGCGCCTGGCTGGCACGGTGGGAGAAAATGAGCAGAGATGAGCCCGCACCGAAGTGGCCTGAACACTACTGGCTTTATCAGGTTAATTCCAGGTGAAGTTACTGGTCACAGGGGCAAATGGCAGCCTGGGCCATCGGTTTGTTCGGCAGCTTGGAGGAAAACACGACATTACAGCTGTGGTACGTTCAGATACGGCGGCTCAGCGAATGCAGGCGCTGCCTGTTAAGTGTATCGTTCTTGATCTGCATGATAGTGAAGCATTGGCCTTGGCTGCTTCAAGTTGTGATGTGATTCTCAATTTTATCGGTATTATCCGCGAATCAGCCCAGAACAGCTATTATCAGGCCCATGAGAGCACTGCAGCAGCGATTGTACAAGCAGCTGAATGGGTCGATCTCAAAGGCGTAATTTCATTAAGTATTGCGGGTGCTGACGCCTTGAGTGCGAACCTTTGTTTGCGCTCTCGTGGCAAAGCAGACCAGCTGTTTGCCAAGTCCAATATTGCGACGACAGTGTTAAGGCTGCCAATGGTGCTGGGTGAAGGGGATATGGCTAGCCTGGCGTTACTGAAGAAAGCCTCTTCGAAGGTATGTTTTGACTTTCGTGCTGGTAGTATGGAGCAGCCTATTTATGCTGGTGATGTGATTGCAGCCCTAGACCAACTGTTAGATAAGCCCATTGTACCCAGGGTCCTGCAGTTGGGTGGGCCGGAGAGTGTACCACGACGTCAATTGATCAAGCTGGCTGGGTCGCTGATGGGTAAGTCCTTGATTATTCAGTCTCTGCCCTTAATTCTGGGTAAGTTAGTCGCTGCATTGCTACAGAGTTTGATGCCGTCGCCACCGGTAACGGTTGCTATGCTGGAATTGCTGGATCATGATGATGTGATCGATAATGCGGATGCCCTGCAAGTGTTGGCTATAGAGTTAACAGCGCTTGCAGACATGCTCGCCTGCCTGATTGAAAATTTTCAGAATCAGCAGCCAGACTGAATTTGCTCAACTGGCAATAAACTGCTGTAACCTAATAATGCACAGTTACCGTCGTTTAGTTTTCTGTGGCGGATCTAGGTTCAACGATGCAAGTTCCATAAAGAAGATTTCCAATATACCAATATGGCTACCAGGAACATCAGCGAGGCGGCGATGGCCAAAGCCATTGACGCACCAAACCAGGTTGCCAGGTAGCCACACAGGACTGCACCGATCGGACCTGACCCCATAAACGAGAATCCATAGAAAGCCATCATCCTGCCGCGTTGATCTTCGGGTGACTGCTCCTGCATGATGGTTCTGGACATGGTCATGGCAACGCCACCACAAAGGCCCCAGCAGAACAGATTAACGACGAGAATAGAGAAACCGAAGTTTAGGGATGCGCAGGCAAGCACCAGGGAACCGATACCTTGTGAGATAATGAGTGCTCGACCCTGTCGCTTGATATCCCCAAATTTGAGTAATAACAAAATGGTCACCAGAAGCCCAAAGGAGTTAACCGTATTAATCCAGGATAATTCCATGGACGAGCCGCTATAAACTTCCCGAATCAGTAAGGGTAGTGTGACGATAAACGAGCCCATGAAGAGTATTCCCATAGCGCAATTTTGTATTACTACCGTTTGCATAGCGGGTGAATTGCGAACACTTCTATAGCCGTCTCTAATCGAGTCGAATAGCTGTGCTACCAGATGTAATTGGGTCCTGGAGGTTGTCTGCTGGGGCACATCAAGAAAATAATAGGCAAGCGCACCGATGCTGAGGACGAAGCTCTGGAAGGAGAGCATCAGCATGGCTCCTACGGTGTCGGCCAGCGATGAAATCAAAAAGCCGATTGTCTGAATACCGAATTGAATCATACTGGCCTGCATCACCCGCCGCTGGATTCTGCCGTCAGCCACCAGCGTCAATAAGCCATCACGAGCTGGTGTGACAATAGCCTGGGCACATCCCATTGCAACTGAAAAAAAGAGAAACAGCGTATAACTCAGTTCGGTTAGCGCTAGGGTTAATGCCAGGCCCCCAGCAGTGATGGCCGCAAAGGATTGACCCAGTAAAGCCAGCCGTCGGCCACCAAAATGATCTGCGAGGCTACCTCCAATCAGTATCAGGAAGGTTCCAGGCAGGAGGTATGCCATTTGCGCAATTCCTACTTTATCGGGTGATTCGTTGAGGATGATGGTAACCAGCCATGCAAATACGACGCTTTGAACGCCGTACGCCAGATACCAGCTACCAGTGCCCACGAAGTAATAATGTAATGGTTTCATTTGCGGTTCGAAACTGGGTTACTATCAAGTATCTGATGATGCTGTTGCATTTGTGACTCGTTGCTACGTTGAAGTGTTTCCTTCACCCGGAAAGTCATAACATATAAACCGATTAGACCCAATAGCGCAGACGATACAAACGCACCTGCCAGCGATGTTGCTGAGGTGATCAGACCAATGAGCATAGGCCCGGAGAACGAGCCTGTATCATTGATTAAGCGCCAGACACTGAGAAATGGCGCCCGGTCGGTCGGTGGCGCTAGGTCGGTGCCTAATGTCATCGTCACGCCGCTGCCCAGACCATTGCCGAGGCCAGCAAGAATCGCGATAAGGCTCAGTTGTAAAGCGTTTTGGCTCAGTGGCATGAGCAGCAATGAACAACTTAGTAGCAAAAGACAAGGCGCGGCAGCGTATTTGCGACCGAATCGGTCCATTAAGTAACCCGCCAGGGGAAACATACAGGTATCGATTAGACCGGCAAAGCTAACCACTAACCCAATCGCACTTGGATCAAGCGCGATATGGGCGCCCCAGAGTGGAATCAGTAAACGGCGTGCAGAACGAACTACGGTCAACAATAGTACAGCCAAACCTGCTGTCTTGAAAATAGCCTGGTGATCCAGAAGTAGTAATTTTAGTTTTGTAGGGCCAGTGAGGCTTGGCTCGTCATGAGTGCTTTTGTTGACAGCTTGTGTCTTTGGCTTTGTTTTTTTCAGTGTAAAAAAAAGTAGTACAAGGGCACTTGCTGAGATGATAGCAATGATCATTAAAACAGCACTGAATCCGTAGGTTAAGGCAATAAAACCAGTGCTGACTGGGCCAAGTAAGCCGGCCATCCGTTGTATCCCGCCCATAGTGGACAGGGCTTTTCCTCGGTGATAGCTCGGTATACTACCGCCAATAAGGGTCAATCTCGCCAGGAGCCATACGGCCATTGCACTGCCGGCAACAAAACTGAATAGGCCCAGATGCAAAGATGAGTTGATGTACATGCCGGCTGAGGCTGCCGCGCTCATGAGAGCCAGACCCAGTAACATGGCAAATCTAGGGCCTAGTTTAGCAGTAATGTAGCCTGCCGGGAGGTCTGCACTCATATTGCCCAGTCCCCGCAGGGAAAAGATCAGCGCTGTCAATCCAGGACTGGCGCCGAGTTCCAATGCATACAGCGGAATGACCAGAAGTAAAGAACTCTGGCAGTAAGACATCATAGACGAGGGTAGGTAAACGGGTAGCAGAAGCGAGCGATGCACCTGCCAGCTGCTAAGCTTTTTCGTGACGAACTTGTTCAATGCTGGGTAAGACCGGGGAAACAGTTTCCTATAGCTTATCGCTAAAAAGCGATTAGGTCAGATACTATCTACGCTGCTCTTTGGCGTTGATTAGTCGCGCCCGCCAAAGTCTGGGCAGCCGTAACTGGCTCCGTTGAGTTGGATTTCAGGCTCAGGGATACGACATCGTCTGATAGTGGATTACCGCCTATTAAATCCTGCAACATCCGACCTGCATGAGGATCGATGGCATCATGTCGATCGGAACTGAAGTGAAATGCAAGAGCCAGTAGTTTAAGCAAGGCAGGGACCTCCTTCAAAAATGCGGTAGTTTACGCATTTTCGGAGAAAATGCTCGAACTTTATAAATGACTGACGAAATCAGTGGGGCAAGCGTGAAAATGCTGGCCTGTTTGACCAGGTCAGTTGGGATGAATGCCTGAGTAGCTGTTGATAACAGAGCAGGGTGAAACCGGACATTCTGTTGACAGCGTTAAGCACGTGAACTGACAGTTGGGAACGCCAACCTCGAAAGGTGATAGGTGATATGAGCGACTACGGCGTATGCTTAGCCGGTCCAAGGGTTACTGAAAAGGTAGCACGACCGTAAACGTGGTTCCTTTTCCCAGTTCACTGTTAACGCTGATCTCTCCATTCATCAAAAGACATAAACGCTGAGTTATTGCCAGGCCAAGACCAGTTCCGGCATAGCGTCTCGTGAACGAACCATCAACTTGCGTAAAAGGATTAAAAATAGTACTTAAGTACTTATTATCTATGCCTATTCCTTTATCAGTAATGGACAAAACGAGTTGCTGATTTTTCCCGGATTGGTCAAGGTCGACGGACAAATCGACGCTGCCACGATCAGAAAACTTATACGCATTGGCAAGCAATGCAGCCAGAATCTGCTTTAGTTTTACCCCGTCCAAGGTAACAGTTTCAGGTATTGTTGATGCTAAATGAGTCACCGGTGGCTGCCGGCCCTGGGCACCGCTTTGATTGGCGAAATTAGTGACTTCTTTAATCAGGCTTTGAAGATGAACGGGTCCGACATCAAGATCTACTTCCTGCGCTTCCATCCTGCTTAGGTCCAGGATTTGAGTGATTAAGCGCAACAGCGACGCGCTTGCTTTACCGATGATATCGATCTGTTTTAACTGTAGTGGGTTAAGTTCTTTATCTAAGGCCAGTAGATCAGTCATGCCGATAATAGAATTCATCGGGGTTCGTATTTCGTGGCTCATAGTCGACAGAAACTGAGATTTAGCCTTGTTGGCAGCCTGTTCAGCGTTTCTTGCTGATATGAGTTCCTCTGCTTGTTCCAGCAGCTGTGATTGAGACAACTGCAATTGAGCAACTGTTTTAAGCAGCGTTTCTGCTTTCATGGCATCGGCGATTTTTGCCGCAGCCATATTGGCAATAGTCGTGAGGATCTTGACATGGTCCGAGGTATAGAAATTGACCTGGCTGTGTTCTGAGTCGATAACGCCAATACAGCGGTCTTCATACACAATCGGGATGGCTAATTCAGATAACCGATAGCTGTCATCGATGATATAGCGATCATCTAACCGGGTATCCGGGATAATTTCGAGATTTTTACTGGCTGCGACTGAGCCAACGATGCCTTCACCAATAGGGATAATGATAGGATCTTTAACCAGCTTCCCAGCTGGATTCTTTGGGCCATAGGCCGCTTTTTGATTCAGGTGGGTGCCAGATTCAGCCATTAGATAGATGACACAGTCTTCGAATCCTAAGTCTTCCATCGTATTGTGGGCGATGAGCCAGAAGATATCATCCAGAGTAGATTTGCCCAGTAGGGAAATAGCGAAACGATTAATTAAGCTAAGGTAAAAATCGGCATCCATAATCGCTGGGGCAGCAGTTTGATGCAGCTCCCTATTTTCGTTTTTCATAGTGATACATGGTCGGCAGCTCGAACAAGCATGGCTTCTAGTATACCCGGCAAATCAGGACTAAACCAATTCAAATTTTTTCAATGATATTCTTTAGCGCATCACAGTTCCGGATGCGTTCTTCAGAAGTGGTGCCAAGAAATCCGACATTCAGTGATGTGACACCGTGCTCTTTAAGCATCACGATTTGATCCCTGACAAATTCAGCCGTACCGATCAGAGAGGTTGCATCCAGGTAAGATTGTGGGACAGCTGCCTCAGCTTCTGACTTACGCCCCTCCAGATACAGGTCCTGTATGGTTTCTGCCTCTTTTTCGTAACCATACTGTCGGAATACCTGATTATAGAAATTCTTATCTTTTGCGCCCATTCCACCGATATAAAGGGCTATGCCGGGCCGAGACATATCCCTGTATTGTTCCAGGCCATTGCCGATGGCGACACCACCGCCGGCATAAATATCTAGCGGTGGTCTGCCAGGGTCTCTGAGGGCATTACCTGAGCGCAGGGCATCCCCCCAGACTTTATCAGCGCCCTGGGCCATAAAAAACGCTGGTAACCAGGCATCGGCAAGTTCAGCTGTCATGGCGACACTTTTCGGGCCTAGCGTCGCCAAAGCGATAGGGATTTCTTCTCGGAAGGGATGATTAATAATTTTTAGCGGTTTACCGAGTCCGGTGCCCTGATCTTTTGGTAGCGGTATCTGATACTTTTTACCTTGATAATTCAGTTTATCGTCACGCCGCCAGACTTGTCGGCAGATTTCGATGATTTCGCGCATTCGAGTCTGCGGCGCATCGTAGGCGATACCGTGAAAACCCTCAACTACCTGTGGGCCTGAAGCACCCAAACCGAGCATAAAGCGTCCTGAGGATAGTTCATCGAGCCCGGCAGCGGTCATCGCCATCAGGGTGGGTGTTCGGCTATAGATATTAAGGATCCCACTGGCGATGGTCAGGTTTTGAGTTTTTGCCGCGAGGTATCCCATGGCGCTGACTGCATCAAACGAGTAGGCTTCAGGAACCCAAGCAACATCTAGGCCTGCTTTTTCCAGCTCTACTATTTCCCCGCTGGCTCCACCGAAACCATGCGCATAGCTCATTAGCGTAGCGATTTTCATGATACTTAACCTCTTGTAAATGTTGTTTGATTTATGGCTGTGCCGGACCTGTCCAAACTTTGGGTAAATAGAAAGCCAGGTTGGCTGCGCGACCCAGATAGTAAATCATGAGTGAGGCCCAAAGACCATGGTTTGCGTATGGGCCGACTAAACCCCAGCAAGCAAGAAGAAAAATAGCCAGAGAAACGATCATTGCCTGACGCATTTCCCGAGTCAGGGCAGCACCGATAAATATGCCGTCTAACAGGTAAGCAGCAACTGACACGACGGGCGCGATGATGATCCAGCTTGCATATGATTGAGCTGTATTGACAACTTCCTGGTTGGAAGTCAGTAGGACGAGAATGATGCTGTAGCTGACAGCGAGCAATAAGCTGAGGAAGGCGGCAGTAACAACCCCCAGTTCGAAGGTGGTGCGTATGATCCGTTTGCTGAGTTTTCGATCTTCCGCTCCGACGGCCTGGCCTATCAGGGACTCGGCTGCTAGGGCGAAACCATCCAGGAAAAAGGCAGCAAAAGTAACGAATTGCATCAAGATCATATTTGCAGCAAGAATAGTATCGCCAAATCTCGCGCCCTGGTCAGTGAACCAGGCAAAAGCAAATATCAGACAAAGGGTGCGGATCATGATATCTCGATTGATTTGCATCATATGCTTTAGCGGACCTGTAGCCAGTAACTGCCGATGATTGAGTACCAGTACGGAACTTTTTATGGTTGGCCAGATTACGGTGATGGCAAACAAAACCGCTATGCATTCGGCCAGAACCGTCGCCAGTGCTACACCTTCTACGTCCATGTGTAGAAAAACCACGAGGATAATGTCCAGTATGATATTTGATACATTGAGAACCAATTGAAGATATAAGACGGATTTGGAATCTTGTCGTCCTAGTAGGTAACCCATCATTGCTAGAAACAGGAGATTGACAGGGGCGCCCCAGATTCGAATGCTGAAATAACGTTGGGCTGCCTCTTCAACGAGTTCGCTGCCACCAAGCAGGGTGAAACTAAGTGTTGCTATGGGGATCTGCAGTATCCATAGAACGATGCCGATAACCACTGCCAACATGCCTGCCTGGAGAAACGTGTGCACCGCTGCATCGCTATCGCCGCGGCCGAGCGCCTGGGCAACCAGGGCAGTTGTGCCCATACGAAGAAAACCAAAGCCCCAGAATAGGAAACTAAAAAGCATAGAGCTGACAGCGACCGCTCCTAGCAGCGCGGCGTCGCCAAGCTGACCGATAACAGCAGTGTCAACCAGGCCTAATAGAGGCGAGGACAGGTTCGCAAGGATAATAGGACCAGCCAGTAACATCATGTTTCGATGATTATCGAGTATCACGCGTTGATTCCTTGTCTTGCCCGCTGTTTAAAGGCCTTGATACAGGTGGCCCGGTTTTGACAGAGCGTTAGGACTGGTATGTTCATGACAGCAGAATTCCAGGTCACGCTAATAGATCGCAGCTATGTTTTATTCTGGAAAAGGTGGTAATCCAACAAAGTACGGAGAAGGTGACTGCCAGGAATACGAACCAATCTGGTAACAGGCACATAAGCATAAGTACCAGAATGGTTTCGAAACCTTCGGTGAGACCAGAGAGATAATACAGTGATTTTTCTCCTTGAGCTCGACTGGTTAAGCCAATCTTCTCTGCAAACACCGACATCGCCAGAAAACTGCTGCCAGTGCCAATGAAACTGAAAATGAGTAGGGCAGCGCTGAGTGCATTGTCAGGTTTTGCTAACGCAAAAGCGAATACCACCGCCGAGTAGAATATGAAGTCGAGGACGATGTCTAGATACGCCCCAACGTGAGTTGTTCCCGTGAGCCTCGCCAGGGCGCCATCAAGACCATCGGCGACTCGGTTTAGTACAATGGCCAGCAATGCCAAATGGTAGCTTTGGATGGCAATCAGTGGCATTGCGGTAAGGCCGATGAGAAAACCGCCCAGGGTGATTTGGTTAGCAGTAAACCCATTGCTGGCGAGTAGCTTTGCCAGATTGTTGAGGGGTGGGTCAATTAAGGGACGTAATTTGTGGTCTATCATGAATGGACTGCTCCTTGGACAAACTGATTATGACCTAGTTCATTCCCGGCGTTCTACTACTGAATTTTGTGGCATGCTGACATAGGATTTCGTTTTGTGGTTTGTTAAATGCGCTTTTACAGCCGTGTACCGGGCTTATGGCTGCTGGTCCGCTGGTGGTAATCGATGCTGAGTAGGCAGTCGATGTGCACGACTTGCTTCTGATGCTTCTGTGCCGCCTATTGCCGATCTATTATTTGCCTTGT
>Ga0206679_10000988_pt1 | contig 23739 bp, 20 predicted proteins | sample M110012015metaG_FD_155464 | JGI IMG/M metagenome (GOLD analysis project Ga0206679, IMG submission 155464) | Ammonia-oxidizing marine archaeal communities from Monterey Bay, California, United States - M1 100m 12015 | ecosystem: Environmental > Aquatic > Marine > Intertidal zone | place: USA... | reverse complement strand
GTCACTTAAAGCTCCAGGGCTTAGTAGATCCCAAAATTGATCAGAAGAACCTTGATCTATCAAGATGGGTCCGGGAAAACCTTTTTCCTTCATTAAAACAGTAGCATCGTGAGCCTGCCATTTGGTTTTATCTTTTCCCAAGTAAGCATTGAATTGTTTAATCCCCCAATCGCTGTTGGCAGGGTTGGTGATTGGAGAAAAAGCTGAAACACTACAATATGTATCTGGAAAAGTAAGCGCAATGGTTAAGGCCCCGTGTCCGCCCATAGAGTGACCAGTAATTGATTGTCGGGTTTTATCTAATGAAAAATTGTTGAATAACAATTCAGGTAAACTTATAGTTATGTAGTCCCACATATTAAAATTTTGTGCCCACGGGTTTTGTGTTGCATTAACATAAAATCCTGCACCTTGTCCCAAATCAAATGCATCATCATCGGCTATATTTTGTCCCCTTGGTGAGGTGTCTGGAAAAACTAAGGCTATTCCTTGTTCTGCAGCCCAGATTTGAGCACCTGATTTTGTCATGGCATTTTCGTGTGTGCATGTTAGTCCTGATAAATACCATAAGACTGGGACAGGATTATATTTAGCCTCTTCTGGAAGAAATAATCCAAATGTCATGTTGCAGTTAGTTGACTCTGAGAAGTGTGAGTAAACCCCTTGAATGCCCCCAAATGCTTTAGTTTCTGATAATTTTTCCATTAGATACCTCTTTCAATATTTCAATCAGGTGGTTTATTTTTTTAGTAAAGTTTAATTTTATGTTAGCTTTTTGAACATTATAAAAGCATCAATTAAACCATCCTTTGGATGATTAAATGCAGATGGTATCTGTCCAACTATTTTGAAACCCTCACTCTTCCAAAGTTTAATTGCCCATTTGTTGTTACTAACAACCAAGTTAAACTGCATTCCGGTAAACCCCATCTTTTGGGCTAATTTTAAACTGTGGTTTAGCATTTGTCGACCAATGCCATTTCCTGTCTTCTTAGTCATTACAGCAAATCCACAGTTGCAGATATGGTTGCCGCCACCTTCTTGGTTGGTACGCATATAATAAAGTCCTACAATTTTTTTATGTATTTCTAAAACATAACAAGTATTGTTGCCATACATCCAATAATTTAGTGCAGGTCTACGTGATAGGTTTCTGTTAATGGCGTAAGTTTCGCCATTTCTGATTATTGGTTTTAAGATTTTCCATATTTGATCTTCATCATCCACTTTTGATTTTCTTATTAGAAAATTTAATTTCTCAGTATTTAAGATTTTATTTTTGCACATTTGAAAACTTTTTAGATTTACTTATATTATTATTTTCATATTAACTACTAGGAGACCTATTGTGTAAAGTGATTATGAAATGTTAAGTTTTCATAAGTGATTATTCATGATTATGGAATTTGGCCATGCTTGCTTATAATAAATATTTGATACTGATAGGTGTAATACTGTTTACGGCTTTGAGTGGGTGTGAGGATTTGAATTTTAATGAAGAGGAAATCATTGAAATAGAACCAGTATATTTTTGTGATGAATCGGCTTTTATTGATTTGAAGGGGCAAAACAAAGAAGCATTAGAAATTTTATTAGATATCATTGGGTTTAATGGAGAGAAGCGTTTAATCGCACATGACGGGTTTATCCCAATGGACTTCTCTCCCAATCGATTAACTATAACTTTAGACGAAAATCAAAATGTCAGTCGAACTTTTTGCGGTTGAATACTATTAAACGTCAACATCAATAATAGCGTTTGCTAACGTAGAGACTGTATTTTTGTTTAGACTAGCGATATTTATTCTACTATCTTCGATCATGTAAATAGCATGCTTTTCTCTAATTTTTATAACCTGTTCTTTACTTGCACCGATGAGTGAGAACATACCTCGATGTTTCCCTAAAAAGTCAAATCTGTCAGATCCTGAAAGTGCTCGTAGCTCTTTTACTAACATTTTTCTGATTTCCAACATATTTAACCTCATTTGATCTAATTCATTCATCCAGTCTTTTTTCAGTTTTTTATCATTTAATATCAATGAGACTAACTTTCCTCCATGATAAGGTGGAAATGAAAAATTTTGTCTATTTAAAAATGCTAAAGTGCTTTGCGATAATTTTTTGTATTTCTCATCTTTTGAAACAGTAAATATGATACCAGTCCGCTCTCGGTAAATACCAAAGTTTTTTGAACAACTTGCTGCCAAAATAATTTCTTCACAATGCTTCGCTAGCAAACGAACCCCATAAGCATCTTTAATTAAGCCATTACCAAATCCCTGATAGGCAATGTCAACAAACGGGAGTAACTTTCTATTAATCAGAAAGCTCACTAACTCGTGCCATTGTATTTGGTTAAGGTTTGCACCTGTCGGATTATGACAACAACCATGTAGTAAAACTATATCACCAGGCTTTGCTCCGTTTAGACTCGACATCATTCCATCAAAGTTTACATCACGAGTATTTTTATCAAAATAAATATACTCCTCATGAGGCATATTTAAAAAATTTAAAATCGAAATGTGATTTGGCCAGGTTGGGTTTGATACCCATATTTTTGCTGTTGGAGAGGCTATTTTTATTAGTTCAAACCCTTGTCTTATAGCCCCAGTTCCTCCTGGCGTATGTGCTGCAGACACTCTGTTATCATCAACACTGTCGGCCAATATTAACTCTTTCATTGCTTTGAGATAACTTAAATCACCAGCAAGCTTAGTATAAGATTTTGTGTCTTCGTTAAGCCATAGAATCTTTTCGGCTTTTTTTACAGATTCCATTATGGGTGTTTTTCCTAATTCGTTTTTATAAACACCAATACCAAGATCTAGTTTATTTTCACGAATATCTTTAGTAAACTTTTGCATTAGGGCTAGGATTTTATCTGAAGGCTGTTGTTTAAGATTTTCTAACATTGTTATCTTTTATCACTCTTTAGATCTTGATACATTCCCCATTCACTCCATGACCCATCATATAGAGAATGATTCCTATACCCTGCTAGTTCAAGACCCAAGTTTAGAATCGCTGCGGTAACACCTGAACCACAAGTTGTGATGATTGATTTAGAAGTATCAACGCCATTATCAGTTAAAATTTCCTTTATTTGAGATTCAGATTTAAAGGTCCCGTCTCTATTTAAAAGAATCTCATAATGGAGATTTTTAGACCCGGGAATGTGACCGGAACGCAAGCCTGGTCGTGGTTCTGGCTCATCTCCTTTGAACCTAGACATACTTCTGGCATCTAAAATTGTTGCAGTGGAAAGCTTTGATGAAGCGGCCACCTGTGTGACATCTTTGATAAGGTTTGCTTGGTACTGTACTGTTATGTGCCGGTCTCTCAACAATGGTTTGTTGTTATCAATTGGATTATTTTCAGATAGCCATTTTGGGAGGCCGCCATCAAGTACAGCGATATTCTTTTTACCAAATAATTGAAACATCCACCAAACGCGTGCCGCAGAGAATAAACCATGCCCGTCATAGACAACAATTTGATGCCCATCACCAATACCTAAAGCTTTCATTCTACTTATAAATTTCTGTGGGGTAGGAACCATGTGTGGAAGACTGTTCTGAAGATCGCAAATCTCGTCGATATCAAAAAACCGCGCACCTGGAATGTGTTTCTCTTCGTATTCTTTGAAGCCGTTACGATTCATTTTTGGTAAGTACCAACTGGCATCTATAATTCTTAAATCAGGATCATTTAAATGCTTAAGCAACCATGATGTTGAAACTAATATTTGTGGATTATTTGATAGCATTACATAACCATAGATGTTTCGTTAAAGTTTATCTTCGTCTATTAAATGTTTCAATACTTGAGTTAAAATACCGAACTAAACCTTTCAAATATTTTTTATTAACTTGGGCATTAAATATTTTCATAAAAGTTAGTTATGTGACCGCAATAATCTAGCTTTTTGTTTTTGCCAATCTCTCTTTTTTTCAGTTTCACGCTTGTCGACGTTTTTTTTCCCTTTAGCGATGCCAATTTTTATTTTAGCAGTGCCTTTGTGATTAAAATATAACACTAATGGAACTAAGGTCATTCCTTCACGAGCGCCAGCAGACCATAATCTGGATAACTCACGCTTCGAGACAAGTAATTTACGCTTCCGGCGTTCTTCGTGTTTGAAAGTTTTAGCCTGCTTATACGGTGCTATATAACTATTAATTAACCATAACTCACCATTCTCAACATTAGCATAACTTTCTGCGATGTTACTTCCACCCAATCGCAATGATTTAACTTCTGAGCCTTCTAAAATAATTCCACATTCAATGTCATCCTCTATCGCAAAATTGTATCTTGCTTTGCGGTTTTCGGATGCAATTTTATAATTATCTTTGTCACTCATATTTTACCTGCAATCTATAGTTGCAAAATTTTAAAGCTATAATCTTTTTTCTGGAATATTAGTAATTTCTGGCCTTTTTGTTAAGTTTCACAAAATGCCTGCAAATTTCATAGCATTCTTTATTTTTATTTTCGTATTATCATGTAATTGAGTTAAGGGTGCACGAACCTCTGTTGAGCAAAACCCAAGAAGAGACAATCCATATTTTGCTCCACATAATCCAGGCTCAGTAAAAATGGCTTGATGTAAAGGCATCAATTTGTCTGTGATTTTTAATGCTGATGAAAAGTCCCCTTTAAGAGTTGCTTCTTGAAATTCTGAACATAATCTTGGAGCAACATTTGATGTGACTGAAATGCAGCCTATTCCACCGTGTGCATTAAATCCAAGAGCCGTGGCGTCTTCACCGGATAATTGTATAAAATCTTCACCACAAGTTATCCGTTGTTGTGGTACCCTTGATAAATCTCCAGTTGCATCCTTAACACCAATTATCCTAGGTAATTTTGATAGTGTTCCCATAGTTTCAGGTGACATATCCACAGCTGAACGCCCAGGTATATTGTAAATAATTATTGGGATGGTTGCTGAGTCATGCGCTTGAGAAAAGTGCTTAATTAAACCAGCTTGAGTGGGTTTATTATAATAAGGTGTTACGACTAGGCCAGCAGTTGCGCCAACAGATTCAGCATGTTGCATAAATCTAATCGTTTCCGCTGTACTATTTGAGCCAGCACCAGCAATTATTGGCACTCTGTTAGCGCTTTCTTTTACAACTTGCTCTACAACCATTTCGTGTTCGGTATGAGTAAGTGTTGGACTTTCACCTGTCGTCCCAACGGGTACTAATCCTTTCGAACCTTCAGAGATTTGCCAGTCAATAAGATTTTTGAGGGCAATATTGTCTACCTTACCATTTGTGAATGGCGTTACTAAGGCAGTAAATGATCCTTTAAACATAATTATTGCTCCTAAGTTTAATTTTTCTGATTTAGGATATATATAAAATACTTTCTAGTATGAATAGCCAGGAAATTGCTAATAAATCAAGTGTATGTTAGTGGGCCACTATTAAGAAAGGTGCCGATGCTATTATTTAAGTCAAATCAAAGTAAGGTACTGGCGTTAGTTTTTTTATTTTTGTTTTCTGTAGATATTGGTCTTTCAGCTAGCCTATCTGAAGAAAAAAAAGTTATAGAAAATGTAATCTTAGCTGTTGGTAGTGGGCAGTGGAAAACAGCTGAGAGCTTGTCAGAAAAATTGAATGAACCCGAAGTAAAAACCTTTATAAACTGGGCCAAATTGCGTGAAGGAGTTGGCTCATTTGAGGATTATCAATTTTTTTTAAATGAATATGCACATTGGCCAGGATTGCGAATTTTAAGACAAAAAGGTGAAGCCAAAATATTAAAAAAAACTGAACCACAAAAAGTAATTGCATATTTTAAGAACTTCCCACCCTCTACAGGATTTGGGGCAACGAGTTTGATAGATGCATACGAAAAATTAAATAACAATAAGGCTGCATTTAAAGAAATCAAACGTGCTTGGTCTAAATTAAGTTTTGAAAAAAATGAATTCAGTATTTTCATAACGAAGCATGGTAGTGTAACACTACCATTTGTGAATGAGCGTAGTGAATTTCTTCTATGGAATGGTATGACTAGGGAAGCTAATCGCATTTTACCATATTTAAGTAAAGATGATCAGGCTTTGGCTAAGGCAAGAATTGCTCTTAGGCAACAAAATTATGGTGTGGATTTTTTGATTAAAAAAGTGCCCCCAGATTTAAAATCAAATTCAGGATTAGCATATGAACGGTTTTTATGGCGGGTAAAGAAAGGTCGCTCAGAAGGTGCAATAGAAATTTTGGAAAAACAAAGCATTTCTAAATTAACTCTCAATATTCCAAGTAAATGGTCACGCAAAAGGCGAGATTATGCAAGACAGGCTATGAGAGATAACAAACCAGAGTTAGCATATTTTCTAGCATCAAATCATTTTGTTTCAGGTGGATCTGATTACGCTGATTTAGAGTGGCTATCAGGATATATAAGCCTGAGAAAATTAAAAAACCCATCCCAAGCTATTTCCCATTTTAATAACTTTTTGAATGAAGTAAAAACTCCAATTTCATTGGGGCGTGCGGGGTATTGGTTAGGAAGAGCACATGAGGAAAATAATGAATTAAGGCTAGCAAAATATTATTTTCGTCTTGGTGCACAAAACCAAAGTAGTTTTTATGGTCAATTATCTGCTGAAAAAATTGGTGCAAAATTAGAGAATTCTCTGGTTTCATTTAAAACTAATAAGGCAATTTCTATCGAAGAATTTGCTAAAAATGATATATTTCGTTTGGCAATTATTCTTTATGAATCGAATGCAGATATTTTATCTAAAAGATTTTTTTTACATTTTGCGCGAAGCTTGAATGTCCATGAGCACTGGCAATTAGCTAACTATTTATTAAAGATAAAGAGTGAATTTCTGGCGTTAGCAATTGCAAAGCAGGCAGCTACAGAAGGTAGGATTTATCCTAATGCGTATTACCCTGTGCATGAATTGGCAAAATCATCATGGAAAGTTAAGCCAGAAATATTATTAGCAATAGCAAGACGGGAAAGTGAGTTTAATTCGAGGGCTAAGAGCGGAGCTGGTGCAAGAGGTTTTATGCAAATTATGCCTGGAACAGCAAAAAGAGTGGCTGCTGATCTAAACTATAAATACTCTTTAAAACGATTAAATACCGATTGGCGATATAATGTAGAATTAGGAGCTGAATATTTAAATTATTTAATGCTCAAGTATGAAGGATCTTTTCTTTTAAGTTTTGGCGCATACAATGCCGGCCCAAGTAGAATGGATGGGTGGATCAAGCGATATGGTGATCCGCGAAATAAAGATGTCGACTATGTTGATTGGATTGAACATATTCCTTTCAATGAAACAAGAAATTATATTATGCGGGTTTTAGAGGGTGTGTTGATTTATAGAGCTAAATTAAATGATAATGCGATCGTTCCAGTTAAAATAAGGTTAACTCGAGCAGATTGAATTCTTTAAGAATTTAATTTGGGATTATTAAAGAAAAAACTATCTATTATTTTTTTGTGGAAAAAGCTGCATAAAAAGCCCAGCTAAGAGTAAGTAAACACTTGATAAGGTAAGGCCAAACAGAACAATTGGACCAGGGTCAAAATCGACCCAAGCAGCCAGACCCGCACATGCAGTCCACAAGAAGGCAGTGGGTAAAGTTACAAAGCGCCATCTTTTTGTTCTTACTGGATGAACGAATTCTACTGGAAGAAACATAGATAAAGTAAGAGCAACTACAATCCCTAAAATGATCCAAAAGTTTGGCTCCAAAGCAAAAAAGACTAAAATTACCATATTCCAACAACCGGGAAAACCAGAGAATGAGTTGTCTTTAGTCTTCATACGTGTGTCGACAAAATAAATAACACTTCCAAATGTAATCACTATTATACAAACCCATCCAGTCCAATCCTTGTCAAAAAGTCCACTTTTGAATAATGCAAAAGCTGGAATAAATACATAAGTTAAATAATCTATGATAAGATCCAATAAATAGCCGTTATATTGTGGAGCATATGCTTTGACATTATACTTCCTAGCTAGAGGTCCATCTATTCCATCTACAATAAAAGCAATGACAAGCCAAACAAACATGATGTCCCATTTTCCATCGACTGCAGCCAACATAGCTAGCATTGCAAATACGGCCCCAGTAGCAGTAAATAAATGAACAAAAAGTGCTCGAATTTCATGCGTCATGTTTTATTAATAAAACCAAAAGTTAAAGATTGCAAAGCCTTCAAGCCTTAGGATGAGCGCTTTTATATATTTCCATTAGCTTTTCTTGATTAACGGCAGTGTAATTTTGAGTTGTAGATAACGAAGAATGGCCCAGTAAGTCTTGTATTGTACGCAAATCACCACCGGCCTCTAATAAGTGGGTAGCAAAAGAATGCCTCATCGCATGAGGAGTTACATTTTCGTCAAGACCTAGTTGTCTTCTGGCCTTTTCAGTTACTTTTTGAATAATCCTAGGGTTTAATGGCCCTCCTCTTACACCAATAAATAATGGCCCATCTCTGGTGGGGCTAAATGGACAAAGTTTAATATATTCATTCACACAATCAATTGCTATTTTAATTACTGGGACCACACGTTCTTTATTATTTTTACCTTTTATGCGTAAAATTTCTGTCAGAGGGCTATCTGATTGAGTTAAACTTAAGGCTTCTGAAATCCGAAGCCCACAACAATATAAGAGAGTTAGTATAGCAACATCACGTGCAGATACCCAGTCAAGCTTATTTTGTAGCTCAACCGTTGAAATAAGATTTTTAGCAGCACTCTTTTCTAAAGGTCGGGGTAATTTATTATGAAATCTGGGAGATCGGACAGCTAATATACCTGTGGGTTCGAAACCTTCTTGTTCACCAAACCAGATGAAAAAACTTTTTATTGCAGAGAGTTTTCTAGAAACAGATCGAGAAGATAGACCGTTGGTTCTCTCAAACGCCATCCATGCTCTCATGTCAATTATTTCTATAGTTTTTAATGTTTTAGGTGACATCTCATTTTGGAAATGTTTTGACATAAATTTTATAAAATTGAAAACGTCGTTTCTGTAAGCGATGATCGTTTTGTCTGACCTACCACCTAAAGATTCCAACCATGTAAGCCAGTCCTCTACTAAGTTGGAGGTTACTGATATTTTTTTTATCATATCAACCAACGGGCCATGATTCTTTCAAAAACATTAGCAAAAAATGTTAATAGTTCAGTTCCTTGGCCAGAAGAAAACTTTTCCTTGTTTTGGGAGCCTAATATTAAAAGACCTTTAACGTTAACGCTATCAAAATTTAGCATCAATAAAGCTTCAGATGAAATTATTTGAGAATTATTTTCATAAAATTGATGAGATGTGTCTACATTTGACCTCAACGTTACTGTTTGTGAAGGAAAGTGTCCTGGATTTGACAAATAATCTTTAATAGTATTTTCGCCAACAACGATTGTTATCGGATTTAAACTTTTTAATAATGTTAAGTTTTCACTAGCCGCATTCGTTTCTAAAATAAGACCGATGTGTTCAACATTTAATATTTCTTTAACTTCTTTTGACAATCTCTTTATGAAACTTGGAAAATCATTTGGCTCTAAAAGTCTTAATATTGCTCGCTGTATTTGGCTTGCACCAGATAAATTTTCATAAGCCATCGCAATCACATCGTTATGTATGTTTTCAACTTTTTCTAACCTTTTTTCGAGCTGTTTCATAGCTGCGCCACGAAGGTCAACTATGTTATTTCCTCGTAAATTGTTTTGTGCATTGATGAGTGCATCCATTAGCTCAGTGTCTTCTAATATTATATTAGGATCTGTTAGTATCTTTTCTTTTAATTCATTGGATGGGTTTTTTGTGTCAGTCATTTTTTTTCCATTGATCTAAATTATTTTTTGCCCAGTCTTTGCCCAGTCTTTCATAAATACTTCAAGTCCTTTTGTAGTTAATGGATGTTCAGCTAACATTTTAAGAACATTGGGTGGAGCTGTGATAACATCTGCACCGATTAATGCACATTGCGTCACATGGTTAACTGTACGAATAGAGGCACCTAATATTTCTGTTTTGAAATCAAAATTATCATAAATTGTTCTGATTTCTGAAATTAAATCCATTCCATCTATATTAATATCGTCTAATCTACCAATAAAAGGAGAAATAAATGTTGCTCCTGCTTTTGCAGCCAATAGTGCTTGGTTTGCACTAAAACAAAGAGTAACATTAACCATGTGGCCTTCTTTTGTTAATGTTTTGCAAGTTTTCAATCCCGCCCAAGTTAAAGGAACCTTTACCGCAATGTTGGGAGCAATTTTTGCTAATTTTTGTCCCTCAGCTATCATGGTATCGGCATCAGTTCCTACAACTTCCGCGCTAACTGGTCCTTCAACGATAGAGCAAATCTCTTTTGTTACTTCTAAAATGTCACGCCCAGATTTCATTATCAAAGATGGATTTGTTGTTACACCATCAACCATACCCATTTCGTTTAGTTCAGAAATTGCGCCAATTTCTGCAGTATCTACAAAAAATTTCATTTTTATTCCTATTATTTAGGGCTATTCGCCAAATGATTTATATGGCTTTATATATAACAAATGATTTGGATAACATACCCTTTAAAATTGTGAGTTAAATGGATAAAGAATATTCTTTTGTTGAGGGCGAATTGGTTGGAGTTCTAACTACTGAACCAGTTAATCGTATCTTAGACTATTATTCGCCCAGAGGTGGTGTGAAGTTGGGAGATTTTGTTGAGGTTAATTTGGGCCCTCGTAAAGTTTTAGGTTGTATTTGGTCAATAGGGATTGGAGGATATGATAGTTCAAAGATTAAAAAGATCAACCGCGTTTTAGATATAGCTCCAATGCGTAAGGAAATGAAAAGTTTTTTATGTCGTGTTTCTGATTACACCCTGTCCCCACTTTCTGGAATGTTAAAGTTGGCACTTCGGGGAAACACTTTGAATTACAAACAGATTAATAGAAATATTTACTATTTGTGTCAAAATCATATGTCGCGAGTTATAAAGAAGACTGCAGCGCGATCCCAAATTATAGGTTTTCTCGAACAAAACCCTGGAAAAAAGTTTTCACTAAGTGAATTAAGCTTGCTTTCGGGGGGTACCACATCTGTTATAAGAGGCCTGATAAAAAATCAAATAATTATCGAAGAATTGATTCCCGTAGACTTGTCGTATCCAAAATTATTGTTAGGGCAAGTAAAAAAAAAGCTATCAGAGGAACAGTTGGAAGTAGTTGAAAAATTAAAACTATCGGCACGAAAAGGAAATTATAGTACAACCTTACTAAAAGGGGTTACTGGCTCAGGAAAAACTGAAGTGTACCTTGAGATAGTTGCGGAAACTTTACGTAATGGGCGTCAAGTATTAGTGTTATTGCCTGAAATTGCGCTTACTTCTGCATTTATAGATAGAGTTAAAGAGCGTTTTGGTTGCAAGCCGGCAGAATGGCATTCGGAAATTAGTAAAACAGAAAAGAATCGATGCTGGAAAATGGTTGCCTCCGGTAATGCAGAGTTAATTGTGGGCGCACGTTCAGCTCTTTATTTGCCTTTTAAAAATTTAGGCTTGATCGTTGTAGATGAAGAACATGATTCTTCTTATAAACAAGAAGATGGGATCTTATATAATGCTCGAGATATGTCTGTTCTTAGGGCATCTTTGAATTCAGCGTTAGTAATTTTGGCCTCTGCGACACCATCTTTGGAAACTTGGGTGAATGCCAGTATCGGTAAATATACAAGATTAAACTTACAAAATAGATATGGGATCTCTGAATTACCAAAAGTTTCATTTGTAGATATGAGAGAAGAGAATTTGCCTTCTAGTAAATGGATCTCGGAAAAATTGATTAAAGCTATAAATTCAAACTTAGGTAGAAATGAGCAATCCTTATTATTTATCAATAGAAGAGGTTATGCCCCGATAACTATGTGCAAAGCATGTGGTTTTCAGGTTGGTTGTGAAAAATGTGACGCTAGAATGGTATTGCATAGCTTTAAAGAAAAACTGATGTGTCATCAATGTGGTGATACAAAAGGTAGTTTAGAGTCTTGTCCAAATTGCGGAGTATCAGATTCTTTTAATCCCATTGGCCCAGGCGTAGAAAGGCTTGCCGAGGAAGCTTCAGAAGTTTTCCCCGATGCCAAGCTTGCTATATTGTCATCTGACCTAATTGGTTCTTCAAGATCGATGATAAAATTGATAAATAAAATTGTGAACGGTGATGTTGATATAATTATTGGTACGCAGTTGGTAGCTAAAGGACATAACTTTCCTCTATTATCATTAGTTGGTGTAATTGATGCCGATTTAGGCTTGCAAGGCGGGGACTTGAGAGCTGCTGAAAAAACGTTTCAATTAATAAAGCAAGTTTCAGGTAGAGCAGGTCGGACAAGCAAAAAGGGTTTTGCACTCTTGCAGACATACCAACCTGAGCATCCAGTGATGAAGGCAATATTAAGTGGTAATGAAGAAGAGTTTTGGTCTTCTGAAGCGGAACAACGTAAACAAGCGGGTGTTCCTCCTTTTGGGCGAATGGCGGGTATTGTTGTTTCAGGATTACATTTAACTCAAGTTACAAAAATTGCCAACGACATGGCAATTAAAGTTGCGCCACTAAAAGAAATTGATGCTGTAGTTTACGGACCGGCTCCGGCACCGGTCTCACGTATCAGGGGTAGGCATAGAATTAGATTGTTAGTAAAAGCTGCAAAAGTAAAGGATTTTCAAAAGGCCTTACTTTTATGGATTAATCAATTCAAACTACCAGGCAATGTTCGATTATCGATTGATATAGACCCTCAAACATTTTTTTGATAAATACGTGGAAGTTTCGTTTCAAATTATTTAAGGAAATCGAATAAGTTTTTAATTTTAATTAAGAATACTAGAGTGAAAAGAACATTTAATTATGGCTAAATTGTACAAAAAGGTCGCATTAATTGGGTTAGGCTTAATTGCAAGCTCAATAGGACATGGTTTAAAAAAACACGGCCTTTGTAATACTATTGCTGGACACGCTAAGACTAATACTACAAGAAAAAAAGCATTGGAATTAAATATCGTTGATGAAATCTGTAATAGTGCCGCAGATGCAGTATTAGGGGCAGATTTGGTTATCATTTCCACACCTGTAGGTGTTATGGGGGATGTTGCGAAAGAAATTTCACTTTCATTGAAAGAGGGAGCAACGTTAACAGATGTTGGTTCAGTTAAAGAAGATGTTATTTCATTAATTAAGCCTCATTTACCAAGTTCAGTTCATTTTATTCCGGGGCACCCTGTTGCAGGGACTGAAAGATCTGGCCCGGAATCAGGTTTTGCAGAACTATTTAAGGATCGTTGGTGCTTATTAACGCCAATGCCCAACACTGATCAAGTAGCATTATTTAAATTGACCGAAATGTGGAAAAGATTGGGGGCTCGTGTTGATACGATGGATGCTAAGCATCATGATTTAGTCTTGGCCGTAACATCACATTCTCCTCATTTAATTGCTTACACTATGGTGGGGGTCGCAGATGATTTAAGGCGAGTAACTAACTCGGAAGTTGTTAATTATTCGGCGGCTGGATTTCGCGACTTTACCCGAATTGCCGCTTCAGATCCGACGATGTGGCGTGATGTTTTCTTACATAACAAGGAAGCAACATTAGAAATTTTAGGAAGGTTTACGGAGGAATTGTTTTCTTTGCAACGCGCGATCAGAAAAGGTGATGGGGAGTTTTTACATGAGTATTTTTCCCGAACTAGAAAGATTCGACGTGGTATAGTTGATGCTGGCCAAGATACAGATTCACCTGATTTTGGCCGAAGAGATTCAACAGAAGTTACAGAAAAAAAATGATAAACTTTTTACTTAATAAGCGATTTTTTATTTTTTTATTTTGTTTGATCTTTTGCACATCCAGCATTGTAATTGGACAAACTGTATTAAGTTCAATTGTCCCATCGAAAAGGACGTTTAAAATTTCTCAAATTAGTATTAAGGAATCTTTCCAAAAGAAACGAGTTAAAGAATTACCTTTGATACGTTCAATACGCCCAGTTCTTCGAATAGAAAATAAGATATTATCTGTGCAAAGCTCTCCATCTTTTAAAGTTAAAGTAAAAAAGAAAAATATTACAAGGGTTTATATTATGGGAAGTACGGTTCCTGTTTTTAAAAGTGTTATACCAAAAATTTGGCCACTATAATTTATAATGATCCAGTTTTTTTAATAGTGGGTTTGTTTATTTATTCAAATTTGTCTGTTATATGGATCTTGAAGGTTGAAGTTCTATATAGAAAAACACAACTTAAAAGTTCCAGTATTATTTATAAACTTAGGGAAAATAGATGGTTACAATAGAAGTTGAGGCAACTCGCCAGTTCACCCAACCAATTAGGCAAATTGTTATTATGTTAGCAATTTCTGCCTTAATAGGAGTTGGTGGATATTTGGCACAAGATTTGTTGATCTCAATTTATGAAGCAAATGTATATCTAAATGGTTTTATTATAGGTGTATTTGGTATTGGCGTTTTAGCATGTTTTATGCAAGTTTTTGCATTAATTTCGTCCATAAGTTGGTTGAAAAGATTTACCAATGCGGATGGTAGTTTTGCTGGAAACCCCCCCAGATTATTGACCTCTCTCGTTTCTTTAATGAGAATTAGACAATCCAAAATGAAGATAGGGACTGCAGCTTCGCATTCAATAATGGAATCAGTAGCATCAAGAATTGATGAAGCTAGAGAGATTACTCGATACATAAATAACCTTTTAATATTTCTGGGGCTTTTAGGGACATTTTATGGCTTGGCTACAACTGTGCCTGCTGTGGTAGAGACAATTAGGAGCTTAAATCCGTCTGAGAATGAAGGTAGTGTTGAGGTTTTTGGACGCTTGATGACTGGTCTAGAAAATCAACTTGGGGGGATGGGAACGGCATTTGCCTCATCTTTATTAGGTTTAGCTGGATCTCTTGTTGTTGGCGTTCTTGAGTTGTTTGCGAGCCATGGCCAAAATCGATTTTATCGTCAATTAGAGGATTGGTTATCCTCAATTACAAGGGTTAATTTGGCAAGTGTTGACAACGATGGTGGAACTCAATCTTCGAGTGGAATCCTTGATGAGGTTCTTGATCAAATGGGTGATCAAATTAGTGATGCTTTGAATAAGGTGGCTTTAGCATTGCAAACATTAGAAACCTCCCTAAGTAAGGCTGATGATGCTCGGTCTAATACCGATCAAAAGATGGATGATTTAATTACGACGCTTCGGATCATTGCGGATAATTCTGAGGATAACGGAGATGAGCAAACATCTCAGTATTCAAAAGAGTTGGGGGCATTAACAGTATTAGTTAATGGGCAGGAAAAGTTATTAGAGCGCTTATTAGTTGAAAGTGATAATTCTGAGATCAGAATGAATCTCAGGAATATCGATGCCAATTTATTGAGAGCTTTAGAAGAGCTTCCGCTGAACTATAGAGAGGCAACCAGTGACTTAAGAGAGGATCTTGGCAGAATTCTGGAATCAATTAAAATCTCTTATCAATCGCAAACTATGGAAGACACGCCTATTCCTTCAAGAAAGGATTAGATTTTTGAGTCTCTCAAGACGCAGCAAACATAACATACCTACTACCATATGGCCTGGCTTTGTTGATGCCATGACAGCCTTATTATTGATGTTGTTTTTCTTGATGTCAATTTTCATGATAGTGCAGTTTATGTTGCGAGATACCATAAATAACCAAGATTCAGAATTAAATTCATTAAGCCAACAGGTAGCAAGTTTGGCAGCAGCGCTAGGCCTGGAACAACAAAAATCTTTTGGTCTAGAAAGTACAATAAAAGATTTAAACATCAGCCTTGGAGAAGCTACTTCAAAGTCTGAATTACAGTCTACTCTAATTGCAACATTAACTCAAAAAACAAGAGAACAATCTGAAAATATTGATAATTTTGAAGCACAGGTAGCGGCATTACTTTCAGAAAAGAATGAATTATCAACGCGTTTAGAAATGGTAATTTCAGATAAGGTTATCGAAATTTCTAAAAAGGATGCTTTGCAGATTGCGTTATCTCAAGCGAGAGAAGAAACGGATTTGGAGACAGAAAAGGCACGGTTGGCTGCTGCTGAGGCTGATGCTTTAGAATCATTGTTAAACCAAAAACGGTTAGAAATTTCTGAAATGGATCTAAGCCTTAAGGATGCTTTGGCAGTAATAACCTCTACAAGTGCGGAAGTAATTAAATTGCAGGCATCCGTAAGTAAATTAAATTCTAACCTTGAAGAAATGGATAAGAAACGGTTGCTTGAAATAGCGGCGAAGGAGGTTTTGCAGTCAAAGTTGAATGAGAAATCAGAAAAATTGTCAGCAGAAGAAAAAAATCGCTTAACTCAGTTGGCAATAGTAGAAAGTTTGAGGGAAAAGTTAAAGAATAGTACTGCTGAACTTGCAGCGATGTCTCTGGCATTAGAAGAACAGCGAAAAAGAGCAGAAAGCACGTTAACGCTATTGGCTGCAGCGAGAACTGTTGAGAATGATTTGAATAAAACCCTTACGGAAGCCTTATTAAATTCGAAAGAATATAGGAATGAAATAGAAAAAATAACTTTGGAATTGTCTAGACGTGAGAATGAATTTAGAGAATTAAAAAATAATTCAACTTTAATAGAGGCTACGCTAGAAGAACGCTTGACGCTAGCATTGGCTGAACAGCTAAGACTGCAAGAAAGTAATAAAGTCAATTTAACCAAATCACAGCAACAGTCTATTTTGTTAAATTCTGCTGTTGACATGTTATCAAAGGAAAAAGACAAATCAGCTGAAGCCCAGTTGGAAACAGAAGTTTTGATCCAGCAAGTGGCTACTCTTCAAAATCAATTAGGCTCTTTGCAGGATTTGCTTGATGTTGCAGCTGAACAGAAAAGTGTTACCAACGTACAACTTCAGACATTTGGGTCTGATTTAAATATTGCGCTTGCAAAACTAGCGGCAGAACAAAAAGCCAAGGCAAAAGCTGAAAAAGCCAAGGCAAAAGCTGAAAAAGCCAAGGCGAAAGCTGAAAAAGCCAAGGCGAAAGCTGAAAAAGCTAAGGCGACATTGGAGACTGAAAGGGCGTTATTGATAGAAGAACAAGCTAGGCTTTTACTTGAACGAAATACTAGGTTAGAAAATTTCAAGTCTGAATTTTTTGGAGAAATCAGGAAATTACTTGAATCGGAAGATGGTGTAACAGTATCTGGGGATCGGTTTGTATTTTCATCAGAAATATTATTTGGATCTGGTGAGGCTGTATTATCAGATGGTGGTAAGAAGCAAATTGCCAAAATAGCGGAGTTGATTTTGTCAATTTCAGATAGAATACCACCTAACATTAATTGGGTTCTGCGTGTTGATGGGCACACAGATGATAAGCCGATCAGAGGTGGTGAATACCAAAATAATTGGGAATTATCACAGGCGAGAGCTTTATCTGTTGTATTGTACATGCAGGAGTTCTTGAAAGTTCCCGCTTATCGATTGGCCGCTACTGGATTTGGGGAGTATCAGCCAATTGATACGGAAAATTCTGATAGAGCACGGAAACTTAATAGACGAATTGAAATAAAACTTACTGAAAGGTAATAATTATTTGGCTGATAAGAGTGGTACTTTTTTTCGACTAATTAATGTGTGCTCGGGTTCTATTATTCTTAGATCGATTTTACCATTTTTAATTCCAATTTTTACTAATCCACCTTTTGACAATTTTCCAAAGAGAAGCTCTTCTGCTAAAGGTTTCTTGATTTCCTCTTGGATTACCCGTGCTAATGGTCGGGCTCCCATACGATTATCGTAACCTTTATTACCTAACCACTCAGCCGCTGTTTTGCTTAATTCAATTGCTACATTTCGATCCATTAGCTGCGCCTCTAATTGAACTACAAACTTGTCAACTACTTGTATTATTATTTCCTTCGGCAAAGCTGAAAAACTTATAATAGAATCTAATCTATTTCTAAATTCGGGTGAGAATAATCTTTCGATTGCTATAGTGTCTTCATCTTCTCTCAAAGATTTACCAAAGCCAATAGCAGCTTTCGCTTGTTCCGCAGCCCCTGCGTTGGATGTCATTATAATAATTACATTTCGAAAATCTACAGAACGACCATTGTGGTCGGTTAGCTTGCCATAATCCATTACTTGTAAAAGTATGTTGAAAACATCTGGATGAGCTTTTTCAATCTCATCTAGCAAAAGAACGCAATGAGGGTTTTGATCTATACCATCAGTTAACATGCCACCTTGATCAAACCCTACATATCCTGGTGGTGCGCCAATAAGCCGGGATACTGCATGTTTTTCCATATATTCTGACATATCAAATCTTAAAAGTTCAATTCCAAGTGTATCTGCAAGTTGACGAGCAACTTCAGTTTTTCCTACACCAGTAGGTCCAGCAAATAAGTAATTTCCAATTGGTTTTTCTGGTTCACGCAGGCCTGCTCGGCTTAGTTTGATTGCAGATGAAAGGGCTGAAATAGCCTTATCTTGACCAAATACTACAGTTTTTAACTTACTTTCTAAATCACGTAAAACTTCTGCATCATCTTTTGACACGTTTTTAGGTGGAATTCGCGCAATTTTTGCAACTACGACTTCGATTTCTTTTTGACCTATATTACGACGTCTTTTGCTTTCAGATAGTAAATGCTGCGCTGCGCCTGCTTCATCTATAACGTCGATAGCTTTATCTGGAAGCTTTCGATCGTTAATATATCTTGAAGCTAGTTCTACAGCAGATTTGATAGCATCGACAGAATATTTTACATTATGGTGTTCTTCAAAGTAAGGCTTTAAACCTTTCAATATTTTAATTGAATCATCTATCGAGGGCTCAATCACGTCAATCTTTTGAAATCTTCGCGCCAAAGCTCGATCTTTTTCAAAGTGCTGTCTGAATTCTTTATAAGTTGTAGAGCCCATGCAACGAAGTTTTCCACCTTGCAGTGAAGGTTTTAATAGATTTGATGCATCCATTGCGCCACCACTGGTAGCGCCAGCACCTATCACCGTATGGATCTCGTCAATAAATAGAATGGCATCTGGATGATCTTCAAGTTCTGTCATAACTGCTTTTAAACGTTCTTCAAAGTCACCGCGATATCTTGTGCCCGCCAACAGAGCTCCCATATCCAACGAATAGATTGTAGTGTCGGATAGTATTGTTGGAGTTTTTTTATTAACAATTTTGAACGCTAACCCTTCTGCAATGGCCGTTTTACCAACTCCGGGGTCTCCCACCAAAAGAGGGTTGTTTTTACGGCGACGGCATAAAACCTGTATGCATCTTTCGACTTCTAGCGCTCTTCCGATTAGCGGATCTATGTCACCCTCAAGAGCTTTTGCGTTTAAATCAATGCAATATTTACTCAGCGCACTTTCGGGAGTTTCATCTTTATTTTCTTGGTTTTCGAATTGCCCCTCAACGTCGTTTGATCCAGTTAAGGGTCGTTTTTCACTATAAGTTGGGTTCTTTGCGACTCCATGTGCAATATAATTTACCGCATCGTAACGGGTCATTTCTTGTTCCTGCAAGAAATAAGCAGCATTACTTTCTCGTTCAGCAAAAATTGCTACTAATACGTTTGCTCCAGTTACTTCAGATCTTCCACTGCTCTGGACATGAATTGCAGCTCTTTGGATCACTCTTTGAAAGGCAGTCGTTGGGGTTGAATCAAATTCTTTGGTTTCCGATACAAGGGACGAAAGTTCTTCATCTAAATATTGCACCAAGTTTTTTCGCAATATCTTTAAATCAACACTACAAGCCTTCATTACGTTTGCGGCTTCTGGCTCATCTATTAATGCAAGCAACAAGTGCTCTAAGGTCGCAAGTTCGTGCTTGCGAGCCGCGGCTAAAGCAAGGGAGGTGTGTATTGCCGTTTCTAGAGTTGTTGAAAATGAAGGCACTTAATAATTTCCTTACCTAGGTTGTTTTATTTACTTTTTAAATAACATCGGGTTTATTGCCATAGCTTCAACCCCTAAAGGTGTTTTTTTTTGTAAAACCGGAATTTTTTTGAGAGTTTAACCTATTTAACTAGTTTTTTTCGGAATTTTTGTTAAGTTTGCAGAACTAATTTGAGAGAAAAGTATGTATCAAGATGTGAGAGATCTTTATAAATTCTATTATAATACCCAATTGGGAGTTTTAGCTCAACAAATTTTATCAGATAAAATTTTGATTTTTTGGCCAAACACCAAAGGTTTGACCGTGGCGGGGTATGGCTTTCCTTTACCGATCATGGCGTCGCTTTTAAAAGATGCTAAAAGAGGCCTAGTCCTCATGCCTAACCAGCAAGGCATTATGGCGTGGCCTGTTGCTAATAGAAATATAAGTTTTCTTTGTGAAGAAACACAATGGCCACTTTCAACAGGCTTTGTTGACAGATTAGTGATTTTGCATGGGTTAGAAACATGTGAACATCCAAGGGACCTTCTTTTGGAGGTGTATCGGGTTTTAGGCCCGGGAGGACGCGCATTATTTATTGTGCCTAACAGGCTTGGCCTATGGGCTAGGCGTGATAGCACTCCGTTTGCCTTGGGAAGCCCATATTCGTTAGGTCAATTAGAGAGAGAGGCAAGGCAATGTGGACTTTTGCCAAAAACTCATAAAGCTGCTTTATTTTTTCCCCCGAGTGATAAAAAGTTTTGGCAAAAATTATCAACAAGTTGGGAAGCAGTTGGCTCAAAACTTTCCCGTCATTTTGCGGGAGGTGTTTTGATGTTGGAAGTTTATAAACAAATTCCCGCTCCCACTAGGCCAGGATTAGGTGAAATTGTACGGAAACCTTTAGTGATTTTAGAAGGTTTAACAAAGCCTGGTGGTAAACCAGCCGCTACTCCATGGAAAGTGTAAAAACTGAATTTAACTCAGTAAATGTCTAGTGATTCATTTGGTTATTTAAGTCGTTTAGTTGGGAATTTTTTAACTCATTGAAAAGGTGTGGAAAAAATTCTTGTTTTAGTTGATTTGGGTGGTTGCCACTGCCTACAGCCTTTGCTAAAACGTCGCTTGTTTCCACCGCCTTCCATTTTGGGAAGGCAAGATAACTCTCCTCTTGCGCTTTTAATTTGTTGTGAGAAGAGCCTAGCAAAATGGAAGACCGCCTGTGTCTAAATCAGCATCTATGTCGTCGGGGGTTGCTACTAGATATGCGAAGGCCATTTTTAGTTTGGCGAAAGAAGACAAAAAATTAGAGGTACTGGGGAAAGATCTCTCTTCTCTTTCAGATGCCCTGAAAATTAGTGAAGACCTTAGGAATTTAATTTCTTCACCCGTTTACAGCAGATCTCAACAAGAATTAGCAATAGCGGCCATTTCAAAAAAAATGAAACTCACGGATTTGATGCAAAATGCTTTGGGATTAATGTCATCAAAACGTAGGCTTTATATTTTACCTAACCTAATTGATGAAGTGAATTCCTACATTGCTGAAGATAAAGGAGAGATCATGGTTAACGTAACTTCTGCAGATGAACTATCAGAAATTCAAAGTAAGAATTTAGTTAAAACATTAAAAAATGCCATTGGAAAAGAAATAAAGATAAAATCGACTGTTGATCATACATTGATTGGTGGTCTTATTGTAAAGGTAGGGTCAAAAATGATCGATAGCTCAATTCGTTCTAAATTAGAAAATCTACAGAATATTATGAAAGAGGTACGGTAATGAGCATCCAAGCTGCAGAAATTTCAGAGATTTTAAAAGGCCAAATTAAAAACTTTGGCCAAGAAGTAGAGGTTACAGAAGTAGGTCGTGTCCTTAGTGTGGGAGATGGAATAGCAAGAGTTCATGGTTTGGATAATATCCAGGCTGGTGAGATGGTTGAATTTCCTGGTGGTATCAGAGGGATGGCTCTTAATTTGGAAATAGACAATGTGGGTATTGTTATTTTCGGGTCAGATAGAGATATTAAAGAAGGCGACACGGTAAAACGAACTAATGCGATCGTAGACGTACCTATTGGCGACGAGCTTTTAGGAAGAGTTGTAGATGGATTAGGTAATCCGATTGATGGCAAAGGTCCAATAAAGACAAAAGAAAGATCTGTAGCTGACGTGAAGGCCCCAGGCATAATTCCACGTAAATCGGTTCACGAACCAATGGCCACGGGTCTTAAGTCTGTCGATGCTATGATCCCAATTGGTCGAGGTCAGCGGGAATTAATTATTGGAGATCGTCAAACGGGTAAAACCGCTATAGCCTTAGATACAATTTTAAATCAAAAATCTTATAACGATACAGCCGGCGATGATGAGAGTAAAAAGCTTTACTGTATCTACGTGGCTATTGGTCAAAAAAGATCAACTGTTGCACAGCTTGTAAAAAAATTGGAAGAAACTGGGGCAATGGCGTATACTATAATTGTTGCCGCTACCGCTTCGGACCCTGCTCCAATGCAATTCTTAGCTCCCTATTCTGCAACATCTATGGCTGAACATTTTCGTGACAATGGTAGGCATGCTCTGATTATATATGATGATTTGTCAAAACAAGCTGTTGCTTATCGACAAATGTCTCTTTTATTACGTCGTCCTCCGGGCAGGGAAGCTTACCCTGGCGATGTGTTTTACTTACATTCCAGATTGTTAGAAAGGTCATCAAAGTTAAATGAAGACAATGGATCTGGCTCTCTTACGGCTTTACCGATTATTGAAACTCAGGGTGGTGATGTTTCTGCATTTATTCCCACAAATGTTATTTCGATTACAGACGGGCAAATATTTTTAGAAACAGAGTTGTTTAATGCAGGAATAAGGCCTGCGGTTAACACAGGTCTATCAGTTTCACGTGTTGGATCTTCAGCTCAAACTGATGCGATGAAGTCTGTCGCTGGACCAGTGAAGTTAGAGTTGGCTCAATATCGTGAAATGGCCGCTTTCGCCCAATTTGGATCTGATCTAGACGCGGCAACTCAGCAATTATTAAATCGAGGTGCACGACTGACGGAACTGATGAAGCAAACACAATATTCACCTCTATCAAATGCGGAAATTGTTTGTACAATTTATGCAGGCACAAAAGGATATCTAGACAAAATAGCCGTCGCTGATGTTGGGCGATATGAAACGGGTTTAGTAGCGCACTTGCGCTCGAATGACTCAGAATTATTGAGCGATATAACCAATAATGATCGCAAAGTTAAGGGTGATTTAGAAGACTCAATAAAGAGTGCCCTTGATACATTTTCAAAAGACTTCGTTTGAAGTTGTTAAACACAGGATCAAATTTGACACATGCCTAGTTTAAAAGACCTGAAAAATCGGATTGCCAGCGTCACGTCGACGCGAAAAATCACTAAAGCGATGCAGATGGTTGCTGCGGCTAAATTACGTCGCGCTCAAGATGCTGCAGAAAGCGCAAGACCATATGCTGATCGAATGAGTGCTGTTATGAGTAACCTGGTTTCTGGAGTGGGAGATTCTGAATCAGCACCAAGGCTTCTTGCCGGCTCAGGACGCTCTAATATTCATTTGTTGATCTTGGCTAGCTCTGAGCGTGGGTTATGTGGTGGTTTTAATTCATCAATTGTACGTCTGGCTAGAAGTCACATAGCTGATTTGCAAAATTCTGGGAAAACAGTAAAAATAATAACTGTGGGAAAAAAAGGTCGTGAGCAGATCAAGCGTGATTTTGCAGATTTAATTATAAATCATGTTGATCTATCAGAAGTAAAACGCATTAGTTATGGGAACGCAAAATCTATT
>Ga0206679_10000984_pt1 | contig 23780 bp, 26 predicted proteins | sample M110012015metaG_FD_155464 | JGI IMG/M metagenome (GOLD analysis project Ga0206679, IMG submission 155464) | Ammonia-oxidizing marine archaeal communities from Monterey Bay, California, United States - M1 100m 12015 | ecosystem: Environmental > Aquatic > Marine > Intertidal zone | place: USA... | reverse complement strand
CTGACGACTATTTAAATATATGGATTTGTAATTTAGATGGGTTGCTTGGATATTCTACCGTACCAACAAGTTGGAACGACCCAGATGATGGTGTAGTAGTTGGTTATCAGTATTTTGGTGGTTTTGGCACTCAATATCCATATAATAAAGGAAGAACTGCAACACATGAGGTCGGTCATTGGCTAAACTTAGAACATGTATGGGGCCCTGGTGGTACTTGCGGAAATGACCAAGTAAACGATACACCAACTCAGGAATGGGAGAATTATAGTTGTCCTGCATTTCCGGAAGCTCCTAATTCTTGTAATACAAATAATCCGAACGGAGATATGTTTATGAACTACATGGATTATACAAATGATGCTTGTATGAATATGTTTACTTTAGGACAAAAAACAAGAATGATTTCTGCCATAAATCAATACAGGCCAGAATTACTTACACAGGAAATCTGTGGAAATGGAGTCTCGATAGAAGATGTGTTTGTTGGAGAGAAAAAACTTCTAAAAATTGTAGATATACTCGGTAGAGAAGTTACGGAAAATACAAAAGGAACTCTGTTCTATATTTATGAAGGTGGGTTTACTGAGAAGAAGATTATCTTGGAATAAACCTCTTTTTATTTACCAGATATACACCGCAAAGGATAATACAAATACCAATGTAGTGTTCGTTTCTAATTTGTTCGTTTTCTAATAAACCCCAAAAAAGTGCTACAATAGGTATAAGATATGTAACAGATGTCGCAAATATTGCAGATGTATCTTTAATAAGTTTATTAAAGACCACCACCGAAAAGGAAGTACCAACAACCGCCAAAATTGTGATATATCCTAAGGATGTAAATCCGTTTGTAGTTATTGCAATACTTAGAAAGTCGGTAGTAAAAATATAGAATCCAGCAAATGGCCCTACAAACATAAATGCAATAGCAGAAATATGAAGAAAATTCATATCCGCTAAATATTTTCGGATTACATTTACAGAAGCACCATAAAACAAACAAGCAATAACAACCAACAAAACCCCTATATTAACAGTAGAAAAATCAGGGATTTCGGAAACATATAATAATAAAGCTCCTAAAAATCCGATAATAATTCCTACAATATTAGTTTTTGTAGGTTTTGATTTGAAAAAATATATACCCAATACCAATGTGAAAATTGGAGTTAATGAATTTAATATCCCAACGAAAGAACTCTCAAGAGTAGTTTGTGCCCTAGTGAACAAAAAAGCAGGAATACCATTACCCAAAACCCCTGTAATAATAAGTGGTACAATATGTTTTTTGTTTAATTTTTTAAGTGCCGAATACAAAAAAGGAAGTAACGACAAAAATGCAATAAACAACCTTAAAGCAGCAACTTGCATATCAGAATAAGATTCCAATCCTCTTTTCATGAGGACGAAAGAACTACCCCAAATAAGAGCTAAAAAAGCAAGAGTAAGATAATTTTTATAAGTAGAATTCATGCTGCAAATATATCCTTATTCGGAAACTGCAGTCCATTTAAAAGAATTAATAAAATTGAAAACTTCTTGTTTCATAATTTCATTCTGAATTTTAATTTCCGGAGTGATAGAAGAAGAAAAAGTAAGACCTCCACTCATAAAATAATTTGTACTATCCGTAACAAAAAACTGGGATGAAGTAGCAATATTATCTCCTTCCAAATAACATAAAACACCATAAACGTTTTCTGAAGTATCTTTTATAATGTTTGCATTAATAAATGCACCTTGTTTTTCGTGCACTACAATAGAATTTTCGAAATTATAAATTTCTGTATTTAAATCTTTAAAATTCTTGATATTAAAATTGATAGTTGCATCAAAAGTAAGATAATCAATTTTATATGTATCTTTATTAACTATAACAGATGAAGGTTTTGAATGTTTAAACAAAACCATATCATCCGAAAAGGAATTTTGATCTGAACTTAAAAGGTCTATTTCTATTTTTGCTTTTGGTTTTGGTATGTAATAATCTTCTTTCTGAATAAATAAATATAGACTTATTGAAATAAAAATAACAGACAAAAAGATTGCTATTTTTTTCATCTTTTGATCTTTACTTTTAACCTATTTATTTTTCTATCATCTGCAGACTCTACAATAAACGAATAGGGAGGAAAATCAATTTTTTCTGATATTTTAGGTATTACACCTGTTTTTTCGAGTATCAGCCCAGCCAGAGTTTCGTTATCCCCTTTTATTTCATCAAAATAATCTAATTCTCCCTCTACAATTTTCAGGAAATCGTTTAAAGAAGTTTTTGCTTCAAACACAAAAGTGTTTTCATCTAACTTAGAATACTGGGTACCATCATCATCAAACTCATCATTTATCTCCCCTACTATTTCTTCTAGCACATCTTCAAGAGTTACAATACCAGAAGTACCTCCATATTCATCTACCACAATAGCTAAATGTATTTTCTTATCCTGAAATTCGTTTAATAAGTCATTTATTTTTTTTGTTTCCGGAACAAACATTGCTTCATGACACAATGAAAACCAATCCATATCCTCATCCGAAATATGAGGAATTAAGTCCTTAATATGAAGTACTCCTTTTACATTGTCGAAATTCTCCTTATAAACTGGTATTCTGGAATAAGATGAGGAAACAATTAATTGTAATACATCTTTAAAAGAAGTGTCTTTTTCTACAGCAATTACATCCGTTCTGGCTTTCATTATTTCTTTTACATCAATATTAGAAAACTCTACAATTGATCTTAAAATTCTTTTTTCATCATCCATTTCCTCTCCTTCAGAAGTAAGCTCAATTGCCTGAGAAATTTCCTCCATTGAGATATGTTGTGACTTTTGCTTTAGTTTTTTATCAATAAATGAAGTAGCAGAAGTAAGAATTGATGAGAATGGAGTGAAAATAAATTCGAAAAATTTAATTAGAGTAATCATGCTTTTACTAAAACTAACTGCATTTTGTTTTGCGTAAACTTTCGGAGTTATCTCCCCAAGTAAAACTAAGATGAAAGTTATCAATATAACTTGAACCACAAATTGCAAAATGTTAGAATCCGGAAAAGAAAAGATTTCGGAGGTTAAATAAGAGGTAAGTATAATAATAGCAACATTAATAAAATTATTCGCAATCAAAATTGTAGCTAATAATTTATTGGGATGTTTTAAAATATCTCTTATTTGTTTTTCTTTCTTTTCATCAATTTCTTTCAGCTCTTCTAAATTAGATGAATTTAAAGAAAAGAAAGAAACTTCAGAACCAGAAATCAGTGCAGATAAAAAGATTAAAATAGATACAATAAATAATCCTATAATAATAGGAAAAGTAAGGTCATTTACTTCCAACGATACAACTGAATTTAACAATATGGGTAAGGGGTCTGCCTTCAAAATTTATATCTTAAAATGGTAAATCATTATTTCCATCTTCTTCAACTTCAGGAGCTGGAGTTTCAGATGGAGAATCAGAAGGTTGTGAAGATGATTGATTATCGGACTTAGAACCTAACATTGTCATTTTCTCTGCTCTGATATCTGTATTATATCTTGTATTTCCGTTATCATCTTCCCAAGATCTGTATTGTAACTTACCTTCAATATAAACTGAATTACCTTTTTTCAGGTATTTTTCAGCAACATCAGCAAGTCCTCTCCACAACACGATATTGTGCCATTCCGTCTGACTTACTTTTTCTCCTTGCTTATTTGTATAGCTTTCTGTTGTTGCTAAGGAAAAATTAGCTACTGCTATCCCATTATCAAGATGACGAACTTCTGGGTCTTTTCCTAGATTACCAACTAATATTACTTTGTTTACTCCTGCCATAATTTTTAATTTTATACAAATATACAATATTTTACAAATTCTCTTAAACAGAATTTAAGTATTTATCAATCAATCTTGGTAAAGGATATTTGTTTATGTCATCCCAATTTATTTTTATGAAATCATCATTAATAAAACCTTCAGATTTAATGTGATAAAAGAAAGCATGTATTAACTGATGAGAAAGCTTATGTTTTATTTGAAAACTTACAAAATCAATACTATCTTTTGTCTCTGAAAATATTTCTTTCCATTTATCAGAACTTTGAATAGTTTCAGAATCGTATTTACCTTCAATCAGAGGAAATTGATACAAAGAATTCCATATACCTTTTTTTCTTTTTTCAATAAAGGTGTTTTCTCCGTCAGTAATAATCAGAAAATTAAAATATTTATTACTCACTTTTAAAGATTTACTCTTAATAGGAAGTAAATGAACTAACTCTGTAGAATAAGATTTGCAAGTACTCTTTAAAACGCAACCTTCACAATTAGGAGATTTAGGAACGCACTGAAGGGCTCCAAACTCCATTATTGCCTGATTATAAATTGCTGGGGATTTAATATCTAGAAGTTCTTGTGATTTTTGTTTAAATAACCTCTTCCCTTCAGATGAATCAATAGGGGTTTCTATTGCAAAATATCTACTTATTAATCTGCTAACATTTCCGTCTAACACAGCATAAGGTAAATCATAACAAAAAGATGAAATAGCTGATGCAGTATAATCACCTACACCTTTTAATTCTCTTATTTCTTTATATTCTGACGGAAAAACAGAATTGTAATTATCTCTGATAAATTTTGCTGTAAAATGTAGATTTTTTGCTCTTGAATAATACCCTAAACCTTGCCATAATTTTAAAATTTTATCTTCTTTTGCATTAGCTAAATCTGTTATTGTATCAAATTCATCAATAAACGAATTGTAATATGGTAATCCTTGAGATACTTTTGTTTGTTGTAAAATAATTTCGGAAAGCCATATTTTATAGGGATCTACCGTGTTTCTCCATGGTAAATCTCTCCTGTTTTTTTTGTACCACTGTATTATCTCATCTGAAAAAATCATAACCTATTGAATGTTAGTTTTATACAAATAAAAAAAAGAAAAATTATAAAGCTTGTTTCATTACATTTTTAATATATTTGCGACTTCAAAAATAAAACAAAAAATAACAAAATCTAATATTTACTAAAAAATGACAAAAGCAGAGATCGTAAGCAAAATATCTGAGAAGACAGGAATTGAAAAAACAACAGCACTTTCAGTTGTAGAATCTTTTATGATAGAGATTAAAGATTCAATAAAAAAAGATGAATCAGTATTTTTAAGAGGTTTTGGTACATTTTTAGCAAAAGAACGAAAAGAAAAAACTGGAAGAAATATTTCAAAGAACACAACCATTATAATTCCAGCACACCATATACCATCTTTTAAACCAGCTAAGGTTTTTAAAGAGGAAGTAAAAAATAATATAAAATAATAAACTAGATTTTTCTAGTTAAAAAAAATAAATATGTCAGGAGCAAAAAAGAAGAAAGCAAAAAAGATTTCAACTCATAAACGTAAAAAACGTTTAAGAAAAAATAGACACAAAAATAAATAAACTTTAATCGGTTTATTTAAAGTAATTTCAATCATGAAATTCGAACTTGTAATTGATTCCAGATCAACTGAAGTTGTTATAGCTCTACTAAAAGAAGGAAGATTAATAGAGTTACATAAGGAGAAACACGACAACAATTTTTCTGTAGGAGATATTTACCTAGGAAAGGTTAAGAAAATTGTTCCTGGGTTAAATGCCTCATTTGTAAATGTTGGTCATGAAAAAGATGGATTCCTACATTATTTGGACTTAGGACCTCAAGTAAATTCATTCAAAAAATTTACAGAAAAAACAATCTCTAAGAAATTAAATACTGCATCTTTAAAGAACTTCAGAAGAGAAAAAGACACACTAAAAGAAGGGAAGATACAAGAGGTTTTAAAAGGAGGTGAACATATAATGGTTCAAGTATCAAAAGAACCAATCTCCTCAAAAGGACCAAGACTTTCCACTGAACTTTCTTTTGCAGGAAGATATATGGTGTTAATTCCGTTCTCGGACAGAGTTTCAATCTCTCAAAAGATAAAAAGTTCTGAAGAAAAATCAAGATTAAAGAAGTTAATTCATAGTATAAAACCTAAAGGATTTGGTGTTATTATTAGAACAGTTGCGGAAGAGAAAAAAGTAGCTGAGCTAGATAGAGACATGAAAAATTTGTATAAAAAATGGCAGTCAATTTTCAAGAAATTGAAAACTGCAGAACTTACAGATAGAATTCATGGTGAATTAAATAGATCGTCCGCTATTTTAAGAGATTTATTAAATTCTGAATTTAGTAAAATACATGTAAATAGTCCGGAATTACACACGGAATTAAAGGAGTATCTTTCTAGAATCTCTCCTGAACAAGAAAAAATTGTAAAATTATATAAAGGAGAAGTTCCAATCTTTCAGAAAATGAATATCACACAACAAGTTAAAGGTTCATTTGGCAAAACTGCCAGCATGAAGAACGGAACTTACCTAGTCATAGAACATACAGAAGCTCTTCATGTAATTGATGTAAACAGTGGTAAAAAAGTAGATTCTAAAAAGAATCAGGAAGGAAATGCATTAGCTGTAAATCAGATTGCTGTTGAAGAAGTAGCTAGGCAATTAAGACTCCGAGATATGGGAGGAATTATTGTTGTTGATTTTATTGATCTTCATAAAGCTCAAAACAGAAAGTTGATTTATGAAGGTATGATTGAAGCAATGAAAACAGACAAAGCCAAACATCATATATTACCACTCACAAAGTTTGGTTTAATGCAAATTACTAGACAAAGAGTAAGACCTGAAATGAAAATTGATACTCAGGAAAAATGTCCTATGTGTACCGGAAAAGGTAAAATTGATTCTAGTTTACTTCTAATTGAAACAATAGAAAATAAAATCTCAAATCTAGCTAAAATCCAAAAAGGAGAAATCGTAATTGCTACACACCCTTTTATTGAATCTTATATTAATAAAGGATGGTTCTTTAATTCTATAGCTCATAAATGGAGTAAGAAGTTTGATAGAAAAATTATTATTACGGCTGATGAACGACTACATCTTCTACAATATAGCGTAATTAATTAGACTTCTTCTCTTTAAAATAATAAAATGAAAGTGTTATTATTGTAAGAATTATTAACACAGCTCCGATAAAATATCCCCATCGTATATTATCATTCTCTAAGAAAAAAGGAATAGAAAAAATTGCAATTAACACCATTCGTATTCCTACATTAATAGTACCGAACACACTATTAGCTCGACCAATTAGATTATTGGGAACATGTGAAAACAAATAAGTGGTGCGTAATATTCTAATTCCAGCATTTGTTACTCCTAAAATTAGATTTGCAGTAAAAAACAAAAATAAATTGTTACTAAAACTCATTCCAAAAAATGCAATACTCACCACAAACATTAATACAATAACACTTAAATACTCATTAAATTTACTAAAAATTCTATAAACCAAAAATCCAGACAATATAGCTCCAATAGAATAATAAACCTCAGCTGAAGCGTAAACATCTGCAGAAGAGTTCATAAACTTGTCTACATATGATGGAAGTAAAACATGTACTTCAACCAACGTAAAAGCAAACAACAGATAACTTAAAGTTCCAAAAGCAAAAATATTCGGATTTGATTTTAAATATTTAAAACCTCCTTTTAATCTGCTAAACAGTGATCCCAAATGAACTTCTCCTTTATCAATTGGAGTATATTTAATAAACAAAAACAAAGAAATACCAATAAAATAAGTAATTGCATCCATCATAAATACTTTCTGAATACTCCAAGCTTCTATTGTAAAAGGAATAGAAATGTTAAAACCTGCAAGGGTAAAACTAGATGAATTTATACCTGTAAGTAAAACAGCAGCAAAAGCTCCTGCAAACATAGAAGTTACCTGTCCCTGAATTTCTATATAGGAATTTAGCTTTCCATAATTTCTTTCTTCAGTTATTTCCTGACCAAATGCATACAAATTTGGATAATGAATATTGTAATTAAAAATAGTTAATCCAAAGACTAACAACACCAAATATTCTGGAAGTAAATAATCTGGACTTGAATCATTAATAAATCCATAATAGGAGATAAGTCCGATTACACTTCCGCAAACAAGATTAGTATATATAAATACTTTTTTTCTAGAATACCTATCAACAATTGTACCTGCATACAAACCCCAAAACAATGTAAGGAAAGTAACAATCAAATAGAAAAATGCAAAAATTTCTGGTTTATCTATTATATCAACAAAATACCATGGAATCGCCATCATACTTATCCCTTGCGCAAAACCTGAAATAATATTGGAAATAAAAAGAAGAGTTATTGCCTGTTTATTTTTCATGTCGGCAAAAATAGAATTAATAAAGTAATAAACTGTATTTTTGGAAAGTGCAAAAAAATAAAACATATAATATAAAAGAAGCTATTGAAAAAATTAAACATTATTGTGCTATTCAGGACAGATGCCAATGGGAAACAGAAAGAAAATTAAAAGAATATGGATTAGATGATGATGTAATTGACAGTATAATTGGAGATCTTATTCTAGAAAAATATGTAGATGAACAAAGGTTTGCAGAATCTTTCTGTAGAGGAAAATTCAGAATAAAAAGGTGGGGGAAAGTAAAGATTAAAAACGAACTAAAAAACAGAAATATATCTGAAAATTGTATAAATATAGGTATGTCTCAGATTGATGAAACGGAATACATTAATAATTTAGAAAAATTTTACAAAAAAAAAAGGGACTCTTTAAAGGATAAAAATCACTTTACACGAAAAGGTAAAATAGCAAAACACCTACAACAAAAAGGTTTTGAAAGCAATTTGATTTGGGACTTAATAAACAAGGATAAATAGTAAATTTGCACAATGGTTTCGTCAGAACAAATATCAGACATAAAAAGAAGATTAGAAGATTTATCTCGATTTTTATCAATTGCGGGAAAAACAGATAAAGTTTCTGATCTTGAAGAAATCACTTTAAAAGATAATTTTTGGGATGATTCAGAGAAAGCTCAAAAGACTTTGAAACAAATCAGTAAAATAAAAATCTGGATTACATCCTACAACAATGTAAAAACTGAGTTAGATGAACTTCTTATTTTAGATGAATTTCTGAAAGAAAATGAATGCACGGAAAAAGAAGTTGACAATCAGTTTAAAAAGTGTATTGACTCTTTAGAAGATTTGGAGTTTAAGAATATGCTAAGTGCAGAGGAAGATAATATGTCGGCTATTATGACTATAAATCCGGGAGCTGGGGGAACAGAAAGTCAGGATTGGGCCGAAATGATAATGAGGATGTATTTAATGTGGGGGGAAAAAAATGATTTTAAAATTAAGGAATTAGATTTTCAGAAAGCAGACACAGCTGGTATTAAATCTGTAACTTTAGAGTTTGAGGGTGATTTTGCTTTCGGAAATTTAAAAGGAGAAAATGGAGTTCATAGATTGGTTAGAATTTCTCCATTTGATTCGAATGCCAAGAGACACACTTCTTTTGCTTCAGTATTTGTATATCCGTTAGCAGATGAGAGTATTGAAATTACTGTTGATCCATCTGAAATTAGTTGGGATACATTTAGAGCAAGTGGAGCAGGTGGACAAGGAGTAAATAAAACAGAATCTGCTGTAAGATTAAAACACGGACCAACTGGAATTACAATTGAAAATTCGGAATCTCGCTCTCAACTGGAAAATAAAGCAAAAGCAATACAACTTTTAAAATCTCAACTTTATGAATTAGAGATTAGAAAAATACAGGAAGAAAAAGACAAACTAGAAGGAAACAAGAAGAAAATTGAATGGGGTTCTCAAATCAGAAATTATGTTCTACATCCATATAAAATGGTAAAAGATTTACGAACAAATCATGAATCATCAAATCCAGATGCTGTTTTGAATGGAGAATTAGACTCATTTATAAGAAGTTATTTAATGGAATACGGACAAAAATAAAAACAATGAGAATATACCACAACCCAAAATGTAGCAAAAGCAGACAAACTCTTGCTTTGATCAATGAAAGAAACAAAGAAGTTGAGATTATTGAATATCTGAAAAAACCACCGGGATTTGATGATTTGAAGATGATTTTGATAATGTTATCTATCTCTCCAGCTGACTTAGTCCGAAAAAATGAAGATATTTGGAAAGAAAATTATAAAGGAAAAGCCCTAAAAGATGATGAAATAATTCAGGCAATGGTCGATCATCCTAAATTAATTGAAAGACCAATTGTAATAAATGGCACGAAAGCAATTATAGGAAGGCCTCCTGAAAATGTTTTAAAGATAGTGGACTAGTTAGGTATCTGATTATCTTCTAATTTACCTTCTTTTATCCATACAAATATGAAGTAAGGAATTACAGAAGCTAAAAATACAATAGCCCAAAAAGCCATTAAGAAAACAAATACAAATATAAGGAAGCCTAGAAATTTCATAATTATTAAGTTTGTACTGCAAAATAACAACATCATAAAGGAATAACAAAATATTTTTACAATGAATTACAGAATAGAAAAAGATACAATGGGAGAAGTAAAAGTTCCGGCTGAAAAATACTGGGGAGCTCAAACTCAAAGGAGTCGAAACAATTTTAAAATTGGCAGTGAAGCATCTATGCCATTAGAAATTATTTACGGATTTGCTTATCTTAAAAAAGCAGCTGCACATACAAATTGCGAATTAGGAACTTTATCTTCCGAAAAAAGAGATTTAATCTCAAAGGTATGTGATGAAATCTTAGAAGGTAAACATGATGATGAATTTCCGCTTGTAATCTGGCAAACAGGAAGCGGAACACAATCAAACATGAATTGCAATGAAGTTATAGCAAACAGAGCACATGTAATTGGTGGGGGAAGTTTAAACGATCCTGAAAAAACAATTCACCCAAATGATGATGTAAATAAATCACAAAGTTCTAATGACACCTTCCCTACCGGAATGCATATTGCAGCATATAAAATGATAGTGGAAATAACAATTCCTGGTGTAGAACAATTAAGAAATACTCTGAAAAGTAAATCTGAAGAATTTATGAATGTGGTTAAAATTGGAAGAACACACCTAATGGACGCTACTCCTCTTACTTTAGGACAGGAATTTTCTGGATATGTTTCTCAGTTAGATCACGGATTAAAGGCACTGAATAATACACTATCTCACCTTTCGGAACTTGCACTTGGTGGTACTGCTGTAGGAACTGGGATAAATACTCCTGAAGGATATTCTGAACTTGTAGCAAAACATATTACTGACTTTACAGGACTACCTTTTATTACTGCAGAAAATAAATTTGAAGCACTAGCTGCTCATGATGCAATTGTTGAAAGTCATGGGGCTTTAAAACAATTATCTGTTTCTTTAAATAAAATAGCAAACGACATTCGTTTATTAGCTTCCGGACCAAGAAGTGGAATTGGAGAAATTATTATTCCTGCAAACGAACCTGGTTCTTCTATTATGCCAGGAAAAGTAAATCCTACACAAGCAGAAGCTTTAACTATGGTTTGTGCACAAGTTATAGGGAATGATTCTGCTATTTCTGTTGGGGGTATGCAAGGACATTATGAGCTTAATGTATTTAAGCCAGTTATGGCAGTTAACTTTTTACAATCCGCTAGGTTGATTGGAGATGCTTGCGTATCTTTTGATGTAAATTGTGCTATTGGCATTGAACCTAATCATGAAAACCTTAAAAAGAATTTAGATAATTCTTTAATGTTAGTTACTGCTCTGAATACAAAGATTGGCTACGAGAAAGCAGCTAAAATTGCTAAAACAGCTCATGAAAACGGTACAACTCTAAAAGAAGAAAGTGTTAATTTGGGTTACCTAACTGAAGAAGAATTTGATGAGTGGGTAAAACCAGGGGATATGTGTGGTAGTTTGAAATAAAACAAGAAAAAAAACCGAGATTTTCATCTCGGTTTTTTTTATATAAAAAATATTATGTTTCTAAACTAAATCTGATTTATTAAAAATAGCTGTTTGAGACCATTTTCCATGCAGCCCTTGTTTTGCATCTCCAAACACAAAGAAACATCCTATAAAAATTACCAAACTGCATATCATTCCAAGTGTACTCATAAAAACAAGACCTAATAGAGCAATAACAGAACATATAGATCCTGAATTATATATTACCCATCTTTTTAAATAGTCTCTTGTCTCCCCTGAAGACCCATCTTCTTTGCCAACTTTAAGACCAAGCACCATCTTTGCTGGAGAAGCCCCTGTAAAAGCTTCAATTAAAGTATAAAGCATCATTGTAATAGGGAAGGATAAAATGTATCCTGCCAAAAAACCTCCAATAGCTGCCCCCGCTTGTTCATATTCATCTGAACCTAATGTAGAAGCTCCAGCTCCAGCAATTGTTGCTACTACTGGACCTACAACAAACATTGCTAAAATCCAAATAAATACTGTATCAATTAGTTTTGCTCCAAACCTAGGTCCAAAACCAACTCTTTTTTCATAATTATTCTCCATAATTTTTAATGATTTTAAATTTGCCTACTCTATAAAGTTTTCAGCTTTCCCTTTTAATTTTATTACTAAAAGAATATTCTCTTATTCCATTTCTGACATTTTAGTTTTCAAACATTCTTCAAACTCAGATTTAAACTCTTCACTAGAACTCTGTAAATCTTCACAAGGTTTCAATTTAACTTCCCACTTATCAGATAACTCCTGCATCTTTGTAGAATCATCAAAAGAAGCAAACAATTCAGTCATAGCTTCAACTCCTAAATCAGCACATTCGCATGCAGTCGGATTACTATCTGTACAAGAAGTTATTACTAATGAAGCGATTAAAATAAATCCAAAAATTGTTGTTTGTTTTTTCATAATTTTTAAAATTTTAATATTTACCTACTCTATAAAGGTTTTCGATTTTCCCTTAATAAGTTTGTTTAGAATATTTCCTCTAAAATCTCTATTAGTATTCCATCCATTACAATATAACTCAATACAACTCCAATAAATAATACTAAGATTCCATTTTTTGAAGTACTAAATTCAATAAGTTTAATTATTAATTTTACACAATAGTTATAAATAGCTCTAAATACATATGTTCCTATTAGTATTATTGGAGACAATACAATGATACCGAAAGACATTTTCATTCCTTCAGAAAAATAATCCCAATTTCCAGGAATGAATATGGACGTATCTCCTCCTATACCTAAATCTAACATATCCGACATAGTATTTACGATATCTGATAATGGGAAATAGACCATTGAACCAAGTAAATTAGCGAACACAAATAACATCCCAACTGTTAAAGTAAGAACACTTAAAACCTCTCCAAATATAACAATTAAAACAGGGAAAGTATTCTTATACAAATAACTTAAAATACCATCATAACTTTCTGATTTTAACTGATTAGCTCTATTACTAATAACTGTAAATACTATATATATCACAAGTAAACAGACTGCTAAACCAATCAGAAAACCTATTACAGCAGTAAATTTTTCTACTCCTTCAAGGTAATCGAATCTAGAAAAATATCCATCATCCCCAAATATATTAGATACTGTAGATAAAATTCCAAATACTAAAAATAAATACGCTAAAGCTTTAAATACAAAATCGATTATGTTTTTAAATATATTACCATTATCTACTTTTTTTAATAAATCTGCTATCTTAGATTCAAAGTTAGCAACAAATCCCATTTGAGGTACATTTACATCTTGTGGACCCTGATTTTCATATTGATTTTCCATAATTCTTTTTCTTTTTTTAATTAATAATGAAACAATATTAGTAAAAAATATTTAACGAACTTACTGACTATGTGTAGATTAGAAAAAAGTTTTTAACAAAATTATATGTTTCTAGATAAAATGCATAGATTCACACATCTCTAACACATCTACTTGTTAACCTACTGGGAGAAGATTCTGATATAATTACGTTTGATGAATTATTGTAATTGTTTCCTTATTTACCATACATGTATTATGAGTATAGCCGCATTATCTATTGGTATAGTTGCCCCATACTAATCAACTTTACTAAAAGTAAAATCTAACGAAATTGAACCACTTGAATTTCTAACATCCACTTCTTGATATAAACCAGATTCATACTTACTGATAGATGTTCCATCATCTTCAAATCCTGCAGATAATAAGACTTCTTTTATTTCCTCTAAAATCTCTTCATCTTTACCATAAGCTTTATTGTTTAAATCAATCTTGAAAGTAATACGATTAACAGAAGACAAATTGTTAAATTCATATTCTGTTGATCCTTCTAGTTTTTGCAAGAGCTTACTATCAAAAGAATACTTTATATAATATGAAAAATTCCTGTCATAATCAGAATATCCGAACAAATCATATGTTGAAATTCTACTTGTCCTAGAAGATAACTTGCTTTTTATATAACGCTTTGTGTTTGATTGTTGATCATCTGCAGATTTCTCAGTTAAAAAATTATTAGAAGTGATATAACTAATTACTTGTTCAGGGTTGGAAGAGAATAATGCAGCTCCAAATATTTTATTATTATCAATTTGAACAACTTCATTAACAAACCCATCAATATCAACAAAATTACTCTCTAAGGTTTTTTCTAAATCTAATGGGGGAACTCCATATGCCATGGCAAACCACTCTTCTTCATCTAAGTCTATATCATATAACTCGAGCTCATTTGCATACTTACCTTTTTTGTCAATATATACCCAGTCTTTATTGTCTTTTACCCAAGCTCCATTTCCAAAAAATGGGGTTGCCTTGTCAAATTCAGCGCTTATTATTACCTCTTGTTCAATGTTTTTATATCCATATTCTCTATCCTTTTTATAAACATATAACCCTTCAGAAAGAATAATAGGGAAATCTTCTCTAATCTTAATCTTATATTCGCCCTCTTTATCAATTAAACCGCACTCTCTGCTTTCCGTTACAAAAGCATGTCCATCATAAAAAGGGCCAACAGCATCCCAATCATCATCTTTTATCACCTCTTCTCCTTCAGTATTTAGAAACCCAACCTCATCTTCCTGTTTATATGAAAAGAAACCATCCAAAGCCACAGATAATTTATTATACTTATTATTTAATTTAATAATTTCTCTCCCCTCTTTATCAATTATTCCTCTATAATAAGTACCATCAATAGTATTTCTTACCATAGCGTATCCTTCTATAAAACTTTCTACATAGTCATATTTTGCTGGGATAACTTTTTCTCCTTCTTTGTTTATAAACCCCCATTTTCCTTCCTTATTCTTATATTTAGCAAGTCCATCAAAAAAATATCCTGATTCTATTGCGTCATCTAACACCAAAACTTCTTTGTACTCCTTGTCAATATATGTTAATTTCCCAGTAGAAGTAGTAACCAATGCAAGTCCTTCGTTAAATGATAAAGATTGAACATAATTTGTCCTATATTCATTATCTTCTTGGTCAATATAAACTATGTAATCCTGATTGTCTTTTTCCTTAAAATAAAATCCTATACCTTCAGTCATTACAGAAGGTTTTTCATTTAGATGAAAATCTATAACAACTTCTCCATTAGCATTTACATATCCCCAATCTCCATTCCTTGACTCTCGTGCTGGATACCCTATACCATCAGATGAATTCCCTCCTCCGCATGATAAAAGAGTGGTTGAGATTACTACTATTAGTGAAAGATTCTTTAATATTTTCATTTTCCCCAATTTTAAATTTATAAATTCAAATATAATATTATTTTTATTTTAAACAAACTCATCTCCTAAATTAAATTTTATATCTGCAACAAACTGTTTTATTTTTTGTTCTTCTTCTGTTTTACAAATTAATAAAGCATCATCAGTATCCACTACAATATATCCATCTAACCCTTGTATTACAGCTGCTTTGTTTTTTGGTAATCTTATAATATTTTTAGAAGAATCATATATTAGCACTTTATCAGAAATAATTGCGTTTTTATCAATATCCTTTTTTACATGAGTAGATAACGACCCCCAAGTTCCTAAATCTGACCATCCAAAATCTGAAGGGTACACAAAAACATTTCTACTCTTTTCCATTATACCATAATCTACACTTATATTTTTACATGTCGGGAAAACATTATTGATAAAGTCAGTTTCTTTAGTAGTATTATATAAATCATTTCCTTCAAAAAAAACTTCATGAATTTCTGGAAGTAGGTTTTTAATAGATTTTACAATTGATCTTACAGACCAAATAAACATACCAGAATTCCATAAAAAATCACCACTTTCAACAAATTGTTTTGCAAGTTCTGAGTTAGGTTTTTCAGTAAAGGTTTTAACTTTTCTTAGTTCTTTATTATTATCACAAACCTCATCAGAATATTGAATATAACCATAACCTGTTTCTGCTCTATTTGGCCTAATTCCTAATGTAATAAGGCAATCATTATTCTTACTCACTTCCAAACATTCTTTAGTAATTCTTTCAAATTCAGATTCATTTGTAATAAGATGGTCAGAAGGAGCTACAATTATATTTGCATTTTTATTTTCAGATTGAATTTTGAAACTAGCATAAGCAATACATGGAGCTGTGTTTCTTCTAGCTGGTTCGCAGAGTATATTTTTCTCTTTAATATCAGGAAGTTGATTTCTACAGATGTCTTTATAATTAGTATTTGTAACTATTAATATCTGAGAAGCAGGGCAAATTTTTGACAACCTTCTAAAAGTTTGTTGTAAAAGTGTTTCCCCAGTTCCTAAAACATCTAAAAATTGTTTTGGCATCTTAGATGTACTCATAGGCCAAAACCTACTACCAACACCCCCCGCCATTATTACTGCATAATTATTATTCATTATCTTACTCTAATTTTATAATTAAACTTATCTAGTAAGTCTTTATTCTCTGAAAAAACTAAGTTTATTATTTTAAAATCTTCCTTAGTTATTTTATTTATTTTCTCTTCATTTAAATTTACCATTTTCATCTTTCCATCAGATTTAAAATTATGAGATGTAAACTCCATATCTACAGAAATATCTGATAATTCCGGAACAGATTCTATCATTTGTTTTAATACATCTTTCCCATTTTCACATAGTTGTTCGTATGTAAAAAATAAAGCGTTTTTTCTATTTCTGTTGTGATCCTGAAAATACAAACATTTTATTGCAAATTCAGCAGCCGATTTAGCATCCTGATTATTTCTTCTCATTATTCCTTCTACCTGAGCGTAAGGATTTCTTACCATACACAAATACTTAATCGGATAAAATACTTTCTCAATTTCATCAACTCTCATTATGTTTGGAATACTTTTATCTAAAAAAATTGGTTTCGAAAAATCCCAATACTTTCTCCAAACTTTTTTCACATCCTCCCATGGATATTTTATATTTTCATCCCATCTATCCTTCTGAAACATAAAATGCCTTACACCAGGGAGTAATTGACCTTCTCTTGTTCCTAAATTATTATTACAACTAACATTTTCAGAAGAAGAAATAAGCTGATTAAGCATTGTAGATCCAGCATACGGAGGACTCAGAACAAACAAATATTGATGTTGTTTTTTGGCATAAAGAATTCTAAGAAAAGTTCTAACAAAACGAATATAAGAGTAATATATTCTACGCTTTAACTTATGAAACAAATGAAATTTTTCTTTCTTTTTCATTAGTCAGCAAATATAATCATTTTGTTTATAATGGTTTTACTTCTGCAAGAGGAGAAAATCTATAAAGTTTGGAAGTATTAACCTCAATACATTTATAGTTTTTTCTGAGTTTCTCAATTCTTCTAAATTTTTTTCCGTTTCTGATTCTAAATTCATCTCCATCTTTTAAATCAGAAATAAAGACAATATCTTTATTATCAAAAGTATTTATTATTTTACTCAACTCTACATCTCTTATTGTTGATGATTTAGGGTTTATCATATGACATGACAAAGGTTTGAGAATTTTTTCTGGAAAGAAATTCGGGTTTAAAAAGGGTAACATCATCTTCTGAAATTCCTTTTTCCACTCTATTCCGTGCGGAGTTACTTTTCTACCATATTTTTCCCAAATACTAGCATGAGCCATTTCATGAATTAAAGTAATAAGAAACGCATATTCATTCATGTTATTATTTATTCTAATTACATGATTCTTAAATCTTTTAGGTATAAAAACCCCTAATCTACTTTGAGAAGGCTTTGTAATAATAACTTTTACATTAAATTGTTCTTCCCAAGAATTGATTTTCTTGATAGTTGAATCTGTTAAAAAAGAAGATAAATCCACAATATTAACTTAATATATTATAAGCAATAAAAGAAGATATGTAGGCAAGTGCAGTCATATAAAAAAGTTGAATTAATGGCCATTTCAAGCTTTTAGTTTCTCTATACACAACTGCAACAGTTGTCATGCATTGCATAGCAAATGCATAAAATAACATTAATGATATGCCAACTGCAGTTGTAAAAAATGGTTTCCCTGTTTCTAAATTCTTAGCAGATTTTAATTTCTTTTTTATAGAATAATTATCCGTACCTCCAACACTATAAATAGTTGACATGGTCCCTACAAAAACCTCACGAGCAGCAAAAGATGTTATCAAGGAAATCCCAATTCTCCAATCAAATCCTAAAGGTTTAATCACTGGTTCAATTGTTTTCCCAATTATACCAGCATAGGAAGATTCTAATTTTTTTGATGAAATTAGAAGTTCTGCATTATCTACTTTGGCATAATCTTTTTCAATCTGTTCAAACTCCCCTGAAGGGGCATATGATGATAGAGCCCATAAAACAATAGAAATAGCAATAATTACTTTACCAGCATCAAACAAAAACACCTTAACTTTTTCTATAATTGTATATAGTACCGTTTTATAATCTGGAATCTTATATGATGGCATTTCCATTACATAAAAACCTCTTTCCCTTGATTTTACAATAAATTTTAGAATAAATGCTGTAGTAAGAGCCGCAATAAATCCAAGTAAATAAAAAGCCATCATCACCAATCCTTGGACATTAAAAGGCCCCCAACTTGCAGTATCAGGAATCATCATTGAGATAATTAATGTATAAACAGGCAATCTAGCTGAACAACTCATTAATGGAACAACAAAAATAGTAATCAATCTCTCTTTAGATGAAGAAATAGTTCTGGCAGACATAATTGCCGGTACAGCACATGCCGCTCCACTTAGTAATGGTATTATTGATCGTCCATTTAAACCAAAACCTCTTAATATCTTATCCATAATAAAGGAAACTCTTGCCATATAACCGGTATCTTCTAGAAAAGCAATAAAAGCAAATAAGAATGCAATTTGAGGTATAAATATGATAATCCCACCCAATCCTGCTAAAATACCATTTACAACTAAATCATTTAAAACCCCTGGATTCATGGTATTTGCCACCCAACTGGAAAAAGAAGAAAAACCACTATCAATCCACTCCATTGGTAACTGAGACCATGAAAAAATTGCCTGAAAAATTAAGAATAAGACTAACAAGAAACATGTATAGCCTAATATTGGATGTAATAATAAGTCATCAATCTTTTTTGTGAAATTCCTTTTAATTAAGGCTTTGTTCTCACCAATACTTTTTAACAAGATTTTATCAATGCTTTTGTATCTCCTAACAGTTTCTGTAGCAAGAGACCTTGAAGTAATAAAGTTATTGGCTTTAGCCATTTTATTTAGTTCTTTTGCAACTTCATCAGAATTGTTAATGTCCTGAGAACAAAGAGACAAGAAGGTAGCATAATTGTTTTCTTTTTTTCTAATTGCATTTCCTTTCTTTATTACTTCTGGAAACAATATAGAGACATCAAAAACAATCTTTTTTGGTTTTCCTACTTTAAGTATTTCTTCTTTTAATTGTTCAATCCCTTTTTGTTTTCTTGCATTAATCGAAACTACTGGAATCCCTAATTCTTCAGATAAAACTTCTACATCTATTACTATACCTAAATCTCTAGAAACATCTAGCATATTTAAAGCTAAAACAACTTCCATATTCAAATCAATAATTTGAGAAAGTAACAATAACGATTTTCGTAAATTTGAGGAATCGGCAACAACAACAGTAACATCTGGGTAATCTTTATTATCATTATTACAAAGAATTTGTTGTGTTACTTTTTCGTCTAATGATTTTGGATACAAACTATATGTACCTGGCAAATCGATAATTTTTGCTTTTGTTTTTTGTGAAATATCGCAACTCCCAGTTTTTTTATCTACAGTGATACCAGGATAATTACCAACTTGCTGTTTTAAACCTGTTAAAGCATTAAACAACGTTGATTTCCCAGAATTTGGATTTCCTGCCAAAGCAATTTTCAGTGCTTTATTACTCATCTTTTACTGTTAAAATAATATAGTTTGCATCAGAAATCCGAATACTTAATAGTAAATGAGACACAACCACAGCAATAGGGTCTGAAAAAGGAGATTTTCTTTCCACTTCAATAGTCTGACCAGGAGTTACCCCCATTTCTAAAAGTTGTTGTTGTAAATGATCGTCAGTAACTTCTAATAAAACACCTTTATCCCCAACATTTAAGTCTGACAATTTTTTCATGATGCAAATTTAACTATTTAGAATCAATCTAAAGTTGAAATTATAGATTAGTTTTATTAATATCTTCTGTATTATCAGAAAAATGAGGACAATCGCAATTGTTTTTCTTTAAAACTTTACAGTCAGAAAAAAGTAAAGAAATAAAAAACATTAAGCTAAAAAATAGTAGTCTTTTCATAAGGTTCAAAAATATATAAAATATCTAACTCAATAACTATTTCTGTATTGCAAATTATTTTTACTTTTACATTAATGTTTAATGCAATAAAAAATTTAGGAAAGTATTTCATAATGATGGGGAAAGTATTGAATCCTCCCGAGAAATCTTCCATGTTTTTCAATCAATTAAAACTAGAGATAGCTAAAATTGGTTTAAACTCAATTGGTATTGTTATTATTATCTCTTTTTTTATAGGCGCAGTAGTTGCAATCCAGCAATATATTAATTTATCCAATCCTATCTTCCCTAATTACACTATCGGATTAGTAACAAGAGACGCTGTAATACTAGAATTTGCACCTACAATGTTAGGATTAATTTTAGCGGGGAAAATAGGATCGAGCATTGCATCCGAAATTGGAACAATGAGAGTAAGCGAACAAATTGACGCTTTAGAAATAATGGGAATTAATTCTGCTTCTTTTTTAATCCTCCCGAAAATTATTGCGGCTATGATTTTCTTTCCTTTACTTGTAATTTTAAGTATCTCAATAGGAATAATCGGAGGATGGTTAGGAGGTTTATCAGTTGGAGTTATAACATCTAACTATGTATTAGGAATTCAATATGAATTTATTCCGTTTTATGTAACTTATGCTCTTATTAAAACAACCGTTTTTGCATTTCTTATCACATCCATTTCTGCATACTTTGGTTATCACACAAAAGGAGGAGCAATAAGCGTAGGAAAATCAAGCACAAAGGCTGTAGTTTATAGTAGTATTTTTATTCTAATTTTTAATTATATACTAACTGATTTAATTCTTTCATGATTGAAGTAAAAAACATACATAAAGAATTTGGAGACAACTTAGTTTTAAATGATGTTTCATTTAATTTTAAACAAGGAAATACTAATTTAATTATTGGTGAAAGTGGTTCAGGGAAAACTACATTACTAAAAATTCTGATAGGATTACATCATCTTGATAGTGGTACGATAATGTATGATGGTAGAGTTTTTAATGAGATGAAATTAAAAGAAAAAAGACTATTAAGACAAGAAATTGGGATGTTATTCCAAGGAGGTGCTTTATTTGATTATTTGACTGTTGAAGAAAATATAAAATTTCCACTTACAATGTTTACTGACCAATCAGAGGAAGAAAAATTAGAAAGAGTAAATTTTTGTTTAAAAAGAGTAAATCTTGAAAATAAAAACCAGTTAATGCCATCAGAACTAAGTGGAGGAATGTTAAAGAGAGTTGCTATCGCAAGAGCTATTTCAATGCAGCCAAAATACTTACTTTGTGATGAGCCAAATTCAGGTTTAGATCCAAAAACTGCAATAGTTATTGATAATTTAATTCAGGAAATAACGGAAGAATATAACATTACAACTATTGTTAACACGCATGACATGAACTCTGTAATGGAGATTGGTCAAAATATTGCTTTTATACATGATGGAGTAATTTGGTGGGAAGGAAACAAAGAAGACCTTATTCATTCTAACAACAAAGAATTAAATGACTTTGTATTTGCCTCAGAGCTTTTTAAAAGATTGAAACTTTCATCATGAGAAAGGTAAAAGCAAAAAAACATTTAGGACAACACTTTCTGAATGATCAAAATATTGCTGAAGATATTGTAAATCAATTAGTCCCTGTAAACAACACTATACTAGAGATAGGACCCGGAATGGGAGTTCTTACACAGTTTTTAGCAAAGCAAGAAACCAATCTTAGAGTTGTAGAAATTGATAGAGAATCTGTTTTCTATTTAAGATTATATTATCCTAAATTACAAATTATAGAAGGTGATTTTTTACAACTAAACTTTGATGAGATAACAGATGAAAACATTTCTGTTATTGGAAATTTCCCATATAATATTTCTTCTCAAATTTTATTTAAAGCTTTTGAAAAGAGAGACAAAATTACAGAAGTTGTTGGCATGTTTCAAAAGGAAGTAGCTGAGAGAGTAGCTAGTGTAAAAGGAAAAAAGAAAGGAATTTTGAGTATTTTTCTGCAGGCATTTTACGATATTGAGTATTGTTTTACTGTAAATGAAGATGTTTTCACTCCACCTCCAAAAGTAAAATCCGGAGTAATAAAAATGACTAGAAATAACAGAAAAGAATTAGATTGTGATGAAAAGTTGTTTATTAGAGTTGTAAAAAGTGGATACAATCAGAGGAGAAAAACTTTGAGAAACGCGCTAAAAGCCTTTTCTTTGAAGTCAAATACTGAAATAGAACAACTTTTAGAAAAAAGAGCTGAACAATTAGATGTAGAAGACTTTATTATTTTAACAAAAAATGTCAGAGAATAACGAAATAAATAGCAAATTCTTAGAGAATTTATCTTCTTTAATTAAGGAAAAATCTTCTGAAAGAATTAAAGATATAATCTGTGATTTACACATTGCAGATGTTGCTGAAATTATTGAAGAATTTTCGATAGAGCAAGCTAATTTTGTTTTTCAGTTAATGGATGAAGAAAAATCCGCTTTAGTATTAATGGAATTAGAAGAAGATACCAGAGAAAATCTTCTTTCCTTTTTATCTGCCAAAGAAATAGCAACTGAAGTAATTGAAAACTTAGAATCTGATGATGCTACTGATGTAATATCAGAACTTCCGGAAGAGCAGAAGGAAGAAGTTCTATCTTTAATTGAAGATGATGAACACGCATCAGATATTGAGGATCTATTAAATTATAAGGAAGATACTGCTGGTGGTTTAATGGCAAAAGAACTTATTAAAGTAAACGAAAATTGGACTACTTTAAGATGTTTGAAGGAAATGCGAAAGCAAGCTACAGAGGTAAAAAAAGTACATACTATTTATGTTGTAAACGAAAAAGATAAATTAGTCGGTACTTTATCCTTAAGAAAATTATTATTAACTGAAAGTAGAATAAATATAAGTGAAATTACAAATTATGAAATAATTTCTGTTTTAGCTTCAGTAGATGATGAAGAGGTTGCAAATATCATGAACAAATATGATTTAATTGTAATACCTGTTATAGATAAAGGTGGTGTATTATTAGGTAGAATTACAATTGATGATGTAATGGATGTAGTGAAAGAAGAGGCTGAGAAAGATTATCAGATGGCTTC
>Ga0206679_10000980_pt1 | contig 23861 bp, 20 predicted proteins | sample M110012015metaG_FD_155464 | JGI IMG/M metagenome (GOLD analysis project Ga0206679, IMG submission 155464) | Ammonia-oxidizing marine archaeal communities from Monterey Bay, California, United States - M1 100m 12015 | ecosystem: Environmental > Aquatic > Marine > Intertidal zone | place: USA... | reverse complement strand
GTAGCCGTGGTCGATCCGCTCGCAGCCACAGTCCTCGAGCGCAATCTCGATGTGCTCTGCTGGCCCATCCTCACCTGCATGCATCGTCCGTCGGAGTCCAAGTCTGGCTGCTTCCATGAATGCCGGCGCGAACACTCGGTGGTCGATGCCGCGCTCAACCGAATCCGCCCCCACCCCGATTAGGAGATCTCGGTCTGGTTCCGCTGATGCGAACTGAACCATCTCCATGGCGTGCGAGGCTCCACTGGGCTTGTCGACGTCAAGGATCATCCGGCATCCGATGTCGAGGTCGTGTCGGGCGTCCTTCACGCCTGCCGACACCCCGGCCCAGACAGTCTCCATCGAGACGCCAAGCCTGAGGGCGAATCCGGGCGAGAAGAACATCTCGCGGTACCGAACACCAGCCCGCACGCCGTCCTCTAACGCCTCGTAGGTGATCCTCCGGAAGTCATCGGCGGTACGAAGGCAGCGGCAGACCATGTCGTAGATCTCGAGGAACTGGTTGAGGCTCGTAAAGCGGAACAGGTCCGCCGGATCATCGACGGGCAGGTCGACGTCGTTGATGGCAGCCAGGTCCTTGACCGTTGCCGCACGGGTTGATCCCTCGACATGGCAGTGGAGTTCGACCTTTGGCAGGGCACGCAGGTGATCGTCGGTGGCGTTTGTCATTGTTGGTTTCCCTTCGGTGGAGGGTCGGGTGGGGCACCGTGGGTCCGGCCGGAGGCCTGAGGGTGTTGGCGGTAGGTCGCTGGTGCCTTGTCTCGCCTCTGGTTACATCTCGGAACTCGGATCGATTTGGAATCCACTGTGGTCGCAGTGACCCTAGGATTGGAATGTCTTCCTTGCAGGGCCGGCGGAAATCACCGCAGTCTGGATGGACGGAAGGTTAGGTCATCGACCGCGCGGGGGCGCACGAGGAGGCAATCGGTGACGACTGAACACGTGGGCCTCCTAATTGCCAACGCCGACCTTGTCGTAACCATGGATGACGACCGCCGCGAGATCCCGGGCGGGTGGGTCGCTGTTAACGATGGCTTCGTAGTGGGTGTTGGAGGTCCCGGCGAGGAGCCTGCAGCCCACGACGTGGTGGCTGCCAATGGATGCGTGGTGACTCCCGGGCTGGTCAACACCCACCATCACATGTACCAGAACCTGACCCGCTCGTTTGCTCCGGCACTGTCCGGCAACCTCTTCCACTGGCTGCGCACGCTGTATCCGGTGTGGAGCCGCCTGGACGAGGAGGCTGCCTACGTTTCGGCCTGGATCGGCCTCTGCGAGTTGGCCCTGGGTGGATGCACGACGACCACTGACCACCTCTATGTGCACCCGCGCAACAGCGGCGACCTCATTTCAGCTGAGATCCGGGCCGCGACCGAACTCGGCTTTCGATTCCATCCCACGCGTGGCTCGATGAGCCTGTCGCAAAAGGACGGTGGCCTTCCTCCGGATTCAGTGGTCCAGAGCGACGACGAGATCTTGGCGGACTCGGAGCGGCTGGTCGGGCTGCACCACGATCCACGACCTGGTGCGATGACCCGCGTCGCCCTTGCACCGTGCTCTCCGTTTTCAGTGACGCCAGACCTGATGCGGGAGACGGCGGTGCTCGCCGAACGGCTCGACGTGCGCCTCCATACCCACCTCGCTGAGGATGCCGACGAGGACTCCTTCTGTCTTGAGACGTTCGGCTGCCGGCCTATCGAGCACTTTGAGGAGGTGGGCTGGGCATCAGATCGGGCGTGGGTAGCCCACTGCATCTTCCCAGACGAAACCGAGATCGGAAAGTTGTCGCAATGGGGAACGAGCATCGCCCACTGCCCCAGTTCGAACCAGCTCATCGGTGCCGGGCTGGCCCCGGTGCGTGAATTGCGGGACGCAGGCATTCCGGTCGGCATCGGTTGTGATGGCTCAGCCTCGACCGACTGCGCTTCATTGTGGCTTGAGACCCGTGGTGCGTTGCTGTTGGCGAGGCTCCGAGGTGGCGCCGACGCGATGATGGCTCGAGAGGCACTCGAGATGGCGACGCTGGGCGGGGCAGCGTGCCTGGGGCGCGACGACATTGGCTCCTTGTCGGTAGGCAAGGCCGGAGACCTCGTCGTCTGGCCGGTGAACGGGGTGGCCTTTGCCGGGGCGCTGACCGACCCCGTCGAAGCACTGCTGCGCTGCGGCCCGGTTGTCGCTAAGCACACAGTTGTCCGAGGTCAGCTGCTGGTCAAGGACGGGGTCCTCACACATCCTGGCGTCGACGAGATGCTTGGACGCCACCGCGGCATCGCTCGGGAGTGGCTCGACGCAGCCACTGCCTGATACCAGCGGGACCTCAGGCCGTTGCCAGCGAACACCACGGCGTGAGATGGAGGAAATGGGCCGCCTATTGTCCTCCTCGTGACCGGAGGTGTTCGTTGTGCGGCATTTAAAGGGTGTGTTGTAGCCGTGGACGCAGTCGAAGAAATCGCCGGAGGTAATCGGACTCTCCCAGTGGTGCCGTTACCCGCATGAAGCCACAGTCATTCGACTATGTCGCCCCGGAGACGCTCGACGGAGCCCTCGACCTCCTAGCCCGGGTCGGAGACGACGCTGCCATCATTGCAGGAGGACAGAGCCTGGTGCCGATCCTCAACCTCCGATTAGCTCGACCGGAGTGGATCATTGACCTCCGCCACGTTACAGAACTGACCGGGTTCGATATCAGCGAGAAGGGCCTGCGGGCCGGTGCGATGGCTAATGCCCTCAACGTCGAGGAACATCCTGACATCCACCTGGTGCCGGGCCTCCACGAAGCGCTGTGCCAGATCGCTCACCCGCAGATCCGCTCCCGCACGACCATTGGGGGTTCGGTAGCCCATGCCGATCCGACCGCCGAACTTCCAGCGCTGCTGGTGGCCCTTGGTGGCGACATCGTTCTGCAGAGCATGGCCCGTGGCGAACGGACCGTTAGTGCTGACGAGTTCTTCACAGGTCCGATGATGACGGTGCGCGAACCGGATGAGTTGCTCACTTCGGTGTTGTTTCCGGCACATCCTGGACCGGTTGCGGTGCTCGAGGTCGCGAAGCGCCCAAACGATCGCGCAATAGTTGGCGTCGTCGTTGGGTATGCAATGGTCGACGGAGTTATCTCCAGCCCGAGCATCACCCTGTTCGGCGTGGCCGGTCGCCCGGTGAGGATGGCGTCGGCCGAGGCCGCCTTGCGAGGCGCCATCCCCGGTACCGACTCGTTTCTGACGGCAGTTGAACTAGTGCGAGACGAGATCGACCCCCGAGCTGACACGCAAGCATCCAGGGAGTACCGCCGCCAGGTTGCTGCAGCCCTGGTCGGACGTGCACTGGTTTCTCTCTCATGAAAGAACACAGGATCCGACTCAAGGTTAACGGCGACGATTCCGAGGTGATAGTGGAGTCGCGCATGCTCCTGTCAGACCTCATCCGCCACCAACTTGGTCTCACCGGCACGCACGTGGGCTGTGAGCAGGGGGCGTGTGGAGCATGCACGGTAATCATCGATGGCCGTCCCCAGCGCTCCTGCCTCGTGCTTGCCGTTCAGGCCGACGGATCAACAGTTGAAACAGTCGAAGGCGTGGCGGACGACGGCATCGAGCACGTCGTCCAGACGGCCCTCCACGAGCAGCATGGCCTCCAGTGCGGGTTCTGCACGCCGGGCATCGTCATGTCACTTGTAGCTGCCTGCCGTTCCGGAACAGATGCCGCAACTGCGAAGAAGGAGGTACTAGATGGCCACCTTTGCCGGTGCACGGGATACGTGAACATCCGTGCTGCGATCGATGCGGCATGGCAGGCGACTGGTGGCGAACGAGGTTGCAACGATCGGGGTGGCGGTAGATGAGGCCACGCCACGTTGGCCAGCGGGCCCCGAGAGTCAACGACCGTGGGCCGTTGCACGGAACTGGTCGTTACGTCGACGACATCGATCATCTCGACATGCTCCACGCGGCAATCGTAAGAAGCCCCGTGGCCCATGGGATTCTCACCTCATTCGACCCCCCGCCACTAGAGGAAGGCATATCTGTATTCGGCCTCGAACGGCTCAGGGCGCACATCCATGCCGAACTACCGGTGCTCTGGAAGGTTGGCGACCAGGAACAACTCTCGACGCCGGTTGTCGACGAGCATCTCCGCTACGTAGGACAGCCAATAGGCGTGGTCGTAGCCGGCTCTCGATACCTGGCCGAGGATGCTGCCGAAGCAGTGGATCTCGCCATAGACGAACTCGGACCCGTCGTCGACATCGACCAGGCAATGGCCCCTGATGCACCCTTGCTCTACCCGGGCTCCGGGACCAACGTCATTGCTACTTTCGAAGTGGGCGATAGCGCTGAACACGACGATGCGGTCTTTACTGCGGCAGACCGGACGCTCAGGACCACGTTGCGGATCGGCCGGGTCCACGGGCTCGCTATCGAAGGCAGGGGGATCGTGGCGGTACCGGGCCCTCAAGGAAAGCTCACGATCTACACCTCAACTCAGACACCACATGGTGTTCGCGATTCGATCTGTGAGGTGTTGGGCCTGAGGCAGAAGGATGTGCGGGTGATAGCGCCCGACGTGGGGGGCGCATTCGGGCTCAAGGACCACGTCTATGAGGACGAACTCATGGTCGTGATCGCCGCATTGGAACTTGGCCGACCAGTGAAGTGGGTCGAGGACCGCTTCGAATCGCTACTCACTACAACCCATGGACGAGACGAGATACACGAGGTCGCGGTCGCCTTCGACGACGATGGGACCCTCAAGGGCCTGCGTATCGAGGGGCGTCGTAATGTGGGAGCCCGACTGGCCGTCTTCGGAGGGGGTCCGCTGTTCACCGCCTTTGGCGTCGTACCAGGTCCATACAGGTGGGAGTCCGTGCGTGGTGTCGGCCGACTCGTTGCAACTACCACGATGTCCACAGGCGCCTATCGCGGCTTCGGCCAAACTCAGGCCGCCCTGATCAGGGAACGTGCCGTCGACCTCGTGGCACGAGAGCTCGATATCGATCCAGTGCGACTGAGGGAGATGAATATGATCTCCGCCGACGAACAGCCGTATCAGATGAGGACGCTGATCCAGTTCGACAACGGCGACTACGCGGCAGCGCTGCGACGGGCGAGTGAGTTGATCACCGCAGCCCCCGAGTCTCCCGACGACGGCCGGGTTCGCGGCATCGGCTACTGCAGTTACGTGGAGATGGCGGGGATCGGACCTAGTGATGCCAACGAGGCAATCGGGATAAAGATCGGAGGCTTCGAGAGCGCGACCGTTCGTGTCGAACCCGACGGATCAGTCCGAGTTGAAACAGGTGTTTCGCCCCATGGGCAGGGACTGGAGACCACCATTCCGCAGTTGGTCGCCGACGAGCTCGGCATCGATCCTGAATCCATCGAGTTGATCCATGGTGACACCGACACCGCCCCCTATTCGGCCTACGGGACTGCCGCCTCCCGGTCGATCGCCGTTGGTGGCGGGGCCGCAGTCGTGGCGGCGCAACGGTTGGCTGAGAGCATCAGAATTATCGCCGCCGAGATGCTTGAAGCCAGCCCCGCTGATATCGAGCTGGGCGGAGGTCGAGCCACGGTTGCCAGTACCCGCGGCGACGTGGCTATTGCCGACGTTGCCCGCAGGGCTTGGCAGGGATTTCGACTTCCGGAGGGCACCAGTCCCGGCCTGGTGGAGTCGTTCTGCTACGAACCAACCAGCGCAACCTTCTCCTATGCGACACATGCCTGTCGTGTTGCCGTAGACACTGACACTGGAGTGGTCGACGTGGAGGAATACGTGGTGGTGCACGACTGCGGGACGATTGTCAATCCCACAATCGTTGAGGGCCAGATCCACGGTGGCGTGGCCCAAGGCCTTGGCGCTGCGCTCATGGAGGAGGTCTCCCACGACGACCAGGGGCAACCGTTGTCATCAACGCTGCTCGACTATCACGTGCCCATCAGCGCTTCAATGCCGGAGATACGTATCGAGCATCTCGAGACCCCAAGCCCCTTCACGCCGGGTGGGATGAAGGGCATGGGCGAGGGGGGCACAAACGGCTCCTATGCCGCGATCGTCAACGCCGTCTGTGCCGCTCTACCCGAGGTCGACTGGACGGATCTTACGACCCCCCTGTCGCCGACCCGGATCTGGACGGCGCTCCACCGGCATGCCTGATTGTCGACGGGTCGGGAGACCTACGGTCATGATCGAAGAAGGTGGACCTGCTACTACTTTCTGTTCCACCCGGCGGAGGACCATTAGCCACCTCCCCGCAGACACATGCTCAAGAGAGGTACAGGTGCCATGGAATCGGTTCTAGGAGTTCGATCGGGAACCGCTTATGGGGAGGACTGGGTCCGTACCTCATGTTCGATCTGCATGAACCGTTGTGGGATTCTTGCCCACGTCAACGACGATGAGGTGGTCGACAAGATCTTGGGAGATCCGGCCAATCCCCACAACCACGGCCGGACATGCGCCAAGGGTGATTCTGGCTTCGAAGGACTGACCGACCCCGATCGGATTACGACCCCACTCAAGCGCACGAACCCCGATCGGGGGGTCGGCGTGGATCCCCAGTGGGTTCCGATCAGTTGGGACGAGGCTCTCGACATGGTCGCGGAAAGGATCCGCGACACGATTGCCGACGATCCCGAAAAGATCCTGTACACCAGCTTTGACACTTTCCACCTCCGGGGAGCCCTAGCCGCCAGTTGGGTCACGGGAATGGGGATGCCGGGGTACTCCACGTGGTCGGCCGCCATCTTCTGCGGAAACAACGTGCATGGCATCGCCTACATGAACCAGAACGCCTTCGAGGGCACACCCGACCCCAGGTACAGCAACTACATCCTGAACTTTGGCTCGCAGTACGGGTCGGTCGTCCATTACGACACGATGAACGCCACCAACGAGATTTCGCAGCGTAGGTCCGACGTCAAGCTGGTCTCGATCGACCCGGTTTGCAGCCCAGCTGCCTCAACCGCCGACGAGTGGGTCCCCATCCGACCGGGCACCGATGCCGCGCTGATCCTCGGAATGGTTGACCAGCTCATCAACGAACTGGACATCTACGACGCCGACTTCCTAAAGAACTTCACCAACGCCGCCTATCTGGTCGGACCGGACGGTCGATACGTGCGCGAACCGGGCGGCGAAAAACCGCTGGTCTGGGACCAGCACGACGGCGCCCAGCCCTTCGACGCCGGCACCACCGACGCCGCGCTGACCGGCACCTTCGAGGTCGACGGCGTCAAGGTCAGTCCGGGTTTCCAGCTGCTCAAGGATCACGTCCGCACCTACACACCGGACTATGTCGAGTCCATTACCACTGTCCCGGCCGAAACCGTTCGACGACTGGCCCGGGAATTCGGAGAGGCCGCCCGCATTGGGGAGACGATCCAGATCGACGGCGTGGACCTTCCCTATCGGCCAGCCACCGCCATCTGGTACCGAGGCCTCTCGGCTCACAAACACTCGATGCTGAACGGTCTCGCAATTATTCTGCTGCCGACTCTGATGGGCGCACTGGACGTGCCGGGTGGCCTACTCGGCGACCCCTGGGGCCTCATGGGGAAGGTGAAGGACCGGACCTATGGGGCGACTGCGAGTCCCGAGGGGCTCATCTCGCAGGGGTTCATCGGTGGCGGACGCGTGGGAGGCCTCTATCCGCCGCGCAAGGCTCGCGCCCCCCAGACCACCGAGATGTTCGAACTGATGCCGTGTGCCCCTTACGGGACCGTTTTCTCCCTGCTGAACTCCGAGGAACCCGAACTCTTCGGGGCACCACCGTTCCCATCGATGATGATCAACTTTCAGTCAAACATGATGAAGACATCGGGTCCCCCTGAGATTGTCGAACGCTTCCTTAAGCGAATCCCCTTCATCGTCTCGATCAGTAGGCGATTCGAGGAGACAACGGAGATGGCGGACATCATCCTGCCCGATCTGCACTACCTCGAGCGGTTGACCCCCTTCGTGTTCCAGCACCTCACTGCCGGCGACGGTCAACATGCCGTTTACGGATCCAAGCCAGTGGTTTCGCCACCCATGGAGGGTCCGGTGGCGGGCGAGCCGTATGTCGATGCAATGCAGATCTATCTCGAGTTGTCGCGCCGCAGCGGCACCCTCGGCGACGTTTACGAGGCGTTCAATACCATCGCCAAGCTCAAGGAGGAGTACCGACTCGACCCGGATGCCCACTACACGTACTTTGAGATCTGTGACCGATGGCTGAAGAACACCTTCGGACCGGATAAGGGCCTCGACTGGCACCTCGAGGACGGATTGTGGACCGACGATAAGACGGTCCAGGAGAAGTATCCACGCCCGTTCTTCGAGGCGCGGGCACAGGTCTACTTCGAATTCATGCTGCGAGCGAAAGCCGATCTGGAAAGCAAGGTAGAAGAACTCGGTATTCCCTGGGAGACCGCGGACTACCAGCCGATCCCCGACTGGAAGCCTGGGCCGGCCTATGAGCGCACCGCCCCCTACGACCTATTCGTAACCAACATGAAGGTCCCCAATCACGCTCTGTCCCACACGCACAAGAACCCAATTCTGCGGAGCCTCTCCAACCGCCACAATGACCTCCGATCCGTGTGGATCCACCCCCAGACCGCGGAGGGTCGGGGCATCACCAACGGCGACCGGGTCGAGATTGAGACCGCAAAGGGTCGGCGTCAGACGGCAACCGCCCGAGTCACCCAACTGGTCCACCCCGAGGTCCTGGCCACCCAGGGTTGCGGCGGCGGTTGGACCAAGGGCAGCGACAGCGACGAGGTCAATTTCAACGCCCTGCTGAACATCGACATCGACCACATCGACTTCGTCTCGGGTGCGCTCGACTCTTGCATAGCGGCCAATGTGCGGAGGATCCCTGACCAGGGGGGTACGACATGACCCGCTGGGGGATGTTGATAGACGTTGGTCGCTGCGTCGGTTGTCAGGCTTGCACCGTTGCCTGCAAGACCGAGAACCAGTCGCCTTACGACGCGTGGTACGCCCCAGTCATCGAATGGGAGTCCGGCGTCTTCCCAGACGCCACGCTCAACTATCTGCCGACACTGTGCAACCACTGTGAAGACGCTCCCTGTGTGGATGCATGCCCATCGGGGGCGATCACGCGCCGCGACGACGGCATCGTGATCGCCGACGAGGACATCTGCATAGGGTCGCGGGCCTGCATGGCGGCCTGCCCCTATGGCGCCATCAACTTCTTCGAGGACAGCGGCACCGTTTCGCCACCAGTGGCCTCGACTGCAATACCGGAAAGCGTCCCAGAACGCTATGCAAGCGAGAAACACGTCTCTGGTGCGATCTCCAAGTGCACCTACTGCGCGCATCGCATTGACTACGGAATCGAACACGGCCTCGAAGTCGGCGTCCATCCACTCGCCACACCGGCATGTGTCGTCACCTGTCCCGCCGAGTGCCGGATCTTCGGAGACCTGGACGATGCGGAGAGCAACATCAACCGGTACCTGGCGGAGAAGGGACCCGGCGAGGTGCTGAGACCGGATGCCGAGACCAACCCGAAGACCACTTACGTAGGGCTGCCATGAACAGCGTGGACTCTTCGACTGGTCGCGGGGGGACGCCAGTCCCTCAAAACGCCTTCATGGACCATTTCAACCTCGAAGCCCGCACCCAGAGGGTCTGGGACCTCAACCATGCCGTCTGGTTCACGCTCATGGGGCTGGGCGGCGGCGTATTTCTGGTCGGACGGATCCTCAACCTGACCGAGGGACTCGGCCACTGTCTCGGCATACCGATGGTCGACATCGTCAGCTTTGTGGCAATCGCCATCGGCGGCCTGATCCTGGTCGCCGACCTAGGGCGGCCACTCCAGTTCTGGAGGGCCTTCGCGAACATTCGTACGAGTTGGATTAGCTGGGGCGCATGGGCCGACCTCGTCTTTCTGACGGTGGCTGGCCTGCTCGTACTCCCGGCGCTGACCTTTGGTGACCTACAGCCGTTCGACGGGCTGGGTTGGGAACCCGACGGGAGTGACGCAACCGGGTTGGCCATGGAGATTCTCGCCGGGGTCGCCGCCATTGTCGTCATGACCTATGCGGGCGCCGTGCTGGCCAGACCTCGCTCGATCCCCTACTGGAACTCACCCGCCGTGCCTATCCAGTTCTTCTTGTCATCCTCCGCTATGTCCGTGGCAGCGGTGCTGTTGCTAACGGCCATTCACGACGAACCGATTAGCGGCGGACAGATGCTCCTCCTGGGGGGGCTGACAACCGGCCTGCTGACCTCGGTGATCGTTCACTTGTCGACCCACCAGAACGCACCGGGCAAGCAGCAGAGTCTGGACAGTCTGTTGCGGGGAATCCATCGGAGAGTCTTCGTCGGGGGGGTAATGGTGCTTGGAACGGCTGTGCCTGCACTGCTGGCCTTCGTCGGAGCGACAACATCGGGAATCCGGGAGGTGGCGGCGATGATCTCGTTCGCCCTGCTCCTACCTGGCGGGCTAATGCTCCGACTGACAACGCTGAGGGTCGGGATCTTCCCTCCGGTCCACATCCAATCGAAATGACAATGGACGCTCAGGCCGGTACCACCACGGACATCTCATTCTTCGGAACGTTGAGAAGACGTATCGGGTGCCGTGAGATCCACCTCGAGTTCGATTCGCCGAGTATCACGATTAGGTCGATCCTGGAACGACTGATCGAGATCCAGGGTGAGGACCTCCGGGAGTGGTTGATCAACGACTATGGCTGGGTTGACTCGCGCTGCATGATATTCGTTGACGGTGAGCACCTCCCCAGCGTTGGTTGCATCGACCGGGACGTCACAGGAGCAAAGCATCTGCAGCTCGCCCTAGCGACGCCAATGGCTGGGGGTTAGGGCGGTAGTCGAACCCGGGGCACTTGTGTGAATGGCTACCATCCGCTAGTAGGAAGTAGGCAGGAGTCAGACCTCTACTGGGAGAAGCTGGAACGTGCTGCAACATGCTGCCGTGGAAGCTGTCCGTGGCCTCGAGGACGCTGGGATTGACTTTGTCTCCGGGTTACCCGACGGCTGGCAACGCAACGTCCACGAATTAGTCGAGGGGAACGACAAGTTCCGGTACGCCCCGGTATGCAACGAGGGTGTGGGCTTTTCGATGTGTGCCGGTGCGTGGCTCGGTGGCAAGAAGCCAGCGCTCATTATGGAGAACAGCGGCCTACGAGTGGCCTCGGAGTACATCGCCCGAATCTCGCTGGGGACGGGCGTTCCGGTCACCCTTCTCTGCTCGTACCGGGGTGATGTTGGAGAGACAGAGCACTGGGGGATCCCCCACGGCATCGTGGCTGAGCCGCTGCTGCAGGCGCTACGCGTCAAGTATCTCGTCGTCCGGCGGGTTGACGAACTACGTCAGGCGATAGTGCGAGCCCACCGTATCTCCGAGGCCCAACTGCACCCGGCCGCCGTGCTTATCTCCGGCGACTGCGTTTGGGACGACGGAGGTGGTCGTTGATGGCTCTCGGCCGCAGCGACTGGCTCACACGGCTTGCGACAGCGCTGCCCGACGACTGCCTGGTCATGTCCACCTACGTCGGTGCTGTCTCCTTTGAATGGGCCCACCACACCGGCGAGCATCCACGTACCGGGCATCTCGGTCAGATGGGCGATGTGATCGGCCTCGCGGTGGGATTAGCGCTGGCCCTCCCACATCGCAAGGTGGTCTGCCTGGATGGTGACGGCTCGGTGCTTATGGAGTTGGGCCAGCTCGTCGCCATGGGGCAGCACACTCCAGACAACCTCGTAGTGTTCGTGGTGGACAACGGCGTCTACGAGTCCATCGGGTGGGGAGAATCGGGACGCCGTGCAACCGCTACGGCAGGCTGGGCCGACCTGGCTTCGATCGCAGCGTCCTGCGGCGTGCCCTATACCGCTGACATCTCCACGCAGGACCAACTCGACACCGAGATTGAGTTGGCCTTCTCCCGCAATATGTGCAGCTTCCTCAACGTTCGCACCGAACCCGGTCACTCACGGGTAGCACCCCGACGTACCGACGGCATTGAGGACAAGTACCGATTCGTTCGCTACGTGGAACAACTCGAAGGCATTTGGATTACCGGCGTGCCGCCCCAGGACCTAGGCCTCATGGAAGACCAACATCCCGACTAACTGCGCACCGTCGCTCAGCACACGAACGAGACGAGCTTCTTCTCCAGGAACGCCTCTAGGCCATCGTGACCGCCCTCGCGGCCGAGCCCCGACTCCTTGAACCCACCGAAAGGTGCTGTAGGCGAGGCGGGCATCGGGTCGTTCACCCCCACCATGCCGAACTCCAGCCTCTCTGATGCCCTCATCGCTCGACCAAGGTCCTGGGTGTAGACGTACGCGGCTAGCCCGTATCGGGTGTCATTGGCACGCGCGATTACCTCTGCTTCGGTCTGGAACGTCAGCACGGGTGCCACCGGTCCGAAGGTCTCCTCACGGGCGCACATCATCTCGTCTGTACAACCGGACATGACAGTTGGTTCGAAGAAGAATCCGTCCGGATAGGCCTCCACTCTGCCTCCACCGGTCTCTATGGTGGCCCCCTTGTTCACGGCGTCGGCGACGTGGGCCTCGACCTTCTCGAGGCCTGCACCGTCGATGAGGGGGCCGACGTCCACGCCTTCTTCGGTGCCAGCTCCAACCTCAAGCCTTGTTACTGCCTTGGTGAGGCGAGCGGTGAAATCCTGGGCAATAGCGTCTTGCACGAAGATTCGGTTGGCACAGAGGCAAGACTGGCCGTTGACCTGGAACTTGGACATCAGCACGCCTTCAACCGCAGCGTCCAGGTCGGCATCGTCGAACACGATGAACGGCGCCTGTCCGCCAAGTTCCAATGACACCCGGGCGAGGTTGGTGGCGGATGCCCTCACCAGGAGTTTTCCGACTTCGGTGGAGCCCGTGAAGGTGATCTTGCGAACCCTGGGGTCCTCGAGCAATGGCGCTGCTAGGGGTTCGGGGTTGGAGGAGGTCACGAGGTTGCAGATTCCTGGCGGGACCCCGGATCGGTCTATGGCCTCGAACAGGGCGACCGCTGACAAGGGGGTCTGCTCTGCAGGCTTGACCACGATGGTGCAGCCGGCAGCCATCGCCGGGGCGAGCTTGCGGACGATCATGGCTACCGGGAAGTTCCATGGCGTGATGGCAACCGCAACGCCGAGGGGTTTCTGCTGAACAACGAGGCGCTTGCCGGGGATGTGGGAGGGTATGACCTCGCCGTAGGACCGACGGCCCTCTTCTGCGAACCAATCGAGCCACTGGGTCGCATACCTCACCTCGAACACGGCCTGGGCATGAGGCTTGCCCTGTTCGGAAACGATGACGTCAGCGATGTGGTCGAGGCTGGCGAGCAGTTCGGCAGAGATGCGCCGTATCACCTCAGCCCGAGCCTGAGCCGTGCAGTCGGCCCACTCCCCGAAGGCACTGTGGGCCGCGTCGACCGCTGCCGAGGCCAGATCCGGTCCGGCGTCTGAGGCAACACCCACGACGTCGCCAGTAGCAGGGTCGGTCACTGTGAACGTCGCAGCGGTTGCCACCCACGCTCCGCCTATGAAGCAACCCGCTGGCATCCCTGCCCCTCCTGTTGGGTTAACCATCCTTCTGGAGATCCGTTGCGGGGCTTGGGGTACGACTCTGTAGGGCAGCTCGGCGGGTGAAAAGTTCCTCTGCCGCAGCCTGTGACCGCTCAGCTACCGCCTTGACGTCGACTGACTTGACTTCTCCGTCTTCGACGAGGTGTTTCCCCTGGACCCAAACATCTGAGACGTCGTTTGAACTAGCCGTGAACACGAGGTGGGCTGGCGCGTTGAAATCTCGACCATGGAGGACTGGTACGAAGTGCAGGCCGCTGACATCCACCATCACGATGTCAGCGTCCTTGCCCTTTTCTAGCGTTCCCGTCACGTCGTCTAGGCCAAGCGCCACCGCACCGGCACGGGTGGCCATGTCGAGGATGTCCCACGGATCTCCGACGGTGGGGTCAAGGGTGCTGACCTTCTGGAGGAGTGACGCGAACTTCATCTCCTCGAGCATGTCCAAGTTGTTGTTTTCCTTCTCGCCATCGGTGCCCAGCGCGACCGTCATACCCTGGTCTCGATAGAAGCCGATGCGTGCCGGTCCCGACGAGAGCTTCATATTCGAACAAGGGCAATGCGTGACCGCGCTTCCTGTCTGAACCATGAGCTGCACCTCCCGGTCATCGAGCCACACGCCGTGGGCGACCACCGTCCGCTCGCCGAGGATGCCGCGGTTGTAAAATTCTTCGATTGGCCGCCGTCCGAACTGGCGGAGGCACTCCTGTACCTCCCAGATCGACTCGGACGAATGGCTGTGGATCCCCGTGTCGAACTCGTCGGCCAGCGCCGCAGCACCTCTGAACATCTCTGGAGAGCAGTAGAAGATGTGCTCCAGTCCAACCCATGACCGCACCCGCCCCTCCGCAGCCGTGCGATGTGTCTCTAGCAGGCGACGGTTGCTCTCGAGGGTCTCGAAGTAGTCGTAGCGGTCAGCGGTGTACGGGGCCAGCGTGGCGCGAATTCCAACCTCTTCGGCTGCCTCGGCTGAGCCCTCCATGAAGCGCCACATGTCGAGCACCGAGGTCGTTCCACCACGTAGTCCCTCCGTATACGCCATGTACGAAGCTGCCCGGGCGATCTCAGGCGTGAGTGCCCGGTGTGCAGGATCCACATGGTTCTCAAGCCACTCCCACAGGGCCATGGACTCCGCCGTACCCCTGAGAAGGCCCGAATGGAGATGGCAGTTGTGTATGCCAGGCATGACAACATGGTTTCTTGCGTCGACGGTCGTTGCCGTTGCAGCGGCAGGGTGGCTTGCCACATCGTTAGGAGTGCCGACTGCAGCGATCACACCGTCGATCACCAGAACCGACCCCGGGTCGTAACTGACCCCGCGTCCCTCGAGCGGCAACACGATGCCCTCCTTGATAAGGAAGGTTGTTTCGGTAGTCACACGTCGCTCCTAGAGGTCTGTTGACGCTCGCCTATGTTCCCAATGATGCTCCACAGTCGGTTCGTACGCTGTCACGGGAGAGATCCTCTCCCAATTTGTGCGAACTTCTCGTTCGGCCAGGATTATTGGGTGGTCGGGTCGGGGATCTGAATCCTCAATCTTCGGCTCTAGCGGACCAGGGGCTTGTATTTCATGCGGTGGGGCTGGTCGTCGAGCCCCAGTTCCTTCTTCCGGTACGCCTCGTACTCGGTGAAGTTGCCCTCGAACCACCGGACCTGTGAGTCGCCCTCGAAGGCCAGGACGTGGGTGGCCACCCGGTCCAGGAACCACCGGTCGTGGCTGATGATCACCGCGCAGCCTGCGTAGGCGTCCAGGCCGGACTCCAACGCCCGCAGCGTGTCCACGTCCAGGTCGTTGGTGGGCTCGTCGAGCAGCAGCACGTTGGCGCCACTTCGCAGCACCTTGGCCAGGTGCACCCGGTTCCGTTCGCCGCCGGACAGGTCGCCGACCCTCTTCTGCTGGTCTGACCCTTTGAAGTTGAACGATGCTACGTAGGCTCGACCGTTGACCTTCCGGCGACCCACCTCGATGAACTCCCGATCGTCGGTGATCTCCTGGTACACGGTCCGCTCGGCGTCGAGGCTGTCACGGGACTGGTCCACGTAGCCGACCTCGACTGTCGGGCCGATGCGAATCTCTCCACCGTCGGGTGCCGTTTCCCCCGCTGCAGAACCGTCGGCCGCCGCGGTGAGCATCCGAAACAGGGTGGTCTTGCCAGCACCGTTGCCTCCGATCACCCCGACGATGCCCGCCGGCGGCAGCGAGAACGAGAGGTCGTCTATGAGCAGTCGATCGTCAAAGCCCTTGGACAGGTGGTCGACCTCGATTACCTGATCACCGAGCCGCTGGTTGGCCGGGATGTCGATCTGGAGTTCGCGGGCCCGGGTCTCGACCTCAGCCGCCTCGGCTACCAACCGGTCGTAGGCTGAGAGGCGTGCCTTGCCCTTGGACTGGCGAGCCTTGGGTGCCATACGGACCCATTCCAACTCCCGATCGATGGTCCGCTTGCGAGCCGAGTCGACCTTCTCCTCGGCCGATAGGCGCGCCTGTTTCTGCTCCAGCCAACCTGAATAGTTGCCCTCGTAGGGAATGCCCCGACCTCGGTCCAACTCGAGGATCCAACCGGCCACGTTGTCCAAAAAGTAGCGATCGTGGGTGATGGCCACCACGGTTCCCTGGTAGTCGCGCAGCGTGCGCTCCAGCCATGCCACTGACTCGGCGTCGAGGTGGTTGGTGGGCTCGTCGAGCAGCAGCAGGTCGGGACGCGACAGCAGGAGTCTGCACAGGGCTACCCGTCGGCGCTCGCCGCCCGAAAGCGATTCGATTGCTGCATCGCCTGGCGGGAGGCGCAGCGCGTCCATGGCAATCTCGATGGTGCGTTGCAGGTCCCAAGCGCCGGCGGCCTCGATCTTCTTCTCAAGGTCGGCCTGGTCGGCACCCAGCTGGTCGTAGTCGGCGTCTGGATCACTCCAGCCAGCCAGGACCCCCTCGTAGCGGGTGAGGAGGTCGGCTATCGCACCCACACCGTCCATCACGTTGCCCTGGACGTCCCGGGAGGCATCCAACGTGGGCTCCTGCTCGAGGAATCCGACGGTGAAGCCGTCGGTCAGCCGTGCTTCGCCGGTGAAGCCATCGTCGACACCGGCCATGATCCGCAGCAGCGAGGACTTGCCGGCCCCGTTCGCCCCCAGAACACCGATCTTGGCTCCCGGGTAGAACGACAGGGAGATGTCCTTGAGGACGTCGCGGTCCGGCGGGTGGAACCGGCCGACGCGGTGCATGGTGAAGATGAACTGGGCACTCATGGGCGCCGAGGCTACCGGCGGTCCCGGCATGGCCCCGTGGCCAGTTCGTCCCTACGCTCGCTCGATGCCTCCACCCCAGTCGGCCGACATCGAAGTCGTGCTATTCGACTTCGGCGGTGTCATCCTCACCAGCCCGTTCGACGCCTTTGCCGCCTACGAGGCTGAGGTGGGCCTCCCCCCGGGGACAGTGCGACGCATCAACTCGACCAATGCGGACGACAACGCCTGGGCCCGCTTCGAGCGTCGCCAGGTTGACGCCGAGCAGTTCGGCCGACTGTTCGAGGCCGAGGCCGCATCCCAGGGCTACATCGTGGACGCCGCCCGGATCCTGAAAGGGCTTCACGGGACGTTGCGTCCGACCATGGTGGAGGCCCTCCGACGGTGCTCTGACCGACTTAGGACCGGGATGCTGACCAACAACATCATCCCGATCAACTCCCAACCGTTCTCCGATGCCGTCCTGGAGGTAGTGGGTCTGTTCGACGAGGTCATCCAGTCGAGCGTCGAGGGCTGCCGCAAGCCCGAGCCGCGGATCTACGAGATCGCCTGTGAACGCCTGGGAGTGGAACCCGTCGCATGCGTCTTCCTCGACGACCTCGGTATCAACCTCAAGCCAGCTCGGGCCATGGGGATGACCACGATCAAGGTCGTGGACCCGGAGGAGGCCATCGGCGAACTTGAGGCAGTCGTCGGCTTCCCACTCGGCTGACCACTACCGTCGCCCAGATGCGCATCGTCACCTGGAATGTCAATTCGCTGAAGGCCCGCATCGACCGTGTCGAAGCCTGGATCCGGGCCGTAGGGCCAGACGTTCTCTGCCTCCAGGAGACCAAAATGGCTGACCCTGCGTTCCCTCACGAGCGGTTTGAGGCGCTGGGCTACGAGTCGGCCCACCACGGCCAGGGACAGTGGAACGGGGTGGCCGTCATTTCCCGGGTGGGCCTCGATGACGTCCGTCCGGGTTTCGACGACAGTCGGAAAGATCCCGATCCGGATGCGCGGATCCTCTGGGCGACATGCAGCGGCGTGCGGGTGGCGAGTTGCTACGTACCCAATGGACGAGAGGTCGACCACGACCACTACCGCTACAAGCTGGACTGGCTGAGCCGCCTGCACGACGACCTGGCGGCTAATACCGATCCGTCGACTGATCCGGTGGTGGTGGTGGGGGACTTCAACGTGGCTCCTGACGACCGCGACGTCTGGAAGCCGGAGGCCTTCGAGGGGATGACCCACGTGACCGAGCCGGAACGGTCGGCCCTGCAGCGGCTCGAGGCCCTCGGCTTCACCGACGCGTTCCGGGAGCGCTTCGACGAGGCCGGCCTGCACTCCTGGTGGGACTATCGGGGCGGGGCGTTCTACAAGCGGATGGGCATGCGGATCGACCTCGTATACGCCTCGGCGCCGGCCGCCGCCGCGCTTGACTTCGTGGTGGTTGATCGCAACGAACGCAAGGGCGAGAAGCCCAGCGACCACGCTCCCGTAGTGGCCGACTTCGCGTTCGCCCAGTCGTAGACCGGCGGCGATGTCGACGTAGGTAGCCGATGTGGCCGTTCAGTCGCCGGCGACGAGTGACAGTAGGTCGGCGCCGAATGCCTCGACCGTCTTCGGCCCGATGCCGGGGACGGCCAGGAGTGACGTGGTGTCGTCGGGTCGCAACACCACGAGGGCGTCGATGGCCGCGTTGGTCAGTACTCGGTAGGCCGGGACGTCCCGCTCGGCAGCCACCTCCCTGCGCCAGGCCCGTAACCGGTCGTGTAGCGGTCCCGAGCCGGGGGTCGGTGACGGGGTATCGACCATCGTGGGTGTGGTGGCCGATGTCTCGGCTGCCGGTGGCGTTGGTGAGGGACCTGAGCCCTCGGGTCGTTCATGGCCGGCCAGAACGGCGAGGATGGCGATGCCGTGCCGCTCAGCCTTGGTCGGCCCGATGCCGTGAACGGCCAGCAGCTCGGTGGGCGTGGTGGGCCACGAGGCCACGAGGTCAGCCAACGTGGCGTCGTTGAACACGACGTACGGGGGCACCGAGGCGGCCCGGGCGGCCGTCGTCCGGTACTCCTTCAGGGCGGTCACCGCAGGTTCATCGGGCAGGGTGGGCCGCCTGGTGCGGGCGTTCAGCTCGGCGGCCCGGCGGGCGCCCTCGGGGCGACCCACCGGTCGGTCTAGGCCGGCGATGGCCGCCTCGAGGTCGGCCAGCCACGGTGACGGTCGTCGCTTGACGTTCCGCTGTCCGAACGTCCGCTCGGCGGCCCACGTCAGCGAGAGGTGCTCCTCGGCACGGCTGAGGGCCACGTAGAGGAGGCGGCGTTCCTCGGCGATAGCGGCGGGTTCGCGGGCATGGTTGATGGGAACTAGGCCATGTTCCAGGCCGCCCAGATGGACCGACGGCCATTCCAGCCCCTTAGCGGAGTGGAAGGTGGCCACCTCGACGGCGTCGACGGATTCGTCAACCGCCGCCAAGGCTTGGGACCGCACCGAGGCCACGAATCCTGGGCCGGTTCCGGCCGGCTCCAAGGCCAGGAACTCGTCGGCCATCCTGCCGAGTTCGGCGAAGGCGGTGGCGCGTCCGGTCTCGTCACCGGCCGCGCCGGTGTTCTCGTCGAACTCGGGCGCAGCCCCGTCGGCCAGCGGTCCGTCGGCAGCCACCCTGAGGTCTCCCAGATGGTCGGCCAGCGGTCCGTCGACACGGCTGAGAGTCTGCAACTGGGCTTTCACGTCGGCCCGGTCCAGTAAGCCGCTGCCGCTGCGGGTGCGCACCGGGATGCCGGCGGAGCGGAGGGCCTGGGCCACTGGTTCGGTTTGGGCGTTGGTACGGACCAGCACCGCCTGGTCTCGCCAGCGACCATTCGGGCCCCGGCGGTCGCGGACGTTTCGGGCGATGGCCTCCGCCTCGGCCGTCTGGTCGGCATGACCGCTCACAACCGGCTCCGGCCCGCCGTCCCGATTGGCCGACATGGGCTGACGACCGACCAGAGCCCGCGCGGCCACCCGGAGGACCTGAGGGGTACTGCGGTAGTTCTGGCGTAGTTCCAGCACCGTGGCCCCCGGGAAGTGGGCATCGAAGCGGTTGAGGTGGTCGGCATCGGCCCCGTTCCAGCCGTAGATGGCCTGGTCTGGGTCGCCAACCACGCACAGTTCGGTCCGACCACCCAGCCAGGCGGCCAGCAGGTCGAACTGCAGAGGATTGACGTCTTGAAACTCGTCGACGTAGAGGTGTCGGAAGCGCCACCGTTGAGCGTCGGCGAACCGACGGTCGGTAGTCAGGTGGTGCCGGCACTGGTCCAGCAGGTCATCAAAGTCGACCAGGTTCCGGTCGGCCTTCTCCTGTTCGTAGTCCCCGTAGATCCGCGCCACCGTCGGCGCGGGCAGTGGGGGCGTACGCCCGGCCGCCTCGGCTGACGCGGCGTAGGTCTCTGGACGGATACGGCGGGCCTTGGCCCACTCGATCTCGGCGACTACGTCGAGGGCCGCGGTGGCCCGGTGGTCGCGGGGAAGGCGAGACCGAACCATCGAGATCTTGCGATCCACCAGATCGGGTTCCCGGCGGTCGTTCTCACGCCACCAGGTCCGGAGCTGGGCCAGGGCCACCGAGTGGAAGGTGCCGGCGGCCACCTGGTCACGCATTCCGAGACGGCGCACCCTGCTGCGCAACTCAGAGGCGGCCTTCCGGGTGAAGGTCAGTGCCAAGACCCGTCGGGGGTCGTCCCGGCCGGTGAGGGCTCGCCAGGCGATCCGGTGTGTGAGTACTCGGGTTTTGCCCGAGCCGGCGCCTGCGTGGATGGCCAGCGGTAGGGCATCGGTGGTCACCGCAACCTGCTGTTCGTCGTTCAGGCCGCGGAGCAGCGTCTCGGCGTCGGCAGCCTCGTCCGCCGCCGCGTCGGTCGCCGGGTCGTTGGAGAGCCGGTCGAAGCCCGGAAGTCCGTCCGCCGTGTTCATCAGCCGCACCCTAGCGACGGGCTGCGACAGCCTCCGGGGTGCGCCGTAGCCTCGCGGACGTGGATCCCATCGGCCCGGACGCCTTTGACCGCATCGTCGCCGAGGCCCTCGACGACCTGCCGCCCGGACTAGCCGTGTTCATGGACAACGTGGTGGTCCTGACCGCCGATCGGGGCGACCCCCTGGACCTGCTTGGCCTGTACGACGGGGTCCCGCTCACCGAACGGGATGCCTACGGGGCGGCCGGCCTGCCGGAGTCGGGCGGTCTGGTGATGCCCGACCTCATCCACCTCTACCGGCTTGCCCTGTGCGACCAGTGCGCCGACCTCGACGAGCTTCGACGTGAGGTGGCCGTCACCGTCGTCCACGAGGTGGCGCACCACTTCGGTATCGACGACGACTTCCTGGATGGGACCGACTACGCCTGAGCCCCTTCCCGGGCCATTGGAACGTGGGGGATCCCGTCCTCTAGGAACTCGTCGCCAGTGGGTTCGTAGCCCAGAGAGTCGTACCACGGGACCAGGTACGTCTGAGCGTCGAGGACCAGGCGTCCCGGGGTGGTGGCGTGCACGTGGTCGAGCAATACGCCAGCCAGGCCGGCGCCTCGGGCCTCGACCCGGGTCACGACCCGACTGATCCGGTGGCTCTCGTCCGGTTCGGCCAGAACTCGGATCGATGCCACCGGTCGTCCGTCAGGACCGTCTAGCCATACGTGGCGGGTCTCGGGCTCGGTGTCCCGCCCATCCAACTCGGGGTAGGCGCAGGTCTGTTCCACCACGAACACATCGACCCTCAGCCGCAACAACTCATGGAACGTCGCGCCGGTGAGGTCGGCGAACGGCCTGTCATTGATGGTCGGGTCGAGGGCGACCGGATCCTGCACTATCGGCGGGAAGTGGGAGGGCGTGGAGCTGTTCACGGACGATGACGGTAGTGCAGGCGCCCGGTTGGACCGCCGGCGTCGTGAGTCGGACAATGGGCCTGTGCCCATAGTCGCCCTGCCCTCCGGCATCGAGATCTGCTACGAGTCGTTCGGCGATCCGGCCGACCCGACCTTGCTACTCATGCACGGCCTGGGCAGTCAGATGCTGGTTTGGGAGGAGGGCCTGTGTCGCCTTTTGACTGACACGGGGCTGCACGTGGTCCGCTACGACCATCGAGACAGCGGCCTGTCCACCATCTTCGATCCCGACGGCCCTCCAGGAGGCACGCCCTACGACCTGTCCGACATGGCGACCGACGCCGTTGGCCTACTTGACCATCTGGGGTTGGCTGACGCACACGTGGTCGGATTCTCCCTTGGGGGGATGGTGGCCCAGACGATGGCCGTCGAACATCCACAGCGGTGCCGGAGCCTCGTGTCCATGGGATCGACAACCGGCAACCGGGAGTTCGGTCGGCCCGCCGAGAACACTCTGGCCGCCATGCTGGTTCCGGCCCCTGAAGATCCCGACGAAGCGGTGGCCAAGAGCCTGGCCGACCGTCGGCTGTGGGCCAGCGTGTGGCACGACGACGACCATGCTCGGGCGGTGTTCGCCGACTACCAGGAGCGCTCGCCCCAGCCGCGCTACGCCTATGACCGGCAACGCAATGCGGCGGTCTCGATGGGTGACCGGGAGGCCGCGCTGGCCACCATCACCGTGCCGACTCGGGTTGTTAGCGGCACCGCCGACACCCTCGTCCTCCCGGCGGCGGGTAAGCGGACCGCCGAGGTCATCCCAGGGGCGACGTTCGTGCTGCTGGAAGGCTGGGGTCACGACATGGCACCTGGAGCGTGGCCGATCCTGGTCCCGGCCATCTCGGAGCACTGCCATACCGTGGACCGGGCTTCGGTACCGGCTGGCGATCCGAACCGCTGAACGAACTGAACGAACCATCGACGGGAAGCAGGGTTACGACATGGGAGCATTGGACGGGGTCCGGGTCATCGAACTAGCTGGCATTGGGCCGGGACCCTTCTGCGGGATGATGCTGGCCGACATGGGCGCCGACGTCGTCAGGATCGACAGGGCTGGAGCGGTCCGCGGTGGCGACCCGGCCAACCCCCCGGCCAACGTCAACGCCCGGGGTCGACGCAGCATCGGTGTTGATCTCAAGTCCGATGAGGGCCGTGACCTGGTGTTGCGAATGGTGGCCGACGCGGACGTGGTGTTCGAGGGCTTCCGGCCGGGGGTGGCTGAACGGCTGGGTATCGGCCCCGAGGACTGCATGGCCCGCAACCCGGCCATCGTGTATGGACGCATGACCGGTTGGGGTCAGGATGGGCCCTACGCCCAGACCGCAGGACACGACATCAACTACATAGCCCTGGCGGGGGCACTGGCCCACATGGGCCGCGACGACACCGGACCCGTCCCGCCGCTCAACCTGGTCGGCGACTTCGGCGGCGGTGGCATGTACCTGGCCTTTGGCATCGTGTGCGCCCTGCTGTCGGCGCGCTCTACCGGCGAGGGCCAGGTGGTGGACGCCGCCATGGTGGACGGCGCGGCCAGCCTGATGAGCTTCTTCTACGGGATGCTCCACACCGGCTTTGCTTCGGAACGGCGGGGCGAGAACATGCTGGACACCGGGGCCCACTTCTACGACGTATACGAGTGCGCCGACGGGGAGTACATCTCCATTGGGTCAATCGAGCCCCAGTTCTACGCCGAACTGATCGAGAAGCTGGGCCTGGACCCCGACGACTTTGCCGACCAGCACGACCGGTCGCGCTGGCCCGAACTAAAGGCGAAGGTGGCTGCCGTGGTGGCCACCCGCACCCGTGACGAATGGGACGCCGTGTTGGAGGGAAGCGACGTCTGCTACGCCCCGGTTTTGGCGGTGTCAGAGGCCATTGAGCACCCACACCACGTGGCTCGAGGGACCTTCGTGGAGTCGGGGGGCCTGAGACAACCCGGTCCGGCGCCTCGTCTCAGCGGTACCCCCGGATCGATTCGACGACCGCCCCCCCACGAGGGCCAACACACCGACGAGTTGCTGGACGAACTGGGCCTGGGCGTCAACGAGGTAGCCGCACTGCGGGCCTCGGGCGCCGTGGCCTGACCGGCTTTCGCTGGATCGACGAGAAAACAGGTCGCTTCAAACCATGGCCACAGTGGTGTTCTTCCACGCCCACCCCGACGA
>Ga0206679_10000976_pt1 | contig 23927 bp, 18 predicted proteins | sample M110012015metaG_FD_155464 | JGI IMG/M metagenome (GOLD analysis project Ga0206679, IMG submission 155464) | Ammonia-oxidizing marine archaeal communities from Monterey Bay, California, United States - M1 100m 12015 | ecosystem: Environmental > Aquatic > Marine > Intertidal zone | place: USA... | reverse complement strand
GGTAGGAGTTCTTAAAAATACAGATGTTGCTATTAAAGAAGGAAAAATTATTGCTATAGGAGAAAAACTAGATGAATTAACAATCTTCCCTAAAACAGTTAAAATCACACAAATTAATGCTACTGGAAAACATCTTACTTGCGGAATAATTGATGAGCACTCTCATATTGCAATTAGCAGAGGAGTAAACGAAGGGAGCAAAGCAGTAAGTGCTGAGGTAAGAATTGGTGATGTAATAAATCCAAATGATCATAACATCTATCGTCAGCTATCCGGGGGGACAGTTGCTTCACAACTTTTACACGGTTCAGCAAATCCTATTGGAGGACAGGCTACAATGATAAAATTAAGATGGGGAAGCTCTGCTGAGCAAATGAAAGTAGCAAATGCTGATAGCTTTATAAAATTTGCATTGGGTGAAAATGTAAAACAAAGCAATTGGGGTAATTTTGAACGCATACGATTCCCTCAAACTCGTATGGGAGTAGAGCAAGTGTTTTATGATGCGTTTTACAGAGCAAAGTCTTACCAAAAAGCTTGGCAAAACTTTAATTCCCTCAACACAAAAGACAAAAGAAATGCTACTCCTCCAAGGGAGGATTTAGAGCTCAATGCTTTAGTTGAAATTCTAAACTCCGAACTCTTCATTACTTGCCATTCCTACATGCAATCAGAAATAAATATGCTAATGCATGTTGGAGATTCTATGGGCTTTACAATAAATACTTTTACCCATATTTTGGAAGGATATAAAGTAGCTGAAAAAATGAAAAATCATGGTGCTGGAGGCTCTACTTTTTCAGACTGGTGGGCCTATAAATTTGAAGTAAATGATGCAATTCCTTACAATGCAACACTCCTTAATAATGCAGGAGTAGTTACAGCGATTAATTCGGATGATGCCGAAATGGGAAGAAGACTAAACCAAGAAGCTGCTAAAGCTATAAAATATGGCGGAACTTCAGAAGAAGATGCGTGGAAGATGGTAACTCTAAACCCAGCCAAACTACTACATATAGATAATAACATGGGAAGTATCAAAATTGGAAAAGATGCTGATGTTGTATTATGGACAGACAATCCGCTTTCGGTATATACTAAAGTAATACAAACTTATGTTGACGGAAAACTAATGTTTGATATTGAAATTGATAAGCAATTAAGATATAGGGATAGACTGGAACGCATGCGTATTATTCAAAAAATGAGTGAGGATAAAAATGCAGACAAAAAACAAAAACCCCAACCAACAACTGATAAATTATACCATTGTGATACTGAATATGATGAATAAAAAATACATACACCTTCTGATTGCATTACTGATTGCAGTGTGTGCAAGCGCTCAGAAACCTACCTTATTTATGGGGGCAACTGCTCATTTAGGGAATGGAGGGAAAATAGATAATGCTGCCATTAGTATGTTTAATGGTAAAATTGAAATGGTTGCAGATGCAACAGTGATTCGCATTGACCCTACTGCTTTTGATACTATTTATCGTGTGCACGGCAAACACCTTTATCCTGCATTTATTGTGCCCAATACTACTTTAGGGATTACGGAAATTGATCAGGTTCGTGCTTCACATGATTACAGAGAGACGGGCGCCATAAACCCTAATGTGCGTACTTTGATTGCCTATAATACAGATTCCAAAATAACCAAAACAGTAAGGAGTAATGGTGTGCTAATCGCCCAAGTAACTCCCAGAGGAGGAATGATTTCTGGTCAATCATCAATAATGCATTTAGACGGTTGGAATTGGGAGGACGCAACCCTAAGATCGGATGATGGAATACACCTTAACTGGCCATCCTCCTTTCACCAAAGTGGTTGGTGGGCTGAACCAGGGACTATTAAAGAAAATGAAAAATATAATGAACGTATTACTCAACTAAAAAGCTTTTTCAAAAAAGCAACTGCCTACGCCAACTCTTCCAGCTTAATGGATCTACAAATGGAAAGTATGAAGGGTTTATTTAATGGAAGTAAAACGCTTTACATACATGCTAATAATGCAAGTGATATGCTTGACGCTATTGATTTTGCTGATAATTTTGAAATTACCAAAACCGTTATTGTAGGCGCTGAAGATGCGCTTAAAATTACTGATATATTAAAAGAAAATAATATTGCGCTTATTCTTAACAGGGTGCATAGACTGCCTAATAGTGAAGATAGCCCAGTAGATGACCCTTTCACGCAAGCAGCAAAATTACAAGAAGCAGGGGTTCTATTTTGCCTAAGTTACGAGGGGGATATGGAGGCTATGGGCGCCAGAAACTTGCCTTTTTCTGCCGGGACTGCTGTAGCTTATGGCCTGGATTATGAAGATGCTATTTCTGCAATTACTTTAAATACCGCCAAAATTTTAGGAATTGATAAATACTGTGGTTCTATCGAAAGAGGGAAAGACGCTAGCTTTTTTATCAGCACTGGAGATGCTTTGGATATGCGTACTAATAATGTAGAAAAAGCCTATATTAAAGGAAAGGAAGTAGATTTAAACAACCACCAAAAGGAACTTTTTGAGAAGTATAAAAACAGATAACTTATTTATATATATTTGGGGAAATTTAAATTTTATGAAAAAACTACTACTCATATTGCTTTGCTTACCACTACTTTTTACAACTTGTAAAAAAGAAGATGATATTGTTACGACTATTAATGGTTGTATGGATCCTATTGCCACCAACTACAATCCGCTTGCTACTAATGATGATGGTTCTTGCGAGTATGTTAATTTGCCTGTTGCAAACTTTAGCTATACTGCTAGTAATGATTTTGCTCCTACTTTATTTGTTTTCACTAATTATTCAGCAAATTCAGATACATATTATTGGGACTTTGGAGATGGAAATTTTTCAATCGAAGAAAATCCAACACATCTTTATGCATTAGGCGGAGATTATACTGTATCGTTAACTGCTAGTATCTTAGATCATGATGATATAATGATAGATACTATCACTGTCTCCTCAGCACCTTCTAGATTAACATTATCTAGTATTAAAATTGATGCAATGCCTATGACTAACAATGGATCTGACTGGGATTGGGATATCACTGGCTTAACAAGCGATCCAGATGTTTTTTATGTACTAAAACAAGGCGGCACTGAGGTTGCTTCATCAAACTCTCAAGACAATATATCGGTCTTTCCAATATTATTTACAGAAAATTTACCCTATGCCATAAATAATCTATCACAAGATTATACTATTGAACTCTGGGATAATGATGTGGTGGCTGGAATTGGAGGAAATGAATTTATTGGTTCGTGCAGCTTTACTCCAAACGATTATGTCCCTACTGAAGGTAATGAATATCCTACAGAAATTAATATTATTAGTAGCGGTGTAGATATGACGTTAGATGTCCAATGGCTTCAGTAAGATAATTATTTTTCCCAAATCAACTTCTTTCCAAACCCCAGTCGGTTATGCGTCATCTTTATAAAGGTAAGTCGCATAGCCCAAAGATGTGTTTCCATTAATCTGGCATAAGGAAATGCTTGTAGATATTGTTTTTTTGCAGCCTTTAAATTCTCTCTTTTTAATTCAGTAATCTTGCCTAACAATTGAACGCCTTGTATCTTAGCAACTTCTTTTGTTTCTAAAGCTATACTACCAGCAACATTTGGGGTTAAAGTAAAATCTTTGGCGTGTTTGGTTTTAGTGTCAGAGGAAAAAATCAATTGATTGTTTACTGCATCATATACATAAAAAACATTACAGCAATAAGGAATATTTCCTTTACTAGTAGCCAAAGTCAGCAAATGATGTTCATTGATAAAATCAATAATTTGCTGATCTACCTTCATTTAATATCCAATATTTTGTCTTACTCTTTGTAAAACATCTTTGGCAATTATTCTTGCTTTTACAGCTCCTTTCTCAAGTGCTGTATCAATAATAACTTTGTTTTCCATCAAATGATTAAATCGTTCTCTTTCTGTAGCGTATTTTTTGCAAATCAATTCAAAAAGCTCCTGTTTAGCATGGCCATAACCATAATTACCGGCAGCATATTTCACTTTTAATTCATTTGCTTCTTCTTCAGTAGACAGCAACTTGTAGATTTTATAGATATTACAAATTTCAGCATCCTTCTTCTCTTCTATAGGAGTTGAATCTGTTGTAATTCCCATTATTTGTTTTCTGAGTTTTTTATCAGAAAGGAATAGATTAATCACATTATTGTAGGATTTACTCATTTTCTGCCCATCTGTACCTGGGACAATCATCACCCTTTCATCTACCTGAGTTTCTGGAATCACAAAAGAATTATTGTATTTATGATTGAAAGTCCCGGCAATATCACGTGTCATTTCTAGATGCTGTAATTGGTCTTTGCCTACCGGAACAATATTTGCATCATACAATAAAATATCAGCGGCCATTAATACAGGGTAAGTGAAAAGTCCTGAATTTACTTCTGACAATCGGCTTGATTTATCCTTAAAAGAATGTGCATTAGCAAGCATTGGGTAAGGGGTAAAGCAATTTAAATACCAAGTCAGTTCACAAACTTCAGTAACGTCCGATTGTCTATAGAATAAATTTTTATCAATATCAAAACCAAAAGCAAGCCAAGCTGCAGCAGTAGCATACGTATTTTCCTTTAATTGTCCAGCATCACGAATTGTGGAAAAAGAGTGTAAATCAGCAATAAAAAATAGGCTTTCATTTTGTTTATCTTTCGAAAGTTCAATTGCTGGAATAATTGCTCCTAATAAGTTTCCTAGATGCGGTGTTCCTGTACTTTGTATTCCTGTTAATATTCTTGCCATTCTTATTTTTATTTTGATGTTGTAAAAATAGGATTTTTATCTTTGCAGCATGAAATGGATAGGCTATCTTTTAAGTTCACTTTGGAGAATATGGTTTTTAATCGTTTTTATCTTGATCTTTATAGCCTTTATTCCTGTGCTCTTTTTCTTTACAGCTATTTATAAAAATAATAAGATTGTCTGCCACCTTACTCGCTATTGGTCTAAGCTAACTCTCCTTCTCTCTTTTATTATTCCCCAGGTGGAATGGGAAGAAGAATTAAACAAAAAGGAGCGTTATATTTTTTGTCCTAACCATGTCTCGACCTTAGATATACCTCTTATTTTAGCTATACTTCCTGCGCCCTTACAATACATGGGGAAGGCTGAAATTGCCAAAATTCCTTTGTTTGGGTATTTTTATAAGAACAATACTGTGATGGTAGATAGGGCTAATAGGCGTGATGCTTATGATGCCTTCTTAAGGGCGGGAGAACAACTTAAAAAAGGAATTAATATGTGTATTTTCCCTGAAGGGGGGATTCCAAAAGCAGATATATTTTTGAAAAAATTTAAGAATGGTTCTTTTCGTTTAGCTATTGAGCAAGGTATTAAGACTGTCCCTATTACTATGCTTGATAATAAAAGTATGTTTCCGCAAGAATATTTTAAAGGTTACCCAGGGATTGTTAGGGTAAAAGTGCATAAAGCAATCGACCCAATAACCTTAACTGAAAAAAAAATTCAAAATTTGAATACTTTAGTTTACAATGCTATTTTTGAACAATTAAATGCTTATGAAAATAAATAACAAACTCATAGAGGATTTGTCACGCTTAGCAAAGCTAAAATTTGATGAAAAATCAGCCGAAAAGATGAAGGGAGACCTAGATAAAATAATAGGTTTTGTAGATAAATTATCTGAGATAGATACTGAAGGTGTTGAGCCACTTATCTACCTTAGTGATGAAGTGAATGTTTTAAGAGCAGATGAAATTGCGCATGAAGTTTCACAAGTAAATGCACTTAAAAATGCTCCGCAAAAAGATTCTGATTATTTTAAAGTGCCAACTGTTTTAAAAAAATAGTTATAGAATTTGATCTCTACCAACTATATTTTCTGAGCTCATATTCTTTTTATTCTTGGAACAAACTTACACCATTTTCAGTTATTTTCAACACTGACTTCACTCCTAATCTTATGCATCTATTATCATTTATATGACCTGCTGGAAAACCAAAGCAAATGGGGTAATCGTATTCCTTAGTATATTCCAAAATTATTTCTTCAGCTGATTTACCAAAAGGTATTTCATTATCATTCATATCGTTCATTGCTCCTACTATTAATCCCTTTAATTTAGCTAGTTTTCCATTGCGTTTAAGATTCATCATCATTCGGTCAATATGATAGAGGTATTCATCCAAATCTTCAATAAACAGAATCTTTCCTTCTGTATCAATATCTGAAATTGATCCTAATAAACTATATAAAATAGAAAGGTTCCCCCCCGCTATTTCAGCATCTACTTGCCCTAAGTGATTAAAGGCATGGCTTTTGCAGTCTATTCTATTTGATTTTCTTAAAAGGGAATTTTTTAAACTTTGAAGGGATTCGTTAGGATTATTTGCAAAATTAATAGGCATAGTAGCATGCAAGCTTGCAATCCCTAAATTATTTAAATGAGAATGTAAAACCGTAACATCACTATAGCCAATAATCCATTTCGGATTTTTTTTCAAACTAGAAAAATTGATATTGTCAATAATCTGAACGGTTCCGTAACCACCGCGTGCGCACAAGATTGCTTTAATTGCATCATTATCTATCATGCTTTGCAAATCAGCAGTTCTTTGTTCAATTGTTCCAGAAAACTGATTATTTTCTTCAAATAAATTTTGTCCTAGCACAATTTCCAACCCCCAGCTCTCTAGAATTAAGATGGCAGCTTTTAATTCTTCCAAAGTAATTTTTCTAGCAGTAGAAACAATGCCAATCTTATCGCCTATTTTTAATTTTTCAGGAATTATCATTATTACTAATTAAGCTTATCTTTGCGAAAATAAATCTTTTTATAAAATAAATGACTAAGAAAAGATACACTGTTACTTCAGCTCTACTTTATGCAAATGGCCCTTTACACATTGGGCATATTGCTGGAGCCTATTTACCTGCAGATATTTTTGTTAGATATTTAAAAGGGAAAGGGCATGATGTTGCTTTTATTTGTGGTTCAGACGAACATGGTGCCGCCATTACTTTGCAGGCAAAAAAAGAAGGGATTAGCCCTCAAGAAATTGTAGAAAAATACCATGCTATAAATAAAATAGCATTTGCTGATTTTGGAATTGATTTTAGTATTTATCACAGAACATCCGACAAATTACACCATGAAACTGCACAAGATTTTTTCAATACCTTGGAAGATAAAAAAATATTTACTAAAAAAACATCTGAGCAATTTTATGATAAGGAGAATAATCAGTTTTTAGCAGATAGATATATAAGTGGAGAATGTCCTAAATGTAATGCAGATGGCGCTTATGGTGATCAATGTGAGAAATGCGGAACGGCATTAAATCCTGAAGAACTCATCAATCCGAAATCAACATTAAGCGGAAATACACCAATAAAAAAAGAAACAACCCATTGGTATTTGCCAATGCAAAATCATGAAAGCTGGCTAAAAACTTGGATAGAAGAGGGTATTTTAGAAGGCGAGCAACATCATAATGCAAAAGCATGGAGGGGCCAAGTAATTGGCCAATGTAAATCATGGATTGATGGCGGATTGCAAGAAAGAGCTATGACTAGAGATTTGGAGTGGGGAGTTAAAGTTCCAGTAAATGATGCTGATGGAAAAGTGCTCTATGTTTGGTTAGATGCTCCTATCGGTTATATTTCTGCAACTAAACAATGGGCGGCAGACAATAAAAAAAACTGGGAAGATTATTGGAAAAATGAAAATACTGAGCTTGTTCATTTTATTGGAAAAGACAATATTGTTTTTCATTGTATTATTTTTCCTATCATTTTAAAAGCACATAAAGGATATATTTTACCAACCAATGTTCCCGCAAATGAATTCCTGAATTTAGAAGGAGAAAAATTATCCACTTCACGCAATTGGGCTATTTGGCTACATGAATATTTGGAAGACTTCAAGGGGCAGGAAGACGCTTTAAGATATATGCTTTGTGCTACTGCCCCAGAAAGCAAGGATACCGATTTTACTTGGAAAGATTTTCAATCAAGAAATAACAATGAGCTAGTTGCCATCTTTGGAAATTTTATTAATCGTGTAGTAGTGCTTACCCATAAATATTGGAAGGGTGTAGTTCCTGCTTGTAATAATTTAGATGATTATGATAAGGAAGTTTTAGCAAAACTTAAAACTTTTCCTGAACAAATTGGGACTTCAATTGAAAAATATCGTTTTCGGGAAGCACTGGGTGAATTCATGAATCTAGCTCGATTAGGAAATAAATACTTAGCCGATACTGAGCCTTGGAAATTGAAAAATACAGATGAAAAAAGAACAGAAACAATCCTAAATATTGCCATGCAAATTGCAGCTTCATTGGCTGTGCTTTCAGAACCATTTATGCCTTTCAGCTCCAAAAAATTGAAAACCATTTTAGCATTAAAATCGGTAAATTGGACTGATGCTGGCGGAAAAATTATAAGTGATAATCATAAAATAAACCCCGCCCCCCATTTATTCAATAAAATTGAAGATGAGAAAATTGAAGAACAACTGAAGAAATTACAGCGATAGATTTTATTTAATAAAGTGTATTTTTACAAACTAAAAACAAAATGCAATGAAAAAAATTACTATCCTCCTTGTCCTAACATTATTTAGCGCACTAACTTTTGCTCAGTGTAATGGCAGATATCAAACTGAAATCTTCAGTTCAGTAACTAAAACTACAGTTACCTATTCTGATGTATATAATGATAATGCACATGAAATGGATATCTACACGCCTAATGGCGATACAGTAACTAATAGGCCGGTAATTTTATATATGCATTCTGGAGCTTTTTATGGTGGCGATAAAATACAGACTGATTGTGTAGATTTCTGCGAAAGTATGGCAAAAAGAGGATATGTTACAGCCTCCTTAAACTATAGGCTAACAAATGTTTTAACATTCCTTTCAAGTCAAGCAGAACAATATAAAATAGTTTTAAAATCTGTTGCGGATGCCAAAGCAGCAGTTCGTTATTTTAGAAAGGACCATGCAATTAATGCTAATACTTATGGCATTGATCCTAGCACCATTTTTGTTGGAGGCTATTCTTCTGGTGGTGTAATAGCTATTCATATGGCATTTATTGATGCTATATCAGATTTACCAACAGCTCCTATAGATGTACAGGATCTAGTTAATACAATTGGAGGTAATTTAGAGGGAGATGCCGGTAATGTTGGTTACAGTTCTGATGTACAGGGTGTTATTAGTGTTGCGGGGGGGATAAATGATGTTAATTGGATAGACGGAAATGATGAGCCCTTAGTTAGCATACAAGGGACAGATGATCTTACGGTAAATTATTATTGTGGCCCTGGCACAAACAACCCTTTGGTATTAGATCTCTGTGGTGCTGGAGAAATGCATCCAAGAGCAGATAATGTTGGTTTATTAAATGACAAATTAATCTTTAATGGAACTGATCATTTATGGGCTGCATATGGAAATAGTAATCCTAAATTTGTCCAGGCCTTAGATTTTACTAGTAATTTCTTATTCCCTTTATTGCCTTGTAATAATACAACTTCAATTTCAGAAGGAAATACAATCAATAAGAAACTTATTCGCATTACTGATATGCTTGGGAGAAATACAAGCGCCACTACCAATACTACATTATTTTATATATATAATAATGGGAGTGTAGAAAAGAAAATGATTCTGGAGTAATTTGGCAAAGCACAATGAACTAGGCAAAGAAGGCGAACTAATTGCCTTTATGTTTTTACAAAAATAATGCTTTCATATTCTTAAAACCAATTGGCGCTACCAAAAGGCTGAAGTAGATATAATTGCTCAAAAAGATGGATTTTTAGTATTTGTTGAAGTAAAAACCAGAAGCAGTAAAAAATTTGGAAAACAAAAAAACGCTATTGACAAAAAGAGAATTGCCTTCTATAAAGATGCTGCTGAAGGGTATTTGGAACAATATCCATCTGAAGCAGAAATCAGGTTTGATGTAATAAGTATTGTCATTGCAAAATATGAAACACAAATTGAATATTTCCCAGATGCTTTTTAAGTATCTTTGCAAAAATTTTCAAGATGAAAAGAGACGTTAAGTCCAGAAGAGCTTCTGGTAAAAATCCAAAAACAAAATCATCATTTCGTACAAGACAGAATGAAAAAAAATCTATTGATGATGGTAAAATAAGATTGAATAAATTTATTGCTAGTGGAGGGATTTGTAGTAGAAGAGAGGCGGATAAATTTATTGAAGCGGGAGTGGTTACCGTTAATGGTGTTGGAATTACCAAAATGGGTTATCGAGTTAGTCCAACTGATGAGGTAAAATTCAATGGACAAAGATTAAAATCGGAAACTCCAAGATATGTTTTGCTTAATAAGCCCAAGAATTATTCTGGAAGAATTGATTCAGGATCCAGTACTATATCTGTAATGCAATTAGTAAAACAAGCTTGCAAAGAAAGAATTTACCCAGTTGATAAACTTAATAAATCAGAAACAGGATTATTACTTTTTACAAACGATACAGATTTAGCTAAAAAACTTGGGGGGTTCAAAAAAAATATTAAAGAAATTTATCAAATTACATTAGACAAAAACCTAAGTCAGACACATTTAGAAAATATTCGTGAAGGTATTTTCATGAATGGTAGAACGATTAAGCTAGATTCAATTTCTTACATAAATGGTAAAGATAAAAATGAAATTGGGATTGAAAATAGTAATGGAGGAACTAAACTTGTTAAACAATTATTTGAAAAATTAGAGTACCAAACAGTAAAGTTAGACCGTGTATTTTTAGGGGGGCTAACAAAGAAAGATTTGCCAAGAAAACATTTCAGACATCTTACCCAAGATGAAATTAATATCCTAAGAAGACTTTAATATATACCATAATTTAAAGTCTTTCGTTATTGTTTTGATTATCGTACTTTTATCAGCTTAATGAAACAAGTATTTAAACATATTTTTCAAATCCTGTTTGGAACTAGTTTGCTCTTATTAATTTCAGGGGTTGTTATCACCTTTTTTTTTAGTGAAAAAGTAGAGAGAAACGTAGTTACTAAGATTCAGCAGCAAATAACCTCCGAATTACAACTTGAGGATGTTTCTTTTAGTTTATATGAAAAATTCCCATCCGCAACCGTAAAAATAACTGATTTACTTGCCTTTGAAAAAGGAGGGTTTAATAATGATACCTTGTTTTATGCCAAAACAACAAACATTGAACTGAGTATTTTTGACATTATTTTAAATACAATTGACATTAAAAAGGTGGTTGTTTCTGATGGGACAATAAACATAAAATATGATGCTGAAAACAAACCTAACTTTGCAATTTTTAAAACCTCTAAAGAAAATAAAAATCAAATGGCCTTAAGTCAAATTCTACTACTAAATACTTCGGTGACATACCAAACAAATAGTATTGATGCGGATTGGCACACATCAAAAGCTTTACTCGTATTTAAAGAAAATAGCTTATCCATAAATGCAAAGTTATTTTCGAAACAATTAGAGGTGAATAAACTAGATTATCTCTATAAAAAGAATGTGCAATTACACACAACACTTTCCTTTAAAAAAGATAGTGTTTTTATTCAGCAAGGATCAATAATCAATATTGAAGAAGTAAAAGCGGAATTATCCGGAGGAGTATTTTATGGAAACACACTTGATCTAAATTTCTCTTGTAACACGCAAGAATTAGCGACTGTTATCAACCATACTCCCGAACATCTTAAAGCTATTTATAGCTCTTTTCAGGCCAATGGAAAATTGAGTTGTACTGGGAATATTAATGGCTTAATAAGGAAGGGAAGCAGCCCTTTATTAAATATGAATTACCATATAGAGAATGGTAATTTTACTTTAAAAAGTCGTCCATTTATCTTAAAAACTGTAAGTCTTGATGGGGAGATAACCAATGGAGAGAACAGAAATTTTATTACTACTGAAATTAAAATCAGTCAGTTTGATGCTGAAACTGAAAACGGATCTATTAAAGGAGATTTTACAATCAAAAACTTAACTAAATATTATCTAACTGCTAACCTTTCATTAAGTTGGGATTTAGCTGAAATCAATCACTATTTTGAAGATTCCCCATTTTTTAATTTACAAGGGAGGTTAAGGGCAAATACTCAATATTCAGGATACATTTCATTTGACAGTAAATTCAAAGATTATTTTATAAACGCACAACACAGCTCTAATGCTACTTTTAAAAATGCTACTTTTAAATACAAGAATTCTCCCCTGGCTTTTAATTTCCAAACAGCCGATTGTAAATTCAAAAACAATATTATTGAGGTAGAAAATAGCGCTTTTACAATCGCCGATAGTGACCTAAAATTTAATGGAACTATTACTGATCTAATTGCTTATATATTAAATAGAAAAGAAGAAATAAATGTGATTGGAAACCTTAACTCAACCTATATAAAATTTGAGGAATTATTTACCATTAAAAATATCGATGGGGAAAGAGAAGAAGATAAAAGGAGGGCTGTTTTCCCAAATTGGATAACGGCAAATCTAACTTCAACTATTGCAACCTTTACGTATAATGATCTTATTACCACTGAAGTAAGTGGGCTCCTTGATTATAAAAACCTAACCTTAACAGGGGAAAATATGCAACTAAGCACGTTAAATGGCTCAGTATCTGGAAATTTCGAATTTGCTGAGCGCACAAATAGCCAATTAAAATTATCTTCTCAATTTAATTTAAATCAAATAAATATCCGAAATGCCTTTTTAGCATTTGATAATTTTAAACAAGATTTTATAACAGCAAAACACATTAAAGGAATAGGGACTGCAGAGATAGAAATGAAAGCCACTTGGGGGCCTGGTTTTATTTTTAAAGAAGAGGATCTAGAAGTAAAATCTCATTTGATTATTGAAAAAGGGGAATTGATACAATTTAAACCCCTTGAAAGTTTATCAGATTATGTGAGTCTTGAGGATTTGAAAGAAGTTAAATTCTCTACCTTAGAAAACACAATTAAAATTGATAATAAAATGATTGATATTCCTACAATGGAAATTAAATCATCCGCGTTATCTCTTTTTATATCAGGAAAACATACATTTGAGCAAGAAATAGATTATGATATTGAACTTTCACTTTCTGAACTAATGGCAACTAAATTCAGAAAAAAGAATACTCAAATTAATAAGACTGAATTTGGAGAAATTGAAGAGAATGTGAAAATATTTAATACTGTTTATTTCAAAATGACAGGTAATGCTGATGATCCAAAGATCTCATTTGACCCCACACGCTTTCTTGAAGATGTCCAAGAATTAGTAAAAAAAGAAGGAGAAAATATCACCTCAATAATTAAAGAAAATGTCCTTCAAATAAAAGAGCCAGAAAAGATAGAGCTAGGGCAGGATGTAACTATTGAGTGGGATGATGATAAAAATAAAAGAAAATGAATTTTTATAAACGAAAACAAGCCTGGAAATACCTTTTATTACTAATAACGGGAATAACTATAATATCATCTTTATTTTTTACTAATAGAATAATCTCTTCTTTAAGCGATTCTACGAAAACTTTAAATGAGTCTGCCGCATCACTAAAAAGCTCTGCTAATTCTCTAAATAGTTCAATGAAATCAATTGAGATTTATATCTTAAAAGAAGAAAAGGATGAAACCCGAAAAGTGGAAAAATGGGCAAGAGCAATGAATATTATTACAAATGAGTGGGACATAAATAAAGAAAATGAATATTCTAATAAGGAAAGAAAAAAGATGGATTCGGCAATTCTATATATCCAAAAGGAAAAAGATATTCCTATGATTTTTGTTGACGAATGTCATAATACTTTGCAGGAAAAGAACATTCTTATACCAGATAGCATCAATAGTCCCGATAAGAAAGAAATCTATATTTTGGAACAATTAAGAATTATGAAGATAGAAAATGATCCTATTTTAATCATATTGCCAAAAGATCAAGATGGAATAATTGACACACAAAAAGTATATTACAAAGGTTCAAAATCTCTTGAAGAAGCAAAAGAAATGAAAAAAAATCTTGAGAAAATGTCCTTTGATAATCAATCTTTATCGAATCAAAGTGAAGAAATGCATAAGGAAAGTCAAGATACTCTCGAAAAATTAAGATATTATCCAATTTATCAATTAGGATTTATTGGTTTATTTATGTTTATTGCTTATTTTATATTTAGTGCTAGCCGTAAATCAGAACAAAATAAGGTATGGGCCGGAATGGCAAAAGAAACGGCTCATCAAATAGCAACGCCACTATCTTCACTTATGGCTTGGGTGGAATTGCTGAAAGATAAAGAAGGGGCGGAAGGTATGGTATTTGAAATGGAAAAGGATATTAAGCGATTGGAAACAATCACTGATCGTTTTTCTAAGATTGGCTCAAAACCAACATTGGAGGAAAAGAATATTGTGGAATTAGTAATGGAGACTATAATTTATTTGAAATCTCGCTTACCTGAAAAAATTCAATTCAATATTTTGCATGAAAAATCTGTACTAATGATTCCCGTAAGTACGGTACTTTTAAACTGGGTAATTGAAAATATTTGTAAAAATGCGGCTGATGCAATGAAGGGGAAGGGTAAAATAACAATTTCAATTACAGAAGATATTTCCAAAGTAATCCTAAATATTACTGATAATGGAGAGGGGGTACACAGATCTATTCTTAAGAATATTTTTAAACCTGGGGTAACTTCAAAAAAGAGAGGCTGGGGCTTAGGACTATCATTATCAAAACGAATAGTGGAAGAATATCATAAAGGGCGTATTTTTGTAATGAAATCAGAAAAAGGTGTAGGGACAACCTTTTGTATTTACTTACCAAAAAAACTAAATTCCACAGCTTCCTAACTTATTTTTTTTCAGATAACTCTGGTGATATTCCTCAGCACGATAAAACTTTTCTGAAGGTACTATTTGAGTTACAATATCATTTTCAAAATGCACTTGTTGTTCAGCCTTTAATTGTTCAGCCTGTTTTTTTTGCTGCTGATTATAATAAAAAACTACTGATCGATATTGTGTTCCGCTATCTACTCCTTGTCTATTTAAGGTAGTTGGATTATGGTTTTTCCAAAATATAGTTAGCAATTCAGAGTAGCTTATTTTTTTTGGATTAAAATAAAGGTCTACCACCTCAGCATGATTAGTCGTTCCACTACAAACCTGATTATAAGTTGGCATATCAGTAGTGCCTCCCATGTAGCCAGCGCGTGCAAGATAAACGCCATTAGTATCGCTAAATAATTTTTCAACTGACCAGAAACATCCTGCTCCAAAAGTTGCTTTTTCCAATTGAGAGTAGGCTTTAAATCTTATGCTCAGTGAATTTACGCAATGGCGTGTATCTTTCTCAGTAATTTGTTCTCCAGTAAAAACATGTCCTAAATGACCGTCACAATTCGCACAACAAATTTCTGTTCTTATTGTTCCGCTACTTAAATCTTCATGCCTAACTGTTGCCCCTTCAATTTCATCATCAAAAGAGGGCCAACCACAACCTGAATTAAATTTTGTATTGGATTCATAAAGCGGATTTTCACAAGCGCGACAAATAAAAATTCCCGCACTAAAGTGCTCATTATACTCACCTGTAAAAGGAGCTTCAGTGCCTTTATCTTTTAAAATGTGCTGCTCCTCAGAAGTGAGATGAGAAAAATAATCTTTAGTCATAAAACCAAAAGTACCAAATTATTTTTGTTTAAGATAGTCCTTTAATTCTTCTGTTACAGTCCAAATATGAGAACTGATGCTTTCCACTGAAATGGTTGCTCCTGAAATTCCATCAACAGTAGTATTATATTCAAAAAAGGAAGATGTATTGATCTGATGAAATTGCTTTAACCATCTTTTATTGCAAATTTCAGCACCATAGTTTTCATTATAATTCAATACTTCTACTTTTAATATCTCAGCTTTTGTATCAAAAATAATATAATATTCAAACTTATGGAATTTGGAGTACGCCTGATCAAAAGCTAAATAACCTAAACCATTTATCTTAAAAAAACGAGTAGCTTCAAGGGTGGAAATATCTCTAATTTCAGAAAAACTAAGTTCTTCTGTATTAAAAATAATTTTTGCATTTTTTCCAATCTTTTTCCAATCCTTTGAACTTAACACATAGGTTGTGGTAAAAGAAAAAAGAAAAAAAGCAGCTAATATTAAAGTAGCTGATTTGAAAATATTATTTTTAGAATGCATTAGCCAAAAATAATTTTAGAACCAGACTCCTATTCCTAAATTAAATTGCCCTGTCTCTTCATCAGAACTAGCATCAGATTTAATTTGATAGTCTGCTTTGAACATAGCACCTTGCGTTACTTTAAATCCTAAACCAAAAGTCATTTCTGTTCGATTATATGAATCATTAACTGCAATCCCTTTAGTTTCTGCATGGGTATTGTAATTCTCATATCTAGCAAAAGCAATTAATTCTTCAGTATTCGATTTTCTTTCTAACAAATTATATCCTGCCTCTACATAATATCCTGTTAACTTACTTCCTAAATCTTTCCCAGTCATCCCATTATACTGATCAGTATTTGATAAATTAGCGATAATATATTGCCCTGTTAATTGTAATGCCTCCTTATTATATCTTGCATCAACACCAAGCATTTGAACTCCAATTATAGTAGAATCAGCAGATGCCACAGCTGATTCGTCAGCTAAATCTAATCCATCATAGGCTTTGCTTTCTGAATCTCCTAAATAACCAGATAAGCCTAGATTTAAACCTGGATGTCCATAATAAGAAACTCTACCTGCAAAATCAGGATAAGTAATATATGATTTAGCACCTTTTTGTCTTCCGCTTCTTAATCCGCTTTTCCCACTAAACATACCGCCATCATTATAACCATTAAAACCATTAACCACCATAGCTTGATAGTTTATTGAATGTTCAATACTCCTTCCGCTTACACTAATTCCAATCTCTCTCCAGGTAGTAGGCACAATATATTTATCAACATTTGTTCTCTCTACTCCATTAAAAGTTGGTGGTTCATGATATAGATTCTGAATCCCCATTGGGATTAGCATTAAACCTGCATTGATCGATAAATTATTTTTTATGTTATAATCTAGAAATGCTTGCTCAACATAAACTTCAGAAACATGTTCAAATTCTACTTCCGATACAAAAGAAGCCTTTTCATTAAAATTATAGCCAAAAAAAGTAACTAACCTATGCACATCCAATTTGCCATTGTTGTGAATAGTTCCTACTCTATCATTTAAATTAAAATCAATTTGTCCGTACCCTCCAATATGCAACCCAGGGTTTCCTGCAATAATTTTCTCTACACTATTCTGTGCATTTACATTACTCCATAATGCAATAAACATTATGCATATGCTCACTCTTCTCATTTTATTATTCTTATTTAGACTTATTAGTAATAATGACAAAAGTAAATCCTTTTTTATATTAGCCAAGTATTATTTAAAAAATATTTTGGCAAGTATCTATATCCATATTCCCTATTGTAAACAGCAGTGTACTTATTGTAATTTTCATTTCAGAATTTCACAAAATGACAAAGAAGAAATGCTAAAAAGCATTAAAAAAGAAATAGAAATGCGTCAATCTTACTTAAATAGCGCTACTATCAGCTCTATTTATTTTGGTGGTGGGACTCCCTCTATTCTAAAAAACCAAGAAATAAAAAGTATTATCAATACTATACATTGTCTTTTTAATATTGATGAAAATGCAGAGATCACCTTAGAGTGCAATCCTGATGATTTGGATGAAAAACAACTTGTTGCATTAAAGGAAATTGGAATTAACCGATTGAGTATTGGCATACAGTCCTTTGATGATGCTGATTTAAAATTTATGAATCGCTCCCACAATGCTAAGCAAGCAACGCAATCTGTTGCGCTTGCCAAAAAACAAGGGTTTAATAATATCACCATTGATTTAATCTACGGTCTACCCAATCAAAGTAATAAAAGATGGAAAGAAAACCTAACAAAGATGTTTAATCTTGGGATTCAGCATTTTTCAGCCTATGCACTTACAATAGAACCTAAAACAGCTCTAAAACACCTTATAGATACAAAAAAAATAAAGCCTGCTAAAGACGAAACTACTGTTGAACATTTTAATACTTTAATTCAGATGGCTGTTGAAAATGATTTTATTCATTATGAGATTTCAAACTTTGGGAAAAAAGGATTTTTCTCAAACCATAATAGCGCTTATTGGAAAAATCAACATTATTTAGGCGTTGGTCCTTCTGCACATTCATTTAATGGCACTAGTCGGCAATGGAACATATTCTCAAACAAGCAATATATTGAAAAAATAAAAACAACTGATTCTTATTTTGAAATTGAGCAACTAAACAATGAGCAGCAATACAATGAATATGTTTTTACTGGCTTACGTACTATTTGGGGGGTTGAGTTAGATTACATAGAGACTCAATTTGGTACAGATACTCAGCAGTATTTTAAGCAACAAATTCAAAATTGGATTAACCAGGAGAAAGTGAAGCAACAAAACAATAACTTCACTCTCACTAAAAAAGGAAAGCTTTATGCAGATGCAATTGCTTCAGATTTATTTATTGTCTAAAATTCTTTTAAAATAAGATTCATACTGATTTACAACAATTGACCATCTATATGCTTCATCTATTCGTATGAGGTTATTTTTTATAAAGGAATTCTTATTTTTTATTATCTCTTTATCTTTTAATAACTCGGCTAACTTACTAGCACTATCAAAATAAAAAGCATTATTAATAACAACTGATTTATTAAACTTATTATCATGAGCAAAAATAAATGTTTGTGCGGCCATAGCCTCTAATAATGCTGGATTAGTCCCTCCTACCGAGTGACCATGTAAATAACATGCTGAATAATATCTGATATTATCAAGATCGCCTTTATTAAAAATTCCACCTAAAAAAATAATTCCTTTATCTCTATATTTGTCTTTAAGAAAATCACCATAGCTAGTAAGATGTTTCCCTACAACACAATAAGGAATCTTAATTCCGCTTTTTACATAAGCATCAAACATCATCTCTAAATTATTTTCTGGTTCTAGCCTTGCAATAGATAGCAAATAGTTATCGGTATTTAGGCCATATTTTGACAAACAACTTGCGCTTGGCTGTTTTACATCTACAGCTCCATAAGCTATAAATTCAGATTCTCTATTATATTCATTATGAATATACTGCTGTATACCTATATTATCTGCAATTAAATAATCAGAGTATTTAACGCCATATTTTTCAAGTGTCTTTGTAATTTTTTGAACCATCTTATTCCATTTTGAACGTTTCCATTCCAAACCATCAAGATTGGTAACAATAACCTTACCTCTTTTTCTGCAAAAAATAATAGAAAGAGATGAGGTGATTAGTCCTAATTCAAGTATTATATCAAAATCCTGTTTTACGGCATCTTTCAAGCATAAATAATCATAAATAAAATTTGAAGCTGATTGGCCAAAAATATGCTGAGGGCTTGCTTTTTGTATAATTTTAACACCTTTATAATTAGCCTCCGTATAGGGATGAAAAACTGGAGAATAAATAGTAACCTTATGACCTTTTTCAACTAAACCTACTGACAAATACTCCGCACATTGCTCAAATCCTCCATAATTATTTGGAATTCCTCTTGTCCCTAAAATTGCAATCTTCATATTTTTATTTATGCGTTGCAAATATAGGAATAGTAGGATAATGTGTCTGTTTGTATTATTTCTTTTTAATTTTATATTGAGTAAAGAAATTGACCCAAAATAAAACCTGTTTCTAAAATAGAATTTATTTTACATAGTTAACAACTATCATCTATCTCCCATTTTTTTAAAATTATCTACTTATACTTTGTCAAAAGAAACCTCATGACATGAATGGTATTCTCTTCTTAAAATACTATATAATTTACTAACTTTGTTCATCTCTTTTTATTTTATTTTCAAATTTGTAAAATTAAGGGTCTTGATTAACAAAAATGTGTTAACATCTTATTTCCCTGACACTTATAAAACCTGGAAGATGAATCTATATTTGTCATGTCGTAATACTTGTTTTGGGTTGTACTATTCTTTTCGTAATATCGTACAACATAAAAGCCCTCACTTTCGTGAGGGCTTTCTCTTTATCTATCAAACTATAAACTATTTCTATTTCATTATTTCTGATTCGTTTGCAGCCGCAAAACGAATACCAATCATAAACTCATGCGATCCTCCAGCATAATCACTCATAGCAGAAGATGGGATGTCATATGAATATCCTATCATGTAGCGCCCCTGAATAGAATATCCTAATAATGCAGCCATTTCTCCATTATTACGATAATCCATTCCAAACCATAACTTATCATCATAGGTAGTTTTGATGCCAAAATCAGCTTGCAATGGAGCTGCTTCTACGCTTTTTAATAAGACTGATGGCTCAATGGACCAAAAAGGATTGAAATCATGTTTGTAGGCTCCTAACATATAAAAATGTCGCGCTAAACTACCCTCACTATAAACATCATATATTCTAGAAAAATCATCATCCATTAAATTTAAATTCATGGTTAATAATTGAGGAATAGCTGCCCCAAAATACCATTTATCGCCATACATATTAAATCCAAATGTTGCGTCAGGAGTAGTCCTTACAACATCACCTCCTTTCATATATGGATCATCTTTATGCAGAACATTCATACCATCCTTAGTAAGTTTAAATTGAGTAAAATCTCCTGATAAAGCAAAAGACATCTTTATTGCTCTTGTCATAGCGAAAGAATAGGTATAAGATGCTGATCCTCCTATGCGACTTGTTGGTCCAGTTTGATCATTAAAAACCAACCCGCCCAAACCAACATTATTACTTCTACGACCGTAAATACTCAATATAGTAGTTCTTGGTGCATCAGCAATCCCTGTCCATTGATTTCGAACAGTTGTGTTTACTTGATAATAATCATACATTCCTGACACAGCAGGGTTTACCGCATAATTATTAATCATATATTGTGTTATTTGTGGTAGCTGTTGAGCCTTCAACATTCCACCAAAACAAATGGCAATAATTACGATTGATATTTTCTTCATTTTTATAATTTTCATTTTATCTTATAATTGTAATAGGACCGCTTTGAGATTCATCATTAGTTTTTAAATCTATAATATAATAATAAGTTCCTACAGGCAATTCTTTACCATTTTTAGTTCCATCCCAAGCGATATAATCTAAGCCTCCTGAAGTTTCGTGTACTAGTGATCCCCATCTGTTAAACACCTGAATAATTGCATTAGGATAAGACGCAATATCTACGATATTCCAAGCATCATTAAATCCATCTCCATTTGGAGTAATTGCATCATATGGTCTTGTCCCAACAACTACATAAACAGAATCAAAACCTAAACAACCAGCTGAATCAACTGCAATATAATACCATCCTGATGCATCAGGATTATCAGTAATTACTCTTGTTCCTACAGTATCAGCTATCCAAGACCATTCATAAATATTACAATTCATATTATCAGAGGATATTTCAATTGACTCTCCTTTAACAATAGTTGTGTAAGGTCCGTTTTCCGGCAAAGGATTTGTACTTGGGAGCGGATCAACAGACTCAACATTAATAGTTGCTGTTACCGTATAAGGAGTAGCGCAATTTGGATCAGTAATAGATAAAACATAAACATTTACAGGATCTTCAGGTGTTACCCATCTATCTGCTTGTTTGTATCCATTTTCCCACTCATAAGTTAAGTTTGGTTTTTCCTCAATTTCCAAGAATATAGTAGACCCTAAACAAACAGCAGAATCAATAGAAGATAAATTACCTGGCAAGAAGATATTTTGAACTCCATTAACAAAAGTCTCACCTGCAATCGTACATCCATTAGCGTCTGTTACATCAACAGTATATAATCCAAGTGCTAAATTAACTTGTGGATTAACTGTTCCTCCATTGCTCCAAGCATAAGTATAAGGTAGCGTTCCTCCAAGAACGAAAGCAGTAGCCGAACCATCATTTAGCGCACAAGTTTCATCAGTAGAATCTATTATAATACTTAAAGGGTTGGCTGGTCCAGTAATATAAACAGACTGAGAAGTAATTGTACAGCCATTTGCGTCTTCAGCGGTTACCGTATAAATCCCAGGCATTAATCCTGTAGCAGTTGAGATGTCAATTTGTTCGTTAAATGAGTTGGACCATGTGTAATCATATTTTGGTGGAATGCCATTAATTGGCGTGCCTCCATCAGCATCAGCGGTGATTGTGCCATCGTCAAAACCGTAGCAGCTTACGTCAATTTCATTACTAATAGCAATGCTTAAAGCAGAAGGTTCAGATAAATAAATTTCAGTAGTATCCATACAGCCATGGCTATCCTTAACCACAACCACATAGCTGCCAACTGATAAGGTGTTATTTGTAGAATTTGTATTCCAAGCGGTCCAATTATTCCACAAATAATCATACCCGGGAGTTCCTCCTGTTGCAGCTGCAGTTAATTTTCCGTCATTATCTAAGTTACAAGAAATTTCATTCGAAATAGAAGCTGTAACATGAAGCAAATCAGGTTGAGTTAAAATATAATTTACAGTAGTCGTACAGCCTTGCCCGTCAGCAACAACACAGCTATAAGTAGTAGAATTTGAAGTATTATCAACACACAGGCCAATAGCATTTGCTGTATTTTGCAATAAAATATCATCCCACTGATAAGAATATACTGGCAGTCCACTAGAATTAATATTTGGCAGTCCTCCAGTTGCGTTGGTGAAAATTATTCCATCACAATAATCATAACAACTTACATCGGTACCGGTAGCCGTTACATTTAAAGCATTGTTATCATTAATAGTGTACGAATCAATTGATGTGCAGTTGTTTTCATCAACTACTGTCATGGTATAAGTGCCAACAGGAATTGAAGTAAGTGAATAAGTAGTAGCCCCTGTATTCCAGGAGTAACTATAGGTAGTGGCTATTCCCACTCCCCCTGAAACCACATCAGTTAGAGAGCCATTATTCCAACCACTACAACTTACATGAGTTGCTATAAAGGTATGTACGATTGGTGGCGGTTCATTATAAATAATAGTTTCAGAATATGAACAACTATTAACATCCGTAATTACAAAAGTGTAAGTACCGGCCGTAAGTCCACTTATATTTGAATTAGTAGAAGACACAACGGTATCTCCATTAATATCTAAAACTGTATAAGTGTAGATCCCTGCACCTCCAGTTACTGCAATAGTAGCGGTTCCTGAGTTGTCTCCATTACATTGTATTTGATATGAATTCCAATTGGATGTAGTAATAGTTACATCTAGTTCGGTAGGCTGAGTAATCATAATGATATCCTGTGCGGCACAATTATTTACATCAAATACCTCAACTGTATAAGTTCCTGGACCGTACCCATTAAAGTACGCCATATTTGCATGATGCGCTCCTCCATTTACTGCATACATATAGGGAGCTGTACCGCCAAATGTACTAATTGCTTGTATAGATCCATTGTTCCATGCATAACAACTTACATTACTGAAGACTACGGTATCAATGTATAGGGAATCAGGATTAACAATTTCAACTGAAGCTGTATCCCAACAACCATAATCATCTTCCACATACATAATATATGTATTGGGGCCTAAATTACTAAAGCCAATGGTTGATTGAGTATTAAATCCATTCGTATTAGAATACGAATAAGGCAAGTGACCTCCTATTGCTAAAACAGTAATAGATGCATTATCCGCATCATGACAAGTAATTTCAGAAATAATTAAAGAATCAATTGTAACTGAAAAAGAAGGCTCTAAAATATTTACAGAATCAATTAAAACACATAAATTATTATCCGTTATAGTAACCGTATGATAGC
>Ga0206679_10000974_pt1 | contig 23932 bp, 21 predicted proteins | sample M110012015metaG_FD_155464 | JGI IMG/M metagenome (GOLD analysis project Ga0206679, IMG submission 155464) | Ammonia-oxidizing marine archaeal communities from Monterey Bay, California, United States - M1 100m 12015 | ecosystem: Environmental > Aquatic > Marine > Intertidal zone | place: USA... | reverse complement strand
GCCAGAGCGGACGAATGGGCTCGCTTGGAAAGCGTGTGAGGTCTAACCGGCCTCCGTGGGTTCGAATCCCACACTCTCCGCCATGAACGACGACCAAGCGATGTACCTAGCCCTTGAAGAAGCAAGGGCCGCCATAGAACATGAGGATGTTCCCATAGGCGCGCTGATAATCGTCGAAGGCGAAGTGGTGTCCTCGCGCCACAACGAACGTCAACTAACCGGCGACCCGACTGCCCACGCAGAAATTTTGGCTCTACGAGACGCAGCAACCCGTTTGGGTACTTGGCATCTAGATGCGGCAACTTTGGTTACGACATTAGAACCGTGCCCCATGTGCGCGGGCGCCGCACTCAACGCCCGCATCAAGCACGTCATTTTCGGGGCACACGACCCAAAAGCTGGCGCTGTCGAGACGCTCTATAACCTGCTCGCAGATCCAAGGTTGAACCACGAAGCTCAAATCACGAGCGGAGTCTTAGCTGACGAATGCGGGGAAATTCTCACAAGTTTTTTTGCTGAACGACGGTGACGTCAACCAATGAATCAATACGCCAAATCATTGGTGGCGGAAGGTGTGGGATTCGAACCCACGGTGACCCGGAGGCCACAACGGCTTTCGAGGCCGCCCCATTCGTCCGCTCTGGCAACCTTCCACCTTTGATCCTACCCAGCGACTCGCGTTCCAACATGAACCCGAATTCACCTCTCGATATACCATCGGCTTACCCGCAACGCTCCAGGAATAGTCTCGCCTCATGAGGAGACATCTGACCCTTGAGTTGCTACGCATCACATCAGACCCCACACACCAATATTGTGTTCCTCAACTCAGCCACATCGAATGGAACAATCCGCAAGGGGCTACGTGACCACCACACACACTTGGTCAGTAGGAGACCTCTGCGACGCGGTGCGGGATACGCTCAATGCCGTTTTCCCCGACGAGTTGTGGATTGAGGGCGAAATTGTCGGTCTAAAAGACCACTCTTCTGGACACGTCTACTTTGATCTCATCGAACCTGACACCACGGGAAGTCGCGTAGATAAAATGTCGGTCACCTTGTGGAGGGGGCGCCGTCCGGCAGTTGAATCTGTTTTAAGTCGAGCCGAATCCGGCCCGCTTGTCGACGGCATCAAAGTTCGGATCAAAGGCGAACTAAGTTTTTATGCGCCTCAAGGCCGAGTGCAGTTGCAAATGACCGCCATTGACCCCCATCACACTCTGGGACAATTGGCAGTAGATAAAGACAAGGTTCTCCGGACACTTTCTCTCTCAGGGTTACTCGAAGCCAACGGCGCAGTCCCCCTGCCCACAGTTCCTCTTCATATCGGTTTGATCACTTCTGATGGGAGCGCCGCTTACAACGATTTCGTTAATGAAATCGCGTTAAGTACTTACCCATTCAAGATTTCGCTCATTCATTCGTCGGTGCAGGGCGCAGGCGCCGAAGCCGACCTGGTCAACGCTGTCACCACAATGTCAAAACGTCCCGTCGACGTGATTGCAGTTGTTCGCGGCGGAGGGGCGCGCACCGACCTGATGGCATTCGATCTCGAAAGTGTCGCACGAGCCGTCGCTGGGTCAACCGTGCCCATCTTTTCTGGAATCGGCCACGAGATCGACCGATCTGTCGTCGACGAAGTGGCACACACAGCATTCAAAACACCCACTGCTTGCGCCGCCGCTCTAGTTCAACGCGTCGCAGCCTTTGACCAACGTCTATCTGATGGTTCCAAAAAGCTTGTCGCGCTTGCCATGACTCGCCATGACCGGGCCACGGCACTGGTTTCTTCGGCGGCGAGAACCATTAACGATCGGACGCGGCGAACATTGGACGTCAACGAGGAACGGTTGGGGACCACCAGCGTTCGCTTACAAGGATTGGCTCAAATAGCCATTAACCGGGAGAGTCAACGCGTAGATCGCATTAGTGATCTGGTGCAGGCGCTTCACCCTGATCGAGTTCTCGCCCGAGGCTTTTCCATTACCCGAAATGAAAATGGCGAAATTGTCCAAGGCACGGTTCCTCCCGGAAGTGCAATATCGAGTGAAACCGCTTCTTCGCTCATAGTGAGCACAGTTACCGAATCGCATCTTCGTCAGACCGAGGAGACCAATGACTGAAGAAAACCTGACATTCCAAGCAGCTATGGAAGAACTTGAATTAATTCTCCAGAAGCTCGACAGTAATGAAGTCAACATCGACTCGTTGACCGTTGATTTGCAACGCGCTTCGGAGCTGATCGAGTGGTGCCGCAGCCGGTTGGAATCAACAAGAGTTGACGTTGAACGAATAGTCGCTGACCTAGAGGAGCGATGACTAACTTTCCCGGCTGGAGCCTTCGCCACTTCCCGAAAAAGGTGTGAACCGGGGGAGTCGGTGGGTACTCCCCCGGTTCACGGAACGCCCGCGGATCGGTGGGCGATCCGGGACGCAAACCACGCAGACCACAACAACATGCGTCGTCGAGTTGAACGTGGGACCGATTGTTTTAATCCAGTTTGGGGACAACGACGTCCCACACGATGCTCAGGCTAATAGCCGACTACGGTTCGACCACTTGCCTGAAAAGAAAATTGAGGCCTGTTTTGGAAAAAGATCGCCCCTACGGCAGTTGGCCGTCACAACTCAGTTCTCACGAGTTGGCAAGCGGTGCGATTCGTCGATCGGAACCCCGTGTTTTTGACAAAGACGTTCTCTGGTTAGAGAGTCGGCCCGCAGAGTTGGGTCGGACCGCCCTCGTGAAGTTCAACGGGACCGAATCTGAGACGTTGGGCCCAACCGACCTGAACATACGCACTCTTGTTCACGAGTACGGCGGCGGCGGGTGGCTACCTACCGTTCACGGAATCTTGGTTTCACGGTTCGAAGATCAACGCTTATGGCTGCTGCAAGATGACCTCCGGCCAATAACTGCTGAACCCAATTCTCCCAAATCGCAACGATTCTCCGACGGAACCGTTGTGGCGGACAGCGACGACACCATTTGGGTCGTTGAGCAACACCACCCACAAGGCCCGCAACCGAAAAATTTCTTGGCGACAGTCAGCGCTGATGGTGCAGTCACCGAAATCGTTTCAGGAGCAGATTTCTACTCTTCCCCTACGACCTCACCTGATGGTCACACGTTGGCGTATTTGTCCTGGGATCACCCTTCCATGCCTTGGGATCACGTGCGATTACACGTCGCTCGTCGCGGCGATAAAGAGTGGGTAGATCATCAGGTGGTCCTCGACGGCCCAGCGTTGCAGCAACCCCGGTTCTCACCCGAAGGGCTACTTCATGTGATTAGTGACGCTACGGGGTGGTGGAACATACACGAAGTTGAGCTAAACGCTCAACGATCACGACCCATCGTCGATGTTGATCTTGAGTTCGGCCTTCCCTCTTGGGTTTTTGGCCAAAGAACATACGCCTGGAGCGCTGAGAATATCTGGTGCACTTGGGCGGACCGAGGTGTGGGTCACATAGGCCAAATTGTTGACGGGAACTTGCGTGAACTTGACACGGGGTTCACCGAATTCAACGGCCTTGACATCTTGGCTGATGGCCGTGCCGTCACCATCGCCGCTAGTTGGGAAAAGAGCGCCGCTGTGTACGCCTTAGACAGCACAGGCTCAGCAGAACAACTCAGCGTTTCAGACGCTGTTCCCCTCGCATCGGAAGATATTTCAGTTCCTCAACCGATTGTCGTCAGTGATCCACACGGACAACCAACCCACGCTTTTCACTTTTCACCCACAAACTCCAGTTGTTTTTCATCTTCTGGTTTGCCACCTCTACTTGTGCTGAGCCACGGAGGCCCAACAGCAGGAGCGCGCTCATCGTTCGATGCTGGTATTCAGTATTGGACGAGCCGCGGAATCGCTGTAGTTGACGTGAATTACCGGGGCAGTACCGGCTTTGGAACGACATACCGCAACAAGCTCAAAGGGCAATGGGGCATAGCAGATACCGAAGACTGCATAGGAGCCGCCAAACACCTCGCCGAGTGCGGAGCAGTCGATCCTTCACGTCTCGCTATAAAAGGCGGTTCGGCAGGCGGTTTCACGACGTTATGTGCACTAACGAGTAGCGACGTTTTTGCTGCGGGTATATCTCGCTATGGGGTCGCCGATTTGGCGTCCCTAGCACGAGAAACTCACAAATTTGAAGCCCGATACCTGGACTCTTTAGTCGGAGCGTGGCCCGATGAGGAGGACATTTACACCGAACGTTCACCCATCCATCACACTGAGCGACTTTCAACTCCCATGATTGTGTTACAAGGTTCCGAAGATCCGGTGGTACCACCGTCTCAGGCTGATCAGCTTGTTACTGCTCTGGCCGGGGCCGGTATTCCACACGCCTATGTACTTTTCGACGGTGAGAGCCACGGGTTTCGCAAAGCCGAGACCATAGCCAATGCTCTTGAGGCCGAGCTTTCATTCCTGGGGCAGGTTCTGAACTTTGAACCGGCCGATCTCATTGCGCGAGTCGAATTGCAGTGATTTCAATCCGTGCTTGCTGTTGGCGCTGTCGTAACTCCTTCAGAGCCGGTGGAAACCTCAGTGGTAGGCGTCGGCTCTGGAGCGTATTGTTCGCATCGACCTTCGACAATGTCAGTGATTCGATCGTAACGGTCGCCACTGACTATCGGGGAAGCCCCGCCGATGTAATTCAGCACATGGGGGTGAAATCGGTAACCCTCTATGCGCGAACCGTCAAACACAACTTCCAATACTCCGGTGTCGCCGGTGATGCCGTAACGGGGATGCCAAGCAAAATTTCCTAGCGAATACGCGATAACGCTGCGATCAAAGGTTTCAATCGGTTGCAGTACGTGGGGATGGTGCCCGAGAATCAAATCAGCTCCAGCTTCAATTAGTTGTTGTGCGAGAGTGCGTTGCTCTTCATTCGGGCAAGGTTCGCGCTCAACCCCCCAGTGCAAGCTCACCACTACTACGTCATTCCCTGCAGCGGCTGCTCGAACAGCGGCCAATACTCGTGGGGTCGCCCACTTAGCGTCAGCAACTCCCGGGCGGTCCGCACCTGATGCGAAGCCACCTGGCACAACAGCGGTCGCAGACACAAACGCGACACGAACCCCATTGTCGAGAGTGAGAATTCTGGGGGCGTAGGCCTCCGCGTTGTTCGATCCTGCTCCCGGTCGAAGAATGCCTACTTCGTCCAGCACCGAAATGGTGTCTTCCAACCCTTCGCGCCCAAAATCGAAGACGTGATTATTAGCCAAGGAGACCACATCAATTCCGGCACCCACCAGAGTTAACGCCGCTGACCCCGGTGCGCGAAAGACGTATTCCTTCTCATAGGGTTCCCCTCGTTCGGTTATTGCCATTTCAAGGTTCACGATGGCGACATCTGCCGATGCGAGATTGGGTTGAACCTTGGCGAAGGGATCAATGCCTTCGGGCTCGGTTCGATCCAACAGCACATCTCCACCCGCTAGGAGTGTCCATATTCGTTGGGGCGCAACGGTGGTAGCGGTCGTCGTTACTTGTTCCGTAGTAGAGGGACTCGTCTCGTCTTCTTGTTGAGTCGGCGCGTCCATTGTGGTGGAGGTGCTGTGCGAAGTTGAAGAGTTCTGACCCACATATTGGGTGTCATCCGTTGCAGCGGTTTCGCGTACAACGAAGATTGCTTTCTCGGGTTCAGGGTCAGCGCATCCAGATGGAACTAGCAGGCCTAGTCCCACGAATGCGGAGAGAATGCAGCGTCGTAACACCGAGGACGAGTCTAAGGCCGCGACTAGCGTGCTCGCGATGTACGGCTTTGCACGCCAACCTAAATGGATAGCGGCACATCTCCTCACGTTGTTGCTGCTGACGACGTTTATTTGGGCAGGGTTTTGGCAATTCGGTCGCCACCAAGAGCGCGGGCAACGAAATGAAGCCGTGTTGAGTCGAGCAGCCGCGCCGATGCTCAGCGCACAAGATCTGTTCGGACCATCCAGAGACATTGAGTTTCGTGAAGCAAAACTGGAAGGAACATGGTCCACCAACGACGCTGTGCTGATACGCAACCGCAGCCACCAACAAGCAGCAGGATGTCACTTAGCTGCGCCCCTAGCAACGAGCGAACTCGAAGGTGTGCTCGTTGTCATCGGCTGGATGAGCGAGGCCGAGTGTCAGGCAGAGATTCAAGCCGCTCCGGCTGGTGCCGTGTCACTTACCGGTCGAATTCGGTTGAGTCAGACGCGAGGTGCTATCGGCGCGCGCGATCGTTCCACTGGAGTGCTTCGTACTCTCGCTCGAACCGACGTTGCCCGAGTTGACCAGCAGGTAAATTTGGCACTCGCGCCTGTCTACGTCGAGTTAATCCAGAGCGCCCCCCAGATCGAACGAGCGCTTCCTGTTGACCGGCCGCCCACTGACCTTGGGCCACATTTGGGTTACAGCGTGCAGTGGTTCCTATTTTTTGGGGTCGGAGCAGTTGGGTACCCACTGGTATTGCGACGTCAAGCGCGTCGCGGTGAAGCCGAAACCCTGGAAGAAATAGCCGATTAGAGCACCGACGCCATGCGCTCAACGATCATCGTGAGCATTTCGGGTGAGGTCGCAAAATTCAGCCGAACGTGACCCGCTCCCTCAGACCCAAAATCCAGCCCAGAGTTCAAAGCGACTTGGCATCGCGACAAGAAGATCTCCGCCGGATCCTCACCTAGACCAAGTTCGCGACAATCCAACCAAGAAAGATATGTGGCCTGTGGGGGTCGGTACCTGACACCAGGAAGCTGTTCAGCTAACAAGTCAAAGAGAAGGTGGCGATTGTGATCTAGCCCTGCGACGAGTTCCGATATCCAGTCGTCGCCGTGCTCCCACCCAGCGACGGTTGCTACCTGGCCCAGGCCGTTAATGCCTCCAAGCATCCGAGTTGATATTTCCTTGAGTCGCGGCCCGTACCGCTCTGAGGCGGTGTGAACAAACGCCATCCGCAAGCCCGCCATATTGAAAGTTTTGGTGGCAGCAGTGATGGTGACGGTTCGTTCCGAAGCCAACTCACTAATCGATGCCGCTGGGATGTGCCGGAGTGGTGCGAACACCAAGTCGCAGTGAATTTCATCTGAAATCACGAGCAGGTCATGACGTTCGGCAATGTCAACAATCCTTGTGAGATCTTCTCTCGTCATCACCAACCCGCAAGGGTTATGGGGGTGACACAAAAGCAGTGCCGAGACATCAGGATCAGCCGCGATGCTTTCGAGATGATCGAAATCAAGCGCCCAGCCCTCTTCGGTTTCTACCAGGGGATTGGATACCCACCGTCGGCCTGATGCTTCGATGGTTGAATAAAATGGGGGATACACAGGGGTTTGGACAACGATCCCTGATCCGTCGGGGGTAAGAGTGCGTATCGCCCACTCCAAACCTTGAATGACATCGTGAACTCGCAGCACTTCAGATGTTTGAATTTCCCAGTCGAATGCTTTTTGCATCCGATTTTTGAAGGCTTCTAAAACCGGTATCGGTTCGTCATAAAACCCGTAGCCCAAGCCCCCAGATTCGATTCGTGACACAACAGCTTCAGTGATGAACGAGGGGACTTCCACGTCCATGTCTGCAACCCATGCAGACAACACGTCACTGCCGTGCCGTTCCCATTTAATCCCTGGCCGTTTGCGGACACGCTCAAGATCAAGGTCGAAGATCATGTGCGGAGGCTAGATGTTTGCCATCAGTAAAGACCAATCATTCGGCCAGCGAGTGCGATTACTGCTGAAACCAGCACCGGTCGAATAACTCGATCGCCACCGCGAACCGCTATCCGAGCGCCTACCCAACCCCCAACCGCAAATCCGACAGCTAACACCGCAGCGAAACTCCAATCGACTTGACCTCGAGCGATAAACACAGGAACCGCTATGGCCGTAAGGACCAGGATCACGACCACTTTGACCGCGTTAGCGTTGACCAAGTCAAGGCCTGATCTCGATAACGCGATCACTATGAGGAGTCCAACTCCAGCTTGGAATGCACCGCCGTATAACCCAATCCCAAAAAAAACAGCGGCGGTGAGAGCTGGATGCCAGCTGATGTGTTTGCCAGTTGAGCGAGGGGTGCGCAAGCTGAGGAACACCAAAGGGATCATTAGAACCCCAAAAATTCTTTCGAAGGCAGCGTCAGTGACACTGGACACAAGGAGCGATCCGATAAGGGACCCTGCAGTCACCGGAACAATGACTGGAAGAGCGCGCTTCAAACCGGAGATGCCTTCTTTGCGATAACCGGCGACTGAAGAGGCGTTTTGTACCAGAACCCCCACGCGGTTCGTGCCGTTAGCAACCAATCCGGGTAATCCCACAAACACATTAAGTAAGCCAACCGTTAGTAACGACCCGCCGCCTGCCATCGCGTTAACTATCCCTGCGATGACACCAGCTCCGGCAACCAGAAGTGCGTCGATCAGCTCCATCCCCGCCATCATTGCCGGTGAACGCACCAGAAATCAGTCGGATTACGCAATCTCTTCGTGAGACCGCCGTCGCGACCTCTACTCTCGGTGTTATGGCCGGCAGCACCTTTGGAGAGCAATTCCGTATTACGACGTTCGGTGAATCACACGGGGGCGGAGTCGGAGTTGTTGTCGACGGCTGCCCACCAAGGCTCGAACTTGAGGTGGCCGACATTCAGATCGAACTTGACCGCAGGCGCCCTGGGCAAAGTCGCCTAGTGACGCAGCGAAAAGAAGATGATCGCGTCGAAATCTTCAGCGGAATTTTTGAAGGGAAAACCTTAGGGTCTTCGATCGGCATGCTCGTGCGAAACGAGGACGCCAAACCAGGCGCGTACGAGGACATGCGCGACTTGTACCGGCCAAGCCACGCGGATTGGACGACTGAAGCCAAATACGGCATCCGAAATTGGCAAGGTGGGGGACGAGCCTCGGCTCGCGAAACCATTGGACGTGTGGCAGGCGGCGCGGTCGCTCGGAAGGTAATCGAGCACGTAGCTGGCATAGAGGTCCTCGGCTGGGTCAGCTCTGTGCGCAGCATCGACGCTGACGTCGATATGCATCTCGTGTCTCGCGATCAAGTCGAAAGTGACCCCACTCGCTGTCCCGATATCACTGCAGCGCAATTAATGACCGCGGCGATCGAGGCTGCCAGAAAAGACGGTGATTCCTTAGGTGGGATTGTTACTTGCGTGGCCCGAAATATGGCCGCGGGGCTCGGTGAGCCAGTATTCGACAAACTCGATGCTGAACTCGCTCGGGCCTTAATCTCTCTCCCCGCAGCGAAGGGGGTAGAGATCGGCAGCGGGTTCGCGGGAACCTTAATGACGGGCAGAGAACACAACGACCCATTCGTGCCAGGCACCGATGGTCGCCCAACAACTACCAGCAACCACAGTGGCGGAATCCAAGGTGGGATCAGCAACGGCGAAGATCTTGTGGTGCGAGTTGCATTCAAACCAACCGCGACAATTAGTTCGGCTCAACAAACCGTGAATCGAAACAATGAAGCCAAAACCTTGGAAGCCAAGGGCAGGCACGACCCATGCGTTCTCCCTCGAGCAGTTCCCATGGTGGAAGCGATGGTGTGTTTGGTCTTAGCAGACCATCTGTTACGTCAGCAGTCCACAGACGTCGTCTAACCGGAACTATCGGTCATTCATCGCGTTGGTCTCGCAAGAATTTTTGGAATTCCGCGGCCAGATCGTCGCCAGAAGGAAGGTCCGTCGGTAGCGCACGATCTACTTCTTCTTCTAATTGCCGTACATATCCGATGATTTCAGAATCTTGTTCAACCGCGTCACTCACTCGTTGTTCCCATTCAAGAACGCTGTGGTCAAGGTCGCGGTAGCCGGTTGGCACGCCAGTGACCTTTTCGAACTCTGCCAGTAATGCTCTCGTTCCCTTGGGGTTCGGTGGCCCAGCAACGTAGTGAGGTACGCCAACCCGGAGCGAAATAACAGGTAGTTCTGCATTGTCAAGAGCATCGTGCAAGGTACCGATGATGCCGGTGGGGCCTTGGTAACTGGGCCTGTCCAGTCCCAATCTGTGCGCCAAGTCGGCGTTTGCTGCGCTGCCCTTTACGGCGGAAGGGCGAGAGTGCGGCACTCCTGCGACCATCGCTCCAAGCGTGACCACCATTTCACACCCCGTGTCACGCGCGATCTCTACAACCGAATCGCAAAAAGTTCTCCACCGCATTCGGGGTTCCATACCTGACAGCAGCACTAGGTCGTGAGGGAAATCATTTTCGATCACGTGGGCATCAAGCGACGGCCATCTGATTCGTCGTTCTCCATCGTCAGCGATTTCTACATGTGGGCGATTTTCTTGAAAGTCGAAAAACTCTTCAGGGTCGATTTGGGCGACCTGTCGAGCCTCGTATTGATCGACGATCCATTGGATTGCACCTGTCGCGCACTCCCCCGCGTCGAACCAACCTTCGAATGCCACGACTAACAGTGGGTTTTGCAGGCTGGGCGCCTCGCCCCAAGTGACTTCGCTCATGACTCCACTATTGCCTACCGGGCCGCCTAATGAGGGGTCATGTTCCGGTCGAAACAGGTTTTTGTTTCAGGGAGTGGCGAACAGTCAGAAACAAGGGGCTCAGAACGAGAAGAAAGCTTGAGGTTCAAGGGTGTGAAGGTTGCTGGCAAGAAGCCCAAGTGAAGAAAGGGTGTAGATCTGGTCGCGAATTACGACAGATCGTTGGATCGTTGCGCGCCAGTCCATTTCGGGCCAGCAGTGCTGGGTCGATATTTCGCTGCCATCTTCGGTTTCTTCAATCCATTTTTGGCAATGAACTTTGGGTGGTGTTTTTAGGTGGGTAAGTCGCCCGCGTTCGGTGAGGGATTGACCGCTTAGTTCAAGGGCGACTGCACCAGAAAAAGGTTCAGATTCAGGCGTCTCAACTCGATGAGTTGTGACCGGCAACACGAAAAGATTTTCTGCGGGCCAATGAAGAAAAGCTCGCGCGTTGTATTCAATTTCGGTGTGGCCCCCGGGGAGATGCCACTGATCGATCCGAATGGGGTCAGACAGATCACTGATATCAAATAGAGACACCTGGGTACCCAAGGTTCGTCCATCGTCGCGAGCGTCTTGGCCGATCCCGAGCAGCAACGTGTCAGTGACTGGGTGAAGGTACGCGGAGTATCCCAAAATCTTGAGTTCCCCCAAGACTTTCGGCAATCGGGGATTTGAAAGATCGATCGTGTAAAGCGGATCGGTTTGACGAAAGGTCACGACGGTCGCTAAATCCCCCAGGAATCGCACAGCGTAGATCCGCTCACCGTGGCCTAAGTCGCCCACGAAACCGATCTGATTCATTTCGCCGTTACCTTCAGCGAGTACCGTCACGTAACTCTCACTGTTTGTCGCCCCTCCGGGTGACCACCAGCCATGGTCGGTGGTCGCGACACGGAGGTAGCCGTTGTGTTCCGACATCGAATATTGGTTAAGGATCGTGCCCCGGACCTGACCTGAGGTTCTGTACAGGGTCCGGTTGGGGTTACTGATATCGAACTTGTGGATTCGAGTGGTTATTGACGGTCGTACGTCAGAAGTTTGATCTTCGTTGCCGTCTAATTCAGCCCGATCAAACCACTCGGTGGTACCGACATAAAGGTTGTCTTGAGAGGAATAGACAGTTTGTCCGTCGGCGAGCACTGACGTGCTGGCAAGTTCCTCTCCGAGCTGTTTCCCTGCAAGGTCAACTGTGATGACGTTCAACATTCTCAGGCCGCTGTTCGACGCTGGGTGGTAAATCTGTTCGCACGGTGTCAAGGTGCCTTCTCGGATGAGACCCCCGCGAGCATTTTCCAGAGCGAACCATGGAATCCAATTGTCGATCGTTGATTGTTCTATGAGTTGACGGTTCTCTTCTTCGGCTCGACGCTCAGCGCGTAAACCTGATCCGCTCGGATAGGACCATTCGAGGCCTGTTGGGTGGCTTTGCAGGACAATACGCACAACATCGTCAACCATGCGGCTGCTGAGATAGTCGCCGTCCAGATGAAGTCGGCGTTTAATTCGTGGTGTCGAACCACTGATATCAACCTCTATGAGAGTGCTGATGGCGCTGTACTGGCCATGTCTTGGCGTGAGGGTTTGTGGCGCAAGTTGCATTTCGCCGTGGCTTTGTCCAAACAGAAGGATTCGATCCCCAACCAGGAACATTTCTTGGGGCCAAAAGTTTTTGAAACGCAGCTTCCCTAGCGACCGTGGCTGCTCACCTGCAACATCAACGACCCGGAGTTCTTCGTTGGCTAACGCGACAATGCGCCTCCCATCGGTTTTCAAAATGTCGGGTTCATCGACACCCACTTCTTGAACGTTGGTGGTGCTGTAGTCCACACCTGGCGTTAACCCACCTTGAGCTGAGTCGGCAATTGCTTGGGGTCCATCGCGCAGCATTTCTGAGGTTTCCATAATTGCAATCCCATAGCCTCCATCAAGTCCCCATGGTCCAACCATTTCGAGGGCATTGGTTTTTATGTGTCGAAGGAATGGTTCGCAAGACTCAAACGGCGTAAGGGCTGCCGTCAACTGAACCTGCGACGGGGGCAACGGGACCGTTCGGTCCGAGTCGCTGGTGTCGTCGCGGTTGTCGGCGCTACAGGCACCCAAGATCGCGATCGACAACATGGCCACTATGAGTCGTCGCACATGAACCTCCGATGTGGCGTCGATTGTTGAGAGGACGACGGGGACACCTATTCAGTTCCCTTTTGCAAGTTACGGAACAGTGACAAGTGGCATGGATCGGTAGGGGTCGTTGGCTCCCACGACCAGTCAACCCATCGATCATCGAGATCGAATCCCGCTTTTCTTGCCGACTCGTCGAGAGTTTCTAGGGCGACGGGACGCACGGGTACAGCAGTGACATTCCCGTCAATAAATTCGATGCGGCGACATTCCGAGCCATCGGAGGTGACAATGACGGCTCGATCCGTCTCTACAGCGATTGCGTGCACGCCGCGGCTTAAAGGTAGACAGCCTTCCACCACAACTTCACCATCGTTGATGACATGCGACCATGGAAAAGAATCACCGATCGCGTCGTCAAGCCATAGGACTAACGACGCCGGTCCATCAGTGATTTCAATTCCTGCTTCACGAAGCGCGTGAATGAGGTTGGGGCGGCGCGTGTGAAGCATCACTTCGTGGTGACCTCGGCCAACACACCATTGGGCGATATCTGAAACATCAGACATATCCGTCAAGCTACCGAGATCTTTGTGTCTCCTGGCTGCCATCATGCCCTCGTGCGTCATGTGCCCAGGGGGATGTTGCTATCGAATGGTGAGGCGTGGACGATCGCGTGCGCATACTTCGCGGTGGCGGTGGCGGTCACGGCTGCGGTGCGGGCCCTTCTATGACTACGGTTCTGTATTTGAAGGCTGTATGACTACCCAGGCGCGACATCCCCATTTATTGAAGCTGACCGATCCTCCGATCATGTTGGGGCACCGGTGCACCCGATGTCGTCGCGTGGCGTTCCCACCGGATCCATATGGGTGCGAAAAGTGTGGATCCCAACACGACGACCTTGAGGAGTTCGTTCTTGAGGCGAAGGGAACGGTGCGAGCAGTCGCGACTGTGCATCGGCACCATCATGCGTCCCCGCCTACTCCATTCACTGTCGCTGTCATTGATCTAGTTGGGGGACCTGTCATCAAAGCGATTGTGGCTGGCAGTGAAGTTCGCGTTGGAGTTGCAGTCGAAGGAGTCTTAGTTGAAGACGACGAAGACCCTGAGGGCACCGTAATAGTCGACTTACAGTTTCGGGTGGTCACGTGACCGGCCGCAATGTCCTCGCCGATAGGCCCGTGTACGTCGTTGGGATCGGGTTACATCCCTATCAACGGCGCAGTGACACCACCTATGTTGCGCTGGGTGTGACAGCGGTGCGGTCGGCTTTACGCGACGCGGATATTGCCTGGCCCGATGTGGAAGCGGCCTATACCGGCACCGCTCTGCTTGGTATGGGGTCAAGCAGAGTGATGCTCAGTCGCCTGGGGGCGACTGGGATTCCTATGACACAAGTTGAGAACGCTTCGGCTTCGGGATCTTCGGCTGTTGCCCAGGCGTGCCTGGAGGTCGCGGCAGGTCGTTCCGACGTGGTGCTTGCCTTGGGGGTCGATAAACCGCGCGGGGGTTTAGGCGCTGCTCCTGGCCAGGCGGGAATCGACAATCTTGAGGGTGGGGCCGTTGTGCCGTTTACCCATTTCGCGTTGCTTGCTTCGGAATACATGCATTTACACGGGGTGACTGCGGAACAAGTTGCGAGGGTAGCTCTGAAGAACCATCGAAATGGGGCAAGTAACCAATATGCGCAACGACAAAAAGTTCGAGCATTGGAAGAGATTCTCACCGAACCAATATCGGGGGCGATGACACGTTTGCAGTGCTGCCCAGTCGGGGAGGGCGCTGCGGCAGTGGTGATCGCTTCAGAAGACGGCATTCGGCGCCATAATTTGGATCGCTCTCGAGCAGTTCGAGTTGTTGCCTCCGTCACGAGAACCGAAGGGCTGTATGACGAGGGAGTAGGTATTGACGCTGCGCTCACTGCCCAAACCGGTACAGCGGCTTTTAACGAAGCCGGCATCGAACCGTCTGACATCGATGTGCTCGAAGTTCACGACGCGTTCGCTATCGAGGAGTTGTTGTATGCCGAGGCGTTGGGCCTGTGCGCGCCTGGCGAAGCCGCTGCTCTGGTTGAGTCCGGGGAATTCGACATAGGTGGGCGTTGCGCATTGAGTCCATCAGGAGGCCTCCTTGCGATGGGTCATCCGATTGGTCCCACAGGCACGGGGCAGATCGCTGAAGTGGTGCGCCAGTTACGCGACGAAGCAGGCTCTCGCCAACAACCAAACGCCCGTACTGGGCTCGCTCACATGGTCGGTATTGGAGCAGTTTGCGTCGTTCATGTATTACGCAAGGACTAGCCAACAACAAACGGCCCAACAAGCGAAGATCGTCGCGTTCGGCCGGCAGATGATCAGTTATTGCGGGGGAACCCTAAATCAATCTGGCTAGATGATGGGTCAGGCCAGCGTGCAGTCACCGCTTTAGCACGGGTATAGAAACGCACGCCTTCTGGGCCATACATGTGGGTGTCACCAAAAAGCGACGACTTCCACCCTCCAAAGGAGTGATATGCCACAGGAACAGGGATGGGGACATTAATGCCGACCATCCCCACTTGAACCTCGTGTTGGAACTGACGTGCTGCTCCCCCGTCGCGGGTGAAGATTGCTGTGCCATTCCCAAACGGATTCGAGTTAATGAGATCAATCGCTTCTCTGAAGGTTTCTACTCGAACAACAACCAGTACCGGACCAAAGATTTCGTCGCTGTAGCACTCCATTTCAGGCGTCACCCCATCTAAAAGGGTAGGGCCATAGAAGAACCCGTTCTTTGGAACATCGGCTTGGCTGCCGTCGACGACGGCAACTGCTCCCGCTTCTTGCGCACGTTCCACGTACCCGGCGACTCGCGCGCAATGTTCGCCAGTAATCAGTGGCCCCATTTCGGCGTCGGGTTCGTCGCCTGCACCCACCTTGATGTCGGGTATTCGCGTTGAGATTGCTTCGACAAGTTCATCAGCAACGGATCCAACTGCTATCAGAGCGCTGATCGCCATGCACCGCTCACCAGCTGAACCGTAGGCAGCGCTCACCGCAGCGTCCGCTGCCATGTCGATATCAGCGTCAGGTAACACCAGCATGTGGTTTTTCGCGCCACCCAGAGCTTGCACCCTCTTACCCATCGCAGTACCTCGGTTATAGACATAGCTGGCTATAGGTGTTGAACCCACGAAGCTGATCGCCGCGACATCTTCATGGTCAATGAGCGCATCAACAGCAACTTTGTCGCCGTTGACTACCGAAAACACACCCGGTGGTAGACCAGCTTCGATGAACCATTCGGCGATCAGCATTGATGCTGACGGATCTCGTTCGGACGGCTTGCATATAAACGCGTTACCGCACGCAATTGCCGTTGCGAACATCCACGAGGGAACCATGGCGGGGAAATTGAATGGGGTGATACCCGCTACTACTCCCAGAGGTTGACGCAAGCTATAAACCTCTATCCCTGCCGATACTTGTTCGTTGATCTCACCCTTGAGGTGATGAGCGATGCCGCAAGCAAACTCAACGTTTTCGAGTCCGCGTGCCACTTCGCCGGCGGCATCTGAGATCACCTTGCCGTGTTCGCTGCTAATGATTCGAGCGAGTTCGTCAACGCGACCAGCGAGCAGTTCGCGAAACCGGAACATGATCTGGGTTCGTTGCGTCAAAGAACTCTCAGCCCATTCGACTGCGGCTGCAGACGCTGAAACGACAGCTTGGTCAACCTCAGCTACAGAAGCCAAATCAACTTGAGCCTGCACCTCGCCAGTTGCGGGGTTGTACACGTCGCTTGAACGTCCGCTCGTCCCCGCTCGTAATTCGCCGTCAATGAAATGTTGGATACGTCGCACCGCGTAACTCTAACGCCCTCCAGCTATGGCCTCTAGAGAGACCGCCAGGTTTAGTTTTCGTCGTACAGACCGTACTTACCGAGTCGGTCGAGACTGACTTCAACACTCCAAGGCAACATGGTCGCTCCGCAACGAGCGTCGCGATAGTGCTGTTCGAGTTTGTTAGGTCGAAGCATTGATCTGCCCCCACAAACACGAATCGCTAGCGACGCCATTTCCGGGGCGCCTTCCATGACAGCGACCGTGGCTGTCCAAGCGCGTCGCAAAGCGACGGGCGTTGGATCAACCGATGCTTCACCCAACACTCGGTAGATCAGCGATTGGGCCTTGTCGTAGATCATTTGCATTTCGGCCCACCCTGACTGTTTGACGTGATTGTCACGGCGAGATTCGACACCGAGCTCACCTCGCAGATATTGACGGGTCAGGTCCAATATTGCTCGCATTAATCCCAGGTAGCTGAAGCTCAACGTCATGTAGAAGTACGGGAACCGCTGGGCCATGGCATCGAACACCCCAGGCGGAAGCACTTCGTTGTCTTCGGGCACGAATGCTTTAGTGAGTAAGAGGTCGCGAGAATCGGTGCCTCGCATACCGAGGGGATCCCAATCACCGACAATTTCTACGCCGTCGCTTTTGGCGGGCACTCCGAGAAGTCGGGTCCGGTGGTCACCTTCAACCATCGCGACCACATTATGGATGTCGGCGATGCCGCTGAGCGAGGCAAAAATCTTTTTCCCGGTTACCTCATAACCCCCCTTTACAGCAGCGGCAGAGGTGCCAATTGGGCTGCCACTGCCAGGGGTTCGACCTTCAGAAAACGGTTGGCTGTGGATGACATGGTCGCGACACATTCCGGTCCACAGTTGGGGCCGTGTCCGGTCAAGGTGAGCTTGTTGTTCATCATTGACACCCAGTTCGTCGGCTATCCATCCAGCGAGGAGGGCCGTGGCCGTGTGCATGTTGAAGGTGAGGGCGGTTGTCGCGCAGTGACGGCCTAATTCTTCACTTACGAGGGCGTACGTCACGAAGTCGCCGCCAAGACCGCCGTATTCGACGGGAGCGCAAAGCCCAAGGAAGCCTTCGTTTGCAAGGTCGTGCCAGTTGTCTGTTGGGAAGGATGCTTCCCGATCGTGGGTTGCGGCTCGTTCGCTGAATTGGGGTCCGATCGCGGCGATCCGCTCGACCAGCTCCATGCGTTGCGGTGTTTGGATTGGGTCAACCACGTCGATTCCTCAATCGTTGGAAGGCGGCCAGAGTAAGGGGAACCAGTCGTGGCGCATAACTTCGCCCGATTGGAGCCCCAAACCATCCAGGGGTGGTGAGGTCTCACCTTGGCGTTCAAGGTAGCGGACGTCGTCACCTAACCAGCGCGTCGAGAACGCGCGTCGACGGCTGGCTATTGGTTCGGCGGTGGTGCCGTGGAGGGTTCGGAAGTCAAAACAGACAGCATCACCGGGCTCTAAGGCTTCAACGAAAATATCGGCGCCGTGAGGGTCGATTTCGGGAATCGGAAGAAGCGTCGGATCGTCTTGGGTGTACTCATCGCCGGCACCGAAGCTGCGGGGTCGATAAGTTTTGCCGTTTTGGTGGGATCCCTTCACGAACCTGACACCTGTTTGGGTTGGAGTTCTGTCAAGAGCGACATAAATCGACACAGTTTGAGTCCCGTCTAGGCAGTAGTAGGGGAGATCGTGATGCCATGGAGTTGCTTTCTCTGTGCCTTGTTCTTTTGAGAAGGCGTGGTCGTGGAAAAACTGGGCTGTGTCGCTTGCCATTAGCTGCGCTGCCATTGACGCCGCGTCAGATGTGAGAACAAACAGCAGGTATTCGGGAATCAATTGCCAGTTGCAGTAACTATCGAAGAACCGTCCCGTTTCGGTACCTCGGATGCTTTCGCAAGGGAACGCGTACTTGTCAGGGTTGTTCAGGTTGCGTTCGAGGCCACTGCGCAATGGTTCGACCCACGTGGGGAACGCTTGGCGCACCACAACCACGCCATCTCGTTGGAATGCTTTGATGGTGGCTGCAGATAATTCCGCAAATGGGCGGCGTGTTGAAGCGGCAAGAATCCGAACGTCATCTATCGCTCGCCACTGCGCTGCAGATTCGTTGCCTACTGTCATCTTCACATTCTCGTCGGTTTGAACCACCAATCATGGCAGTCTCTACTTGTGCGGCAGCGTCTCAACGATAGGAACGGGTCGTTGTTCGTTCTTTTAGCGGGGACGCTTTTCAGTTTCAGCCCGTTGCTATTTCGCTGGACTTCAGACGAAAGCTCCGAATGGCTGTTTCTATTTTGGCGTTCCGTCGGGATTCTTATCGCTTCGTTAGTCGCGTTAGCTGGGGGGTCTAGTTCGCGTCCCGTCAATATTCTGCGGGCTGGTTTCTCTAAAAATTTGCTCTCCGGGGCTCTGCTGGCGTGTATGTCGACTGCTTTCATTGTGTCTATCGCTCGGATCGACGCAGCCACGACACTTTTTTTGCAGAGTTTGGCGCCGTTCTCAGCAGCCCTGCTGGGTTGGCTGTTATTGCGTGAAATGGTTGACGGGCACACTTGGGCGGCTATGGGGACAGCGGTCGCCGGCGTAGCGATAATGGGCACGAGTTGGGATGTCAGCAACGCGCTAGGGCTTTGTGCTGCTGCATGTATCCCCCTGATGCTTGGCGTGTACACAGTGTTGTTGCGCGACTCAAAGGGGCGTGATTTGCGCGTTCAGGTGGTTTTCACCGGATTGATCGGAATGTTGATTGGATCAGTTGCCGCGTTCGCGACCGGCGGGTTCGGTCTACCGGTCCGTGACACCGTTCTTGCGTTAGCGAGTGGCGGGGTTTTGTTAGGTGTTGGTTTACCGATCTTCAACGCAGCTGGACGTCACGTGCCCGCGGCTCGCACAAGTTTGCTTCTGCTCAGCGAGATTGTTTTGGCGCCCTTTTGGGTCTGGTTGATTGTCGATGAGACCCCCGCGGTAAATACGGTGATTGGAGGGGTGGTGATTCTGGTTGCGTTGGTCTGGGTGGCTACGCATCCTGGCTCTCGCCTCCCACTCACCTCTTAAACGGTTCGCCAGATGCTCGGCGGTAAGACGATGCCGCCGACGAATGACTGGCGATAGCGGTCCAGGTCTTTGCGGAGGTTGTTACTACAGAATTAGCTGGCGATGACGATAACTACGGTGGCTAGGCCTTCCGCGTCTACTGCGGTGATCTAGCTAACTATTTAGAGAAGATTTCGCCGTCCAAGTCGGCTACGAGATGGGTGTCACCCGTGTGGCCTTGAGACGTTGACTGGTAGTCACCCTGGAAGGTGATTTCCTGTGCGGAACCTGACCGGTTGTAGACGGCGTAACCGTTGGTGAACTCTCGAATGAACAGACCTTCAATGCCTTGGTATGTGGTCCGTTTCGGTCCCACTGGTTGACCCAAATCAGCGTCCCAGAAGTCGTACCAGTTGTGGGCGTGTGCCTCGATGGGGTCAGCACCAAAGACGACGTTTCCGTCTGAATGGGTCAAGCTCAGGGTGGTGATGAGGCGCATCCATTGTTGGTTCTCTTCAGAGTTTCGTTCCGCGATCTGTGCGTCGTGGTCGGGTTCTCCGTAGTTGTAGACAACTCGCCAGCCTTCTAAACAACTCGTCCTGGGTTCTCTCAGGTTCTCCGATCCCCAATACAGAGAGTCCTCAATGGTTTGCAGCTCTTGGGTGGTGTATCCCGAAAACGTGTCGGCTTTCACTGCTTCCATGAACATGCCGTTCATGTAGGGAGCTGACTGGGGTGCGGTCCCGTTATTGGTGTTCCCTATGATCAGAAAATCGTCACTGACGACTTCTCGGATGCGTCGCAAAATGGCGAGGCGTGCTTCTACCTCCTCGTCCAACGTCATGTAGAACGTGGACCAGTCAAGGTAGTTTCCGACAGTGCGTTGTTCTTCGTGCCACCAGTCCAAGAAGATGCCGTCAACCACGCCGCTCTGTTCCAGGGCGAGGGCTTTCTGGGCTATCAGTTCGATCAGATCAGGGTGACGGAAGTCGACCAACGCCAACTGGATCTCTTCGGGTTGGATCGTTCCATCGAGGTTGTCGTCCATACCGAACGCAGGAACTGGTTCGCCTGCCTCGTCTCGAACCCACAGCGCTGAGTTAGGTGGGAAGTAACCGAAATCCCACAGGGTCGGGAGGGTGTTCTCATCCCGCACGAATTTTCCTTCCCGGTAGTACACCGTCGCCACGAACGTGAAATTGGGGTTGAGTTGGCGTAGGGCGTCTTTCTTCACCGAAGGGGTGCCGTTCCATGTGGGTACAAGGGTCGTCGATAGACCGTCATATGGCTGATCGTCGGTGCGTTCCCAATGCAGATCCAGAACGTGGGGAGTTGAAATCACAAGGTCGTGGCTCGCGAGTCGTTGCAGTTCAGTTAAATCCGGTCGGTTCTGGATTCCTTCCCACGTTTGGCAGATGTGAGGAAACCCAAACGAAACTGCTGGCTCTGCTGTATCAGGCAACGTCTCAGGGACACTGAACGCAGCATCGAGGGCAGTGGTAGGCGGTGTGGTCTCCACCACGTCGTCGAGCTGTTCCCCGTCGAGCTTTGGCATGGGATAGCTCTGTTCGGCGCACGCCCCCAGGAGAATGGTCACCAGCAGGCCAATGAGGAGTGCGAGGTGGTTACGACGTTTCATGGGTCCCATATACCTCAAAGAAGTGGGTGCTATCAGGATAGAAGAGCGCCGACTGCTGCTGTGGTGAGCGGCACTGGAGCTGCATTCCCAATCAACTCGCCAGCGAGCTCTCAGGGTTCCTCGAATCGCCCTCCAAGCCATAACCGCCCGACCGACCCCTGTTAGAAGCATCGATACCCAAGCTTGGCGACTCAGGGTTCCAGCGGTATTGCTCCCCCGGTTGCCGCGAGGGCATCAGTAATCGCGGTCCGGACAGCGGCGGCGTGTGAGGGTGCCCAGGCTGGAGCGAGATACACAGTGTGAAAGGTGGTGTCGGGAACGACGAATCTACCGGGGAACTCTCGTTCAGCGAGTCGGCGACCAACATGGAAATTCAGCGCAGCGGCGTCGGCGTGCCCGTCAATGACAAGGCTCAGTGCGTGGGGGTAGCTGTTGGCTTCCACCAGGAAACATGCTGGGTATTCGGCTTGAGTGGCAACGGCCAGTGGTCCGGCTAGCGGTGTAACGATTCGAGTCGGCTCAGCCGATTGTTCCTGGAGGGTGAAGAGTGCTCCACCGGTTTGGATGATCGGTTCACCAAAAACGACTTCGTTTTGGCGTTCGGCTGTTACTCCGAGACACGCCAACATATCGACGTCGCCGCTTCGTAGAGCTGGGATCTGCTCTGTGAGGGAAAGCTCCACCCAGTCAGCCTCTATTCCCAGTTTTGCAAATCCAGTCATCAAGATGTCGACGGCTAATCCTTCTGGACCAGCAGGACCAGACGCTACAAACGGTGGGAAGTCCTCCTGGTAACCCACTCTTACGCGAAGCTCTTGTTCATGCATGACGCGTCAATTCCCGACGAGTTTCGTTCCGCAGTGGTTGAGCGACGAGGAAGATCTCACGCTTTCGAAGGTTACGACCCCATAAGCACTGCCTTGATCATTGTTGACATGCAGAATCATTTTGTCGCAGAAGGCGGTTTAAGCGAGGTGCCAATCGCGCGCGGGATCGTCGCCAACATCAATGCTCTGGCTGAAACTTTTCGAGCAACTGGCGGAACGGTCGTGTGGATTCGCTCCACGATGTCAATGGAAGGACGTGGGGCTTGGCCCATGTTTTTTGAGAACTTCATTGCCCCCGAGCGAGTTCGAGATGCACGCGCCGGTTTGATGGCCGGGACTTGGGGCCACGAGTTTTTCTCCGAACTCGATATTAGCGACGGCGAACTGGTCATTGATAAGGACCGGTTCAGTCCCTTCTCTCCCGGCGCGTCGCATCTTCACGAGACACTAAAGGAGCTTGGGGTTAACACCGTTTTCGTCACGGGAACCATGACCAATGTGTGCTGTGATTCAACCGCTCGAGACGCGATGATGCTCGACTACCGAGCTGTAATGGTTGAAGACGCCAACGCTGCTCGTAGCGACGAAGATCATGTCGGGGCGCTCAGCACCTTCATTTCGGTGTTCGGCGATGTCCTCACAACCCAAGAAGCGATTAGGGCACTGCGCGTCGAGTAACCCAAGTTGGCGGCGCCGGCACGCGTTTCGATTTAGCTATTGCCGCACGCCGGGCAGTTAGTAAATGTCAGCTATTGAGACCAAACCCTCCCCCACCGGGGGTTTCAATTTCGAAACAGTCGTTGATGTCAACGTCGACACGAGTGCTGCCGGGCAACTTCACACTGGTTCCATCTGCCCGAAAAAGTCGGTTAACGCCCACGAGGCCGGCCGCCCCGCCGTTGACTCCAAAGGGAGCGACCTTTCGGCGCGATGACAACACATTGACTGTCATCGGTTCCAGAAATCGGAGGCGTCGAATTACTCCGTCTCCTCCGCGATGGGCGCCTTCGCCACCAGAGTTTGCGCGCACCAGGAAATGTTCAACCCGCACAGGGTGCCGCCATTCAAGAATTTCAGGATCAGTCAATCGGGTGTTTGTCATGTGGGTGTGGACCGCACTTGCACCGTCAGCGTTTGGTGTTGCTCCCGCACCACCACAAATAGTTTCGTAGTACTGGTGTTCGTCGTTACCCCAAATGAAATTGTTCATTGTTCCTTGGGACCCTGCGATCACACCCAAGGCTCCAAACAGTGTGTCAACGAGAAGTTGACTGGTTTCCACGTTGCCGGCGATGACCGCGGCGGGAGGGTGCGGGCTAATCATTGAAGGATCAGGGATTCGTATATCCAGCGGAACTAAACATCCAGCGTTAAGAGGAATGGCGTCGTCAACCATGCAACGAAACACGTAGAGCACAGCCGATCGGCACACCGCTTTGGGGGCATTGAAGTTGCCAGGGTGCTGCCCACTGGTTCCAGCGAAGTCAATAACGGCTGACCGCTCCTCCAGATTGACTCGGATACTTACCGATATTTGACTTCCGTCGTCCATCTTTCCAACAAAGTCACAATCAGTCAGTGCGGCAATCACTCGCCGTACTGACTCTTCCGCGTTCTGCATTACGTGATTCATGTAGGCGTGAACAACATTGAGTCCGTAATGGTCAATGACTTTGTGGAGTTCAGTAGTTCCTCGTTCACATGCCGCTACTTGGGCTTTGAGGTCGGCCACATTTTGGGTTGGGTTTCTTGCCGGCCACGGTCCCGACGTCAGCAGGTCTCTCATTTCTTGTTCTAGGAAACGGCCGTTTTTGACGAGCAGCACGTTGTCTAAGACGAGGCCTTCTTGGTCAATGGTCGTCGAATCGGCGGGGGCCGAACCTGGCACGATTCCACCTATGTCGGAGTGGTGACCGCGGGCGGCCACATAAAAGATTCGGTTGCCTGTGGTGTCGTCAAAGACAGGTTTCACGACTGTGATGTCG
>Ga0206679_10000972_pt1 | contig 23947 bp, 33 predicted proteins | sample M110012015metaG_FD_155464 | JGI IMG/M metagenome (GOLD analysis project Ga0206679, IMG submission 155464) | Ammonia-oxidizing marine archaeal communities from Monterey Bay, California, United States - M1 100m 12015 | ecosystem: Environmental > Aquatic > Marine > Intertidal zone | place: USA... | reverse complement strand
GAATCAATAAAAAAAGAACTGGCGATTCAAGATTCAATGCTGTCTACATGTTCTGTTCTTTCGGGTTCACCAATGAAGGTTATATTAAATAACGAGGGAAAGATTGAAGAAGCTGCTAATAATGTAATTAAAGCAATAGGTGTTTAAATGGAATTCAATATAATCTTGAACTTTATCGATGCAGTCTTTCTTCAGATGGACTTTTTTGGAATGAGAGAAGGTCCACTTGGAAGTGATGACCCTATGGTAAAAGGTGTGTTAGCCTCCTTGTTTGCAGTTACTGGATTTGGCATACTTTTGAACTTGTTAAATTCTGGAATTCGTAGAAAAATGGTTGACCAAGTAAAATGGAGAAGGATTACAAAAGAAGTTCGTGCTTGGCAAAAAGAAAGAATGGCTGCATTTAGATCAAAAGATAATGAAAGAATTGCGGCATTAAACAAAAAATCTTCCTACATGAATAAAATGAATATGGAGATGATGCAGATGAATATTCGACCAATGATGATAACAATAATTCCATTAATGCTGATTTTCTATTTTGTTTTACCACAACTATTTTCATACACAGTTGCGATTTCACCAATACCATTGAATGTAATTCCTGGAGATTGGTTTGAATTAACATGCACGGCTATCAAAGTTGAAGAAGGAGCATATTGTCAAGACGAAAATGGAATTTATCTATGGGCGTGGTATTTCTTATCTTCCATTGCATTCAGTGGAATCATAATGAAACTTACCAAAACTCAAATGGATTTAGGATAAGTTGCTAAATTCGGTAGTAATTTCAGGTCCACCAGCTATTGGGAAAACTACAGTTGCAAAAGGTATTGCACTAGAATTTAATCTTACACACCTAAGTGGAGGCGATATTTTAAAAGATCTTGCAAGCGAACAGGGATTTTCTACAAGTGGCGATGACTGGTGGGATACTGAAGAAGGAATGCAATTCTTAACTCAACGAAAGAGTAACCCTGAATTTGATAAAGATGTAGATAGTAAATTGAAAGAACTTTTTCAAAATGGCGGTGTTGTAATAACTAGTTACACATTGCCATGGATTATTGATAATGGGATAAAAATATGGCTTGCCGGAAATATTGAAAATAGCGCAAAAAGAATGCAAAACCGTGATAATGTAACTCAACTTCATGCATTAGATGTTGTAAAAAAAAGATTTAATGAAAATAAATTAATCTATAAGAGTCTGTATAATTTTGAATTTGGTGAAAATCTATCAGTGTTTGACGCAATTATTGAAACTGATAGTCTGAATGTGCAGCAAGTATTGGATAAAGCTAAATCTATTGTGAGAGAATTACTTTGACATTAACGCAATTGCAGAATTTAGTAAAAATTAATGAGGACATAACAAATCCTGAGTATGGTGTATACTATGATAAAAGATCAATTGAACTGCTACTTGAATATGGTTTAATTTTAATGGATAAACCACCAGGACCTACAAGCCATGAAGTAGTTGCATGGACTAAAAGAATTCTTGAAATTCCAAAAATTGGTCATAGTGGTACATTAGATCCACAAGTTTCTGGTGTACTGCCATTAGGTTTAGGTGAAGGAACAAAGGCATTGGGGGTATTGTTACTTGGTCCAAAAGAGTATCAAGCATTAGGTCGATTCCACTCGTTACCGTCTAAAGAAAAATTAGAACAAACATTAGATTTGTTTAGAGGAGAAATTTTTCAGAAGCCACCACAACGCTCTGCAGTTGTCAGGCAGACAAGAACCAGAACTATTTATGAATTGGAATTATTAGAACAAAAAGAGAGACTTGTTCTCTTACGGATTTTATGTGAGGCAGGAACCTATATTAGAAAATTATATTATGATATGGGTGAAATTTTAGGTCCTGGTGGTTCAATGATTGAATTAAGACGTTCACGCGTACATCAATTTTCTGAAGACACGTTAGTAACTATGCATCAACTTGCAGATGCATACGCTACATGGAAAGAAAGCGGAAACGGTAGTAAATTATCAAAAATGATTATCCCAATAGAATATAGTTTAAGTGAGATAAAATCAGTAGTTATTAGAGACTCTGCCATAGATTCTTTGTGTCATGGTGCACAACTTGCCATTCCTGGGGTTTTAGAAATTTCTCCTGGACTTAAACAAGGTGATCTAGTTGCAATATATTCTCAAAAAGGTGAGGTTGTTGCACTTGCTGAATCAGTAATGTCTGAAAATGAAATTCAAGATAATACAAAAGGATATGCATTTAAGACGAAAAGAATAATCATGAAGCCAAATACATACCCAAAAAGTTGGAGAACAAGTCCAACTTTGAAAGAAAAATGATAGACTATGTATCCTAAAGGATTGATATTATCTTTATCACTTGGTGTCATTGCTGGACCAATTTTTGGAATTATACTATTTGACATAGGGACACAAGAACAACTGGTATATGCTGATGGCACATCATTATCAATAGTTACAGAAAAAATTAATTTCAAACTTGGGGAAGAAGTTGTAATAAAAATTATTAATTCAGGCACTGACGAATTAAGATTTCCTGATACCTCTTATGGTCTTGTGATAAAACAATTAGATAGTCTTCCAATCTATATACCAACATCCACTCAAGAAACATCAAAACTCCAATCTCATGAGGAAATCATTTTTTCATGGGATCAGTTAAAAAATGACAATAGTTCAATATTGGAAGGCACGTATAAAATTACAGTTAAGGCTAATACAATTGATGACAAAATTATAGAGAAAATTATTACGATAAATATTTTCAAATAATACATTTCTAATGCATTTTTATAATGATATTCTAGTTGTAATTTGGCGAAAGCCAATGCCGGGGTCGCCTAGCCTGGTAGGGCGCGCGCCTGGAAATTACAGAAACCATAAAGCGCGTTCTCGCAAGGGATCGAGAGTTCAAATCTCTCTCCCGGCGCCATTACATAATAATTACGAGTGTGGATCAAAATAATGACCAAATATGATATTGCAATCATAGGTGGAGGAGTCTTAGGTAACACGATCTCCTACTGGCTTTCTATCTTGTATGATCTAAAAGTATGTGTCATTGACAAAGAGCATGATGTAGCTATACATGCTAGTACACGCAATAGTGGTGTTATTCATTATCCATTTTATCTAAATTCTAAAGTAAAGAAGAATTTTGCGAGGGCTGCATTTCTATCACATGATATGTGGAAAATATTAGCAGAAGAAAATAAAATCCCATGGATTCAAGGTGGAACAATTGAAATTGCATTAGATGAGAGTCAACATAAAACTCTTGAAAAATATATGGTTTGGGGAAAAGAAAATGGATTAACTGAAGAAGAGATTTCAATTCTTGATCATAATGAAATTAAACAAAAAGAACCAAACGTAGATTGCTTTTCTGGGCTTTATTGTACAAAAGAAGGTTCCACAAATTATGGTCTTTTAACACACGCAGTAAAACAATTATCTAAGAATAACGATGTAGATTTTTTATTCAACTGTAATGTTAATGATGTAATAGAATCATCTGATCAAAACGAAATTATATTTTCAGACAAATCATCATTAACAGCAAAATTTGTTATCAATTGTTCTGGAGGAAATTCACTTGATATTGCAAAAAAATTTGGATTACTAAAAGGCTATTCAGATCTACATTTTCGTGGTGAATATTGGGTTGCAAATACTGACATTGCAGATCTGGTTAAGACAAACATCTATACGGTTCCTAGATATACTGAGTTTCCATTTCTAGATCCACACTGGATAAAAAGGGCAAACGGAGAGACCGAGATTGGCCCAAATGCAGTTCCAGTAGATTCACCTGAATCATATGATAGTTTTATCAAGGATATTCCTACTATGCTTTCAAAAATTACAGACATTGTAACTGGAAGTGCAAAAAAACTTCTTGTAAATCCACAATTCATCTCATTACTATCTAAGGAATTTCATAGTTCAATTTCTAAATCAGCGATGGTTGAACGAGTAAAAAAATTCATACCAGCTGTTCGACCAGAAAACTTTCCAAAACGTGGAACAGCCGGAATCAGAACACCTGTAATCTCACCTGACGGAGAATTTGTATCCGACATGATAGAAATTTTTGGTAAAAATTCATTTCATATCGTTAATTATAATACACCAGGCGCGACAGGTGCACCAGCTTACTCTGCATTTGTAATAAAAAGGCTTCAGGAAAATGGAATCTTAGATAAATCATCAAAAAGCAAAAACTCAATTTGGAATTTCGAAAACACGATAGAACAAATTTAATACATCTCAATAAAAGAAAAATAATGTTACCTGAAAGATGCTCAGTCAAACAAAATAGCAAAGATTGTGTAAATCCACCAGAATATGTTATTGAAGTTGTTCATGATAAAGATACGTACATGGTAGGAATTACATGTGAAAGACACAAAGATGTTGTATCTACCAAAATTTTGGAATTACAGACAAATGATAAAATTCCAAAAGGCAAGCTGCAATTTGAGAAATTGAAAGCAGTTGGAACTGATTGTGTGAGAATTGATGCTGATGAATTAATTCAACTAGATTAACTATACTGAATAAACTAGTTTTTTATTACTTAATCCAAGTATTAGATTTTTTACTGCTATTTCTGCCATTTTGTATCTTGTTTCACTTGTGGAGCTACCAATATGTGGAACCAAAACTACATTTTTGATTTTAACTAACTCATTTGATTTACTAATTGGTTCATCTTCAAAAACATCCAATGCAGCACCTTGAATTTTCTTTAATTGTAATACTTTCAACAAATCTTTTTGATTTACAACTTTTCCCCTTGACGTGTTAATTAGAAATGATGTTTTTTTCATTTTATTCAATAGTTTTAAGTTAATCATATGATGTGTACTTTTTGAATATGGAATATGTATTGTAATTATATCACTTTTTTTAAATAATTCATCCAGTGAGACGTATTTTGCTTTACCCGATTTTGTTATAGCTTTTCTATTATGATATAAAATATTCATTCCTAGACACGATGCCTTTTTTGCGACAGTTTTACCAATTCTACCCATGCCTAAAATTCCCAGCGTTTTATCTGAAATTTCTGTACCAACGTAATCAAAAGGACCAAAAATTTCTGTCCATTCTCCCTTTCGTATAATATGATCTCCTTCAGTTATGCGTCTCAAGAGATCCATCATTAAACCAATTGTTAATTCAGCAGTTGCATTGGTTAATACTTCTGGCGTATATCCAATACTGATTTTCTTTTTTTTTGCATAATTAACGTCAATATGATCAAATCCAACACTATAGGTACTAATTGATTTTAGTTTATTTGCTGAATCTATAACTTCCTTATCAATCATATCGTATGGAAAACATATCAGTCCATCTTTATTCTTAATTTTTTCTAATATTGTTTTTTTTGGCATTGGAATTTTTCCATTATGCACAGTTATTTCGTATCTTTCTCTTAATTTCTCCAAGGCAAATTTATGCAAACGTCTTGTTAATAACACCTTAAATTTTCTTTTCATTTAGACACCTATGTGTAGTCAAACCATTTATAATATTTCATTTTAAGAATGTCATGTCTTCTGAACAAATTGATAAAGAGGAATTTTTGATCTGTAATGACTGCAAGAAACCTCTTGAAAAATGCACGTGTGTTTGTCCTTATTGTGGAGAACGTGATAAATGTGAATGTGTTTTGTTTGATGCAGCAACTGGAGGTTAAAAAATTATGAATTATGGATTAACTTGGATGATTGGTGGACCACAAGGTAGTGGGGTTGAGACTGCGGCAAATATTTTTTCCCAAGTTTATTCAAAAATGGGTTATCATGTTTTTGGTAAACGGGAATATTACTCAAACATAAAGGGTGAACATAGTTACTTTGCAGTAAGAATCTCTGATACAAAAATTCGTTCCAGTATTACTGGTACTAACATTTTGATTGCATTTGACGCCGAAACTATATTCAGACATGCTGATGATGTTTTAAAAAATGGGGTAATAATATACGACTCTGATATTGAAAAATCTAAGGTTACAGATGTTTTTACACTGGAAAATGACTTTAAACAACGCTTGCTTGAATTTCTAGAATCTAAAAATAAACAAGACTCGGTAAAGGATATGCTCGAATTAGCCTCAGAAAATGGTGTTAAGCTTTTTCCGGTATCTTTTAGAGCTATTCTGTCTGATCTTTCAGAACAGATGGATAATCCTAGACTAAAAGGTATGACTCGTATGTTCAACGTTCTTGGCGTTTCATTTTCTCTTGGTGCTTTAAAATGTCCTACGGATCTAATTCATAATGCAATTGAATCAATTTTCTCAAGAAAAAAATCTATTGCAGAAATTAACAAGCAAGCTGCAACATTTGCATATAATTATGCAACTGCAAAATTTACAGACGTTAATTACTCATTAGAAACAAACCAAGTTGAACCGAATACTATGCTAGTACAAGGTCACTATGGCACATCCCTAGGAAAAATGGTTGCAGGTTGTAGATTTCAATCATATTATCCAATAACTCCTGCATCTGATGAAAGTGAGTTTCTAGAAAGAAATGAAATTTTGGAAGTTAATGAGGATAGACCTGGTTCAACATTAGTTGTTCAAACCGAAGATGAGATATCAGCAATTGGGATGTCAATAGGTGCATCATTAACTGGTACAAGGTCGGCTACATGTACATCGGGACCGGGATTTTCACTAATGGCTGAATCATTAGGTTGGGCTGGTATCAATGAAGTGCCTCTAGTGATCACCCTTTACCAAAGAAGTGGACCCTCAACAGGATTACCAACTAGACATGGTCAAGACGATCTATTATTTGCTATAAATGCAGGTCATGGTGAATTTCCTAGAATAGTTTATGCATCTGGAGATGTAGAAGAGAGTTTCTATGATACCGTTAACTGTTTTAATTATACAGATGTTTTTCAGGTTCCAGTAATTCACATGATGGACAAATTCATTGCTAGTACTGTAACAACATGTAAAAAATTTCAAACTGATCAAGTTAAAATCGAAAGAGGAAAGCTACTTGAAAAGATTGAATCAGATGACTATCAAAGATTTTCACATACTGATGATGGTATATCACCTAGATCTAGACTCGGTTTAGAGAATGGAATTTTTTGGAATACTGGTGACGAGAGTGATACATATGGTCATATATCAGAAGATCCTGTAAACAGAGTCCAGATGATGGATAAAAGACTACAAAGATTTACTCAGATTCTTGAAAACATTCCTAAAGATGAACAAGTATTATCACATTCTACAGGTGATTTTTGCGTGATCTCATGGGGTTCAACTAAAGGTCCAATCATAGATGCAATTGAGATGCTCAAAAGTGAAGGCATCAATATTGGATTTATTCAACTAAAACTTTTACATCCATTTCCAAAAGAAACATTAGAACAATTACTCAAAGATTGTAAAACTCTGATTGATATAGAATCAAATCAAACGGCTCAATTAGGTTCTTTGATAAAACAAAATATTCTCAAAGAGCCAGATTATTATGTATTAAAATATACTGGCAGAGCAATGACATGTAACGAACTTTATAATTCACTCAAAAAAATTGTTAATAATAATGCAGACAAAAGAGAGGTTTTAACATATGGCGCTTAAATTAGGAGATTTCAAAACAGATGTCCACAATGATTGGTGTCCAGGATGTGGTGATTTTGGAATAGTTAACGCTGTTCAAATGGCTCTAGCAGAGATGCAAATTCCACGTCATAAATCAAGTATATTTTCAGGAATTGGATGTTCAGGAAAAACCTCACACTTCATCAACGTATTTGGTGTTCATACTTTGCATGGTCGTGTTTTAACATTTGCACAAGGAGCAAAAATTGCAAACCCAGAATTAGAAATTATTGCAGTTGGTGGTGATGGGGACGGATTAGGAATAGGTGCAGGACATTTTGTTGCTGCAGGAAGACGTAATGTTGACATGACATACATAATATTTGATAATGCAGTTTACGGTCTTACAAAAGGTCAAGCCTCACCAACGCTCAAGTTAGGTGAACAAACAAAATCTCTAGCAACACCAAATTCAAATTACAATGTTAATCCAATTTCACTTGCAATATCAAGTGGATTTACATTTGTTGCAAGAGGATATTCTTACGACGTAAGACATCTTAAAGATCTAATTGTTGCAGCAGTGAAGCATAAAGGGCTGGCATTTCTTGATGTATTACAACCATGTCCAACATATAATGATATTAACACAAGAGATTGGTTTAGTGGTGAAGACAGAATTGATGAAGTAACAAACAAGCCAATGCCGCGTATATACAAGTTAGAAGATACCGGATACGATCCTGTTGTACATTTTAATGATGAAAAAGAATTAAACGAAAAACGGACACAGGCAATGGTTAAATCACTTGAATGGGATACAAAAATTCCTACTGGAATTTTTTATAAAAATGAACTAATTACTCCATATACAAGAAGAATAACGGATAAAATTCCAAATTATGTAGAAAATCCATCCGCTTTACAAAATATTTCACGTAATGGTAAATCTATAACAAATATTGATAAAATTTTAGACTCACTACAAGTTTGAATATGAATGAAAAATGATTATTAGATAGTTTTTGACAAGTGAGTATACAATTGAATGTAACAGAAGTTAACAAAATATTTAGACAATCCATTATTAACGGATTTTTTATACCAGAATTAACAAACCTTGATTTTAAAAAATCTGGAATAAAACATCCGTTGATATCTGAAGACGGTTTAATGCAGTCAAACCTTTTGCATGTTTTCTTTGATATTGAAACAGGCTCTGATTATCCAGATGGTGATGAATGGTTTATCGCAGAATTTCTTTTTCCCTATGATATGAAATTACCTGATAATCTAAAAGGAATAGATTATTTTACAACAATTTTTGTTGAAGACGGAAAAAATTTTTGGCATCACAGAGAACTAATAAGATACAAATATGGAAAATCCAAAAAACTAACCGAAGCACTAAGCTTTATTGAGCAAAAATATAAAGATCTTCACGAATTAGTCGAACCACTGGAAAAAGATATCAAATAATTACTTTCCAACCATCATCTGAATTTACAAATTTTTGTTTATCTGCAATGACATAATTCAACTTCCACCTCATAGAATCTTTATCGAACTGATATACAGCCTCAGAGAGATTATCAGGAAGTTTTTCCGGGTTAAGATGGTAATCTAGTAATTCAACAACAAAATCTATCTTCTCTACTGCGGTTCTAAACCATTGACTATCATCTAATTCAACTAAAAATCTAATTGTAGGTTTACCAGAAAAACTTAGATCTAATTTAATTGCTTTCCCGTCACCACGTCGTCGTTTCATTTCTTTAAAAATTCCTTTTAATCTATCCCATTCTTTATATTCAAACCATTTGAAAAATTCAGCATTAAATGCATACGGAAATGGAATTTCAATTAAACTTACAAATTTATCACTAAAATCATTCTCTAATTCATCATGTTCAATAAAAAATTTTTTATCTAAAATACTGGTAACCACATTAACTTCCCACGGTGAAATACCATAATGTTTTAGTATAATTTTCTGGGGAACTTCTGACATCATATTATGAAATGAAAATTTATTATTAAAGATTCAAAGTGTATGAATATATTTCCACAGATACATAGCACCAACTGTACCTATCATGAATAGCATTGGTTTCCATGCGAAAACTGGTATATCTGGTGTAGAAATTTTTATTTTATAATTTTCAAAAATTGTATGAATGTATTTACTGATTCTATTATTCCACACCTTATACTCAATTTCATATTTTTTTAGAATAGATTCAATTTCATAAATAACTGGTGTACGTTGACTGAATAAATGTTGTAGATAGTCTCTTGATATTTCAACTTCTGCTTGAATTGCCACCATACCTTTTTTTATATCAAATAATCTTATGTGCATTTCCCATGGCTTTGATAATTTTAATGAAAGACCGTCACCAATTTGAAAAGGTTGTTTATGTTCAAATTTTACTCTTGTAGCACCTTCCTGGGCAAACATCTTCTGGATTTTTTCTACGCTTTCTTTTACCACAAGATGCAGTTCTTCAACACCAGATTTTTTATCAACATGAATTTTCTGTTTAATTCCATCGATTAATGATACTGTTTTTGGATATTTCGTAGTATACTGCATTTTAATTGAATTCAAAAAACCTTCTATTTAAAATCAATTAATCGAGTTGGTCTGACAAACCTCTGACATAAAGGCATTGTTCATCTGATATTGCCATTTCATGATGGGAGATCTTTCTACTGGTTAACTGACATTCCGAATCTCTAATTATTGCTATTGGTTGTGATTCTGAACCCTCACCCATCTTATGATTTGCAATAGAGGCTAGATTATCAGCAGTCGCTTGGAATGTTACTTTAAGTGGATTTCCATCAAGATCTTTCTCACCACGTAGATCTTTCACCGGTTCAAATCCACTACAAGCAACTGCAATACCGATGGTCCCAACCCTAGCTGGCATTAATCGACTATCCACAATAATTATTCCAACATGAATGTTGTAATCCAAGAAAATTTTTCTTTTCAGTTCTTCAGCAATTTGATATGGGTTTTCTGGATATAGTATTAGTTTCGTGCCATCAGAATTGGATTTATCAATTCCAGCATTTGGTGCCATAATACTATCTGATGATGTAATAACAAATCCTGAGACCCCACCAAATATTTTGTCAGACTCTCTTAACACAACTTCTGCAAACTTGGGTTTTATTTTGAATTTTTTTGACATAGAAATAGATTGTTTTGACATAATTACGTTATTTGTATCTAAAATTCGTCCTTGTGAGTTGGAAACATACTTACTCGAAATCACTATAACATCACCATTTTTTAACAAAATTTTATTTTTAGAAAGAATTTTGGATATTTCATCAAATAAAACAAAATACCCATTTTGCCGTTTTGCCTTTAAGGCAATAACTGTTAATGACATAATTATGAGGTATTGTATTCTCTAATTATTGTTCTGAAAAGCTTTTAATCTCAATAACTAACATTGTCGTTCATGAATATAACTGAAAAAATACTCGCACGTGCATCAGGTAAAAACAGCGTTGCGCCAGATGATGTCGTATTTGCAAAGGTGGATAAAGTTATGATGCATGATGTTTCTGGTCCAGGCGTCATTAAAGTATTTGATAAACTAAACAATCAAGGAATTGACACATCACAACTGCATGATGCATCAAAAGTTTGGGTTGCTGAAGATCATTTTGTTCCTACAGCAGAAAAAATTTCAGCAGAAAATATTACCAAATTATCAGAATTCACAAAAAAATATGGAATAAAAAAACATTTCAAATATGGTATGGGTCAATATGGAATTTGTCATACTCTCTCGCATGAAGAGGCATTAGTATCACCAGGTGAGGTGTATGTAGGAGGTGATTCTCACACAAATACTACTGGTGCATTGGGTGCATTTGCATGTGGTCTAGGTCATACAGATGTTGCATATGTATTACTTAATGGTGAAATATGGTTTAAGGTTCCGGAAACTTTCTATTTCAAATTAAATGGAAAATTACCAGAACATGTAATGGCTAAAGATTTCATCCTGAAAATTATTGGTGATATTGGTACTGATGGTGGTGCTTACAACACTATGCAATTTGGTGGAAGTGGAATTGACGAAATGTCAGTTGAGAGTAGATTAACATTAACAAATATGACTACTGAGGCTGGTGCAAAGAATGGAATAATCGAGGCAGATCAAAAAACTTTAGATTATTTGCAACAGCGTGGTGCAACAAATCTTAACCAAATAAGATCTGATGAAGATACAGAATATACAAAAGTTTTTGAATATGAGGCATCTGAAATAGAACCTATTGTCGCAAAACCATTTTCTCCTGATAACATAACTCAAGTTAGAGATGTATCATCAGTTGAATTGGATAAGGCATACATTGGTTCTTGTACTGGCGCAAAATATGAAGATCTTTTCGCAGCTGCAAAAATTCTAAAAGGTAAGAAGGTAAAGATTAGAACAGAAGTATTACCAGCGGCAATATCAATATACAAAAAGGCAATGCAGGATGGATTATTGCAAATATTCATAGATGCAGGCGCAATGGTTGGTCCGCCTACATGTGGTGCATGTTGTGGTGCACATATGGGAGTTCTGGCAAAAGATGAAGTTTGTATCAGTACAACAAATAGAAATTTCCCTGGACGCATGGGACATATTGATTCTAGAACATATCTTGCATCGCCATTAGTTGCAGCTGCATCTGCAGTCACAGGTAAAATTACTGATCCGAGGGATTTGAATTGAAAGGTAATGTAATAAAATATGAAGAAGACAATATTGACACAGATGTAATTATTCCAGGTACATATCTTAAAATTCATGATTACAACGAACTAGCAAAACATGCAATGGAAGGAATAGATCCTGATTTTCATTCTAAGGTAAAAGAGGGTGATTTTCTTTTGGCTGGAAAGAATTTTGGATGTGGTTCATCAAGGGAGCACGCTCCAATTGCTCTTTCTACATGTGGAATTAAAGCCGTTTTGGCAGTATCATTCGCAAGAATTTTTTATAGAAATTCCGTTGATGGGGCATTTCTTTTACCAATTGAGATTGATGAAAAAACATATCAGACGATCTCAAATAATGATGAATTAGAAATAAACATAGAACAGAAGGAGATAAAAAACATTTCAAAAAATGAAATATATTCAATGAAGCCATTTTCAGAAATAATTGCCAAGATAATTGCTGCAGGCGGCTTGTTCAAATATAGTAAGTGATTAGTTATAATGTCTGAAACATTATTTGCAAAAATATGGAATTCACATGTTGTCAAGGAACAAGAAAATGAGTCATCACTGATCTACATTGACAGGCATTTAATTCATGAAGTTACATCACCACAGGCGTTTGAGGGATTACGCTCCAATAATAGAAAAGTAAGAAGACCTGATCTTACAATTGCTACTGTTGATCATAATATACCAACAACAGATAGATCATTACCAATTTTAGATGAAACTTCATCTATTCAAATTAAGACATTGGAACAAAACTGTCACGATTTTGATATAAAACTTTTTGGTAAGAGTAGTAAAAATCAAGGAATTGTTCATGTAATAGGTCCACAGCTTGGTATTACACTACCTGGAACAACAATCGTTTGTGGAGATAGTCATACATCAACACAAGGAGCATTTGGTGCATTTGCATTTGGAATTGGAACAAGTGACGTGGAACATGTATTGGCAACACAAACATTGTGGCTAGAAAAACCAAAATCATTTGAAATTATTGCTACTGGGAAGAGAAAAAACTCTTTTACAATTACTTCAAAAGACATAATCCTTAGTATAATTCGGCATATAGGAACTGCAGGAGGAACAGGCCATGTGCTGGAATATAGTGGTGATGCAATATCTGAACTTTCTATGGAACAACGAATGACAATTTGTAATATGTCTATTGAAGCAGGTTCACGAGCAGGGCTTATTGCCCCTGATGAAAAAACATTCGACTATTTGAGTAAACGTGAATTTACACCAAGTAATTATGATAATCTAGTTGATGATTGGAAAGAAAATTTACATACTGATTCAAACACAAAATTTGATAAGAGTTTTACAATTAACGTTGATCAGATTGCTCCACAAGTAAGTTGGGGAACAAATCCTGCAATGGTTTGTGATGTTACAGATAACGTTCCTTCTCCAGAAGAATTTGCTAATGGTGATTCCATTAAAACTCAGAGTGCAGAAAAAGCATTAGTATACATGGATTTAGAATCAGGAACTCCGATAACAGAAATTCAATTGGATAGAGTGTTTATAGGCTCATGTACAAATTCTAGAATAGAAGATTTGATTGATGTAGCACAGGTTGTAAAAGGAAAACAAGTTTCTTCGAATTTACATGCAATGATAGTACCAGGTTCACAGATGGTAAAACATGAAGCAGAGAAAATGGGTCTTGATAAAATTTTTAAAGACGCAAATTTTGAATGGAGAGAATCTGGATGTAGTATGTGTTTAGGAATGAATCCAGATATTTTAAATCCAGGTGAACGTTGTGCGAGTACCTCTAATAGAAATTTTGAAGGGAGACAAGGAGTAGGAGGTCGTACTCATTTAGTTAGTCCTGTAATGGCTGCAGCTGCTGCAATTGAAGGACACTTTGTTGACATTAGAGAGTGGTACTAGAAATTGGAAAAATTTACAAAAATTAGTAGTGTTATCACACCTTTTGATAAGGCAAATGTAGATACGGATCAAATCATTCCAAAGCAATTTCTAAAACTTATTCAAAAAACCGGTTTTGGTAAATATCTTTTTTACAATTGGAGATTTGATAGTGATGGTAATCCAAAGAAAGATTTTATCTTAAATGAGTCAAAGTATGCAGATTCAAAAATTTTAGTTACAAATGAAAATTTTGGGTGTGGCTCCTCTCGTGAACACGCTGTTTGGGCACTAAAAGATTATGGTTTTTCGGTTATAATTGCACCATCTTTTGCTGACATTTTCTATAGTAATTGTTTCAAAAATGGTGTACTTCCTATCCAAATAGATAGAAGTGTAATTGAGCATATTTTTACAAATATATCTAAATTGGAAATAGATCTTGAAAATCAAACAATAGTTGGAGATAGATTACAAGAACATTTTCATATACAACCGGACAAAAAACAAAGATTGCTTAATGGATTAGATGATATCTCACTTACTTTACAGTCAGAAAGAGACATACAAATGTTTGAAAAAAATTCAACAACTCCATCAATTTTTAATTAAAAATAGAGATCTACATTCTATCGATATGATTTCTGTTTTCTTCTACGTGCGCCTGAACCACCAAATTTCTTTGGTTCTTTTCTTCTTGCATCACCACTAATGAGATATTTGTCATACTCAGCAATTTTATTTTTGAGTTGTTGACGGGTTGATTTATTGAAAGGGTGGTCTTTTGGCTCTTTTTTCTCTTTTGTCCAGCCAATCAATGCTCTAGATATAGCAGTTGCCGATGAATATGCTTGTCCCATAAATCCACCACCACTTACTCTAACGGAAATGTTAACCTTATCCCGTAACTCCTCACCAATTACTTCTAATGGTGCAAGAATTACCTCTCTAGCAGTTTCAGGATTAATCATTTCTACAGGTACGTTATTGATTCTAATTTTTCCTACACCTTTTGTAATGTAAACATGTGCGCTAGCTGTTTTTCGTGATGCAAAATAAATTTCAGTCTTTGGAATCAAAAGTCAGTTCCTCCAATATACATACTTATTTCAGCCATTGTTGTATATCTTGAAGACGATCTAGTAATTTTTGAGTTTTCAAATTGTATTTTTTCAAAACCTTTTACTTCTTTTGGTACTCCAATGTAGGTTCTTAATCTTGCTAGATCTGTTTTTCCTGATGGTGTTTCTCTTGGTAACATACCTCTAACCATTCTTTTAATGATTGTATCTGGTCTTCTTGGATGAACTGGACCATGTTTTGGGTGAATGATGCTATTAATTTTTAGAAAGTCTTGATATTCTCTAACTATACTTAGTTTTTTACCACTCATCATAATTTTTTCACAGTTAACTATTGAGACTCTATTTCCTTTTCGTAATAGTTTTGCAACATTTGAACAAACTCTACCAGCAATCAGATTTGTTCCATCAACTACTATTGGTTTACTTAGATCAATTACCTGCTCTTGTTTACTAACCAATTATTTTTACTCCTTTACCAGTTGGAAATTGTTCAATCATATCTGAAAATTCTAGAATTTGTCCTCCTGACTCTTTAATCTTTTTTGCAGCAGAACTGGAAATTGAAAATGAAGAAACCAATACTTTATGTGACAATTTACCAGTTCCCAATATTTTTCCTGAAATTACAACTGCACTTCCATCATCTGTTAACGCATCAATTTTTTTTAGATTGATAGTTCTCTTATTAGAATTAGATTTTAAGGCATCCTTGGCAATTTTTGACCAAATAGGTGCTTCATTCTTTTTAGAAGCAATTCTTAATTCTTTTACCAGTTTTATTAGATTATTTTCCATTAGTCAAATCACAAAATTACCCAAATATAATTTGCATGCCATTCTATTTTAAATCAGACAAGTATTGTTTGAATTCATTTAAGCGTCTTGATAACTCTTCAATACTTGAAAGAACAATATGTTGTGGTTCAAGTGATCCGGTTGTCTCAACTGTTAAAACTCTTTCATCATCATTATCTGATTCTGTTAGAGTAGAAACATTTGCCGAATTCCATTTTGCATGTTCAGTGCCTCTTCCAAGTCTAGCATATGCTTCAATGTTTAATCTTTGTCCTGGTGCAAGTGTTACAATTGGAATGTTATCTGCAATTGGTTTTACAATATCATCTTGAGATTTTAATTCACCTGATAGAACAGTTCGTGTTTCAGAGGTTTCTCCCGAATCAAGTGTGAACATTATCTTATCTGATTCGTTATCTTGTTGTACTGCAGAAAGTTCAGTTTTTAATGGAATAAGACCTAATCTATGTGCAATTCCTTCATCTGCCAGAACTGATGAATTGGCTAAGAAATCTACTGTATCAATAGCATAGATTGGAACACCATTCAAACAGATTCTTCGTAATGCATTGGCATATTGTAAAGGAATTCCCTTTAGTTTAACGGAGACCCTTTGGTCATTTTGAGAAATAATATTTAATGACAAATCTTAATCAAAAATCTTCAAAGTCCAAATAAAAACCTACTTGGAATTCATCAGAATTAAATACGAATGGAGTTTTATCAGTTATAAAATGACAGACAAAGTTACCATAGTTAGGTATTCATTCAGTGGTGATAAATTTGAACTCTTAGTAAAACCTGATCCTGCATTTGATTATAAATTAGGAAAGATCACGGAAATATCCAAAGTTCTCGTTTCTGACGAGATCTACACTGATTCTAACAAAGGTACACGGGCAACAAACGAAAAACTTGAGCATGTCTTCAAAACCAATGACTTGACAAAAATTGCGGAAATAATAATGAAAAAAGGCGAACTTAATCTTACAACTGAACAGAGGAAAAAAATGATGTCCGAAAAGCGAAAACAACTTGTAACATTTATTGCAAAAACGTATGTTGATCCACGTTCACATTTACCACATCCTCCATTAAGAATAGAGCAAGCAATGGATGATAGTAGAGTGTCAATTGATCCTTTCAAAAATGCTAACGAGCAGATCAAAGACGTCGTTGAAAAATTAAGGTCCATAATACCTCTAAAATCTGAGAATATTATTCTAGAAATATTAGTTCCCGCCCAGTTTGTTGCACAATCATACACTGTTCTAAAATCAACTGGTACATTAAAAAAAGAAGATTGGCAACCAAATGGCTCATTAAAAGCAATACTAGAAATACCTGCCGCCGCAAGACCAAACGTGATAGATAGATTGGGCTCAATTACAAAGGGTACTGCAACCGTTGAGGTATCTAGATGAGTAATGATAAAAAACGCCATGTTATTCCTGGCGAAGTAATAGTTTCTGGTCCATATAGGGCTGAACAAAATACAGTTATGGAAGGCAATAACATTCTTGCTACCACTATTGGTCTTTCTGATGTACATGATGGAAGTGTAAGAGTGATTCCTCTAACTGGTGGATACTATCCAAAAGATGATGATCTAGTAATTGGTAAAATAATTTCTCATTCAGCAATGTCTTGGGAAGTTGATATTAATTCATGTTATTCCGGTATGCTTCCAGCAACTGATGTCTTCGGACGAGACTTTTCATCGCATTCTGACGATCTTTCATCTAAACTACACAAAGGTGATCTTATTGTTACTAGAATTGTAAATTCTGATAAAACACGTGATCCACTGTTAACAATTTCTGGAAGAGAGTTAGGTAAAATTGATGCTGGAGAGTTAGTGTATATATCTCCAAGTAAAGTGGCAAGACTAATTGGTAAACGCGGTTCAATGATTCAGATGATTGAAAGTGGAACAAATGCACAGATTACAATTGGTCAGAATGGATTGATAGTTATCTCTTGTGATGATTCAGATGGATTATTAAAGGCTATAAAGGCAGTTGAATTAGTTGAAGAAAAAGCGCATGTTGCAAATTTAACTGATCAAATAGGTGAAATGTTAGAATTAAAAAGTGATTAAAATGGGTGGAAGAGATACAGATATTGTTCTATTAGACGAAAATGGCATTCGTTCTGATGGAAGAAAAATTAACGAAACAAGAAAAGTGAGCATCAAAGCAGGTGTACTAAAGAATGCTAATGGTTCTGCATATATTGAATTTGGCGAAAACAAAATTCTGGTAGGTGTTTATGGTCCAAGAGATGTTCATCCAAAACATTTGTCCGATACTGATACAGGAATATTACGTTGTAGATATCATATGGCACCATTCTCAGTAGGTGAAAGAAAAAATCCAGCCCCTTCTAGAAGAGAAGTAGAAATCAGTAAGGTGATCAAAGAAGCACTTGAACCTGCGGTAATGTTAAAACAATTCCCAAGAACTGCAGTTGATGTTTACATGGAAGTTTTACAAGCAGATGGAGGTACTCGTTGCGCTGCACTTACTGGTGCATCTGTTGCATTAGCTGATGCTGGAATTCCTATGCGTGATTTAGTAGCTGGCTGTGCTGCTGGAAAAGCAGCTGATACTGTGATACTTGATGTAAATAATGAAGAAGACCAAGCAGGTCAAGCTGATTTACCAATAGGTTATATGCCAAATCTTGAAAAAATAACTCTCTTACAATTAGATGGTGTCTTAACTCCTGATGAATACAAAAAATGTATTGAAATAGGAATAGATGGTTGCAAACAAGTTTATGAAATACAAAAGAAGGCACTACAAGAAAAATACTTTTCAAATGGTGAAAATAAACAATGACCAACTCTAAAATTATTGATCAGCTGAAAAAAACCCAAATTCTTGAATTATTGAAAGAAGGAAAACGTGTTGATGGTCGCCTATTTGATGAAGTACGTGAGCTTACTATTGATGTTGGTGTAATACCTAAAGCAGAAGGTTCTGCTAGAGTAAGACTTGGTGATACTGAGGTTGTATCTGGTGTTAAAGTGCAACCTGAAAGACCATTTCCAGATACTGGAGATCAAGGAATGTTAATTTGCACTGCCGAGATTTTACCTATTGCTCACCCAAGTGCTGAGACTGGTCCACCACAACCACCTGTTGTTGAGCTTGCACGAGTAACAGATAGGGGAATTAGAGAAAGTAAGATGTTAGACATGAAACAATTAGTTCTAGAGAAAGATAAATCTGTGATAGGAGTTTTTTGTGATAATGCAGTAACTGACCATGATGGAAATCTTTTTGATGCATGTTCATATGCAACAACTGCAGCAATCAACTCTTGTAAAATTCCAAAATATGAAATGAAAGATGATAAACCAGTAAAAATTGAAAATGAATTTATTACTCCACCAATTACAACATTACCTGTATCGGTCACACTGGCAAAAATTGATGAATACATAATTGTTGATCCAAATTTAGATGAATGGTCAATCATGGATGCACGTATCACTATTACCACAAATTCAGATGGAAATGTTGTCGCACTTCAAAAAGGTGGATCTGGTGGATTTACGCAGGATGAGCTTGTTAAATGTGCTGAAATCTCAGTCAAAGTCGGATCAAAAATACGAGAAATTATAAAGGAAAGTGGTTCTGGTGCAAATTAAATGGTAAAAAAACAAGGACGATTAAAGGGCTTGGGAGCTAGATATGGAATAAAAATTAGGAAACAATATTCCCAAGTACATCATTTGATGAAAAGTAAAAGAAAGTGTCCTGAATGTGGTGGTTTTGTTATAAGAGAGGTTGTTGGGATTTGGTCTTGTAAGAAATGTACATTCAAAATAGCTGGTACAGCTTATGACGTTAAATTTTAGTACCAAAATAGAATTTTCTGCTGGACAAGCAACTAAGGCGATTTTTGATTCAGTTTCAACAGACAATAAATTTTATCCTGAAAATCCACTAAAAACTAAAATGTCACATAATAAAAAAATTTTAATTCAAATTGAATCGAAGCAAATACCACAACTTAGAGCAAATATTAATTCAACTTTAAGATTAATACAGGCATCGTATGATACAATCAACTCTGTAAAGATATAATAGAACAATAATCAAAAACCTGTCATGTCATCTGGTCAACAAATGCCGCCTTGGTTACAAGAGCAAATTACTAAAATGCAGCAAACACAACAAAATCTTCAATCAATATTAGCACAAAAACAGCAGGTTGATATGGAAAATATAGAATCAGAACGTGCATTAGAAGAATTACAAAAGGCAAATGACGATGAGCAAGTATTCAAATATGCTGGAACCATTTTGATAAAATCTGAGAAAAAAACACTGATTGATGAATTAGAAGAAAAAAAGGAACTATCTAAGACAAAAATAACTGTTCTAGGAAAGCAAGAACAACGATTAAAAACTAGTCTTCAGGAACAGGAAAAAAAGATCCAAGATATGTTGAAACAACAAGCACCAGGAAACACTCCACCACCAACTGGTTCCTAGAATTACAACAAAATATTAACAATTAGTTCTTATAATTTATGTGAGAGTAGAGGATATTCGCATAGTAATTGATGAAAGAGAGAGAAAAAGTGGCATACCTAAATTATTACAAGCGATAGGAGTTAATGTCGAAGTTAAGACATTACCAATAGGTGATTATATTGTATCACATGAAACGGTTGTAGAAAGAAAAAGCATTCACGATTTCATGTCTTCAGTTTTTGATGGTAGATTATTTGATCAGTGTAATAGGCTAAAAGATAATTTTCAATTCCCAATTATTTTATTGGAAGGAAATGTTGACGAGATTGAATCAATGGCTGAAAATCCACTAGTTTTTTATGGTGCATTATCTACAATTGCAGTTGATTTTAAAATTCCAGTCATACCAACTCCAAATGCAGCACACACTGCAAAATTACTAGTATCATTGAGTTCAAGAAAAAAGTCAATCAAAGGACCACTTCTTAAAAAAATCAAAAAATCGAATGATATACAAAAACAACAATTGATAGTATTGTGTAGTTTACCTGGAATTGGAGAAAAAACTGCAATTAGAATGCTTGAAAAATTTGGGACACCATTAAAAGCTTTATCGTCATCTACAAAAGATTTGGCAAAGATTCAAGGTTTGGGTGAATCTCGTGCAAAGAAAATTAAGAAAATGCTACAAGAAAAAAGTAAACATACTAAAAAATTAAACCAAAAGACATTACATGATTCCTAATTTTTTGGAACTAGTTTTTTCCTTAATTTATTTCCACAGTTTGGGCAAATAGATTCTTTAGGACTTATTCCACATGCAGAACAATAGTGTATCCACCTTCCAACAGTCTTAATCCCTCTAGTCATTATTGGTATGATTGTCACACCTAGATGTTTTGCAACATTTGACACTGCAAAATCATCTGAAATCAAATCAGAGCCTAACTCTAATGATAGTGCTATAGATGACATATCTTCATCTGATAAACTGTTTATATCACCAGTTTTTTTTGCAGTATTCCTAACTTTTGTTATATGTTTGCTATCTGGATCTTGAATTAGCAGTCGTTTAGAATTAAGTAAGATTTCAAGTGCAATGTGGTCTTTTTTAATATGCTTAATTTCATCATATACTGATGCTGTTACATAGTAACTGTCTTCTGATCTAAACGGAGTACCAGCATAAAATGCAGTGGCATCAAGTACTCTAAAACCCAAGTTTATTCATCTGTCTTAGACCTTTTTTCTTTAGTCTAACAAAAACTGCTTGCTTTTTGAATTTCTTTATTGTTATTTTTTCCCCAACTCCTGCTGATTTGATCATTTGTGCATCCATTACTATATTACAGTCATGTGAACAATTAATCTCAATTTTTTCATCAGGAACTACAATTGATGGTAATCTATGTACTGGTGCAACGGGTGTGATTATCAAGACATCAAGACTCTCATGTAGTAATGGTCCACCAATTGAAAATGAATGACCAGTAGATCCACTAGGTGTTGATATTATCACTCCATCCATTTTTTGTTTGACTGTGTCACTTTGAAATTTTATCTCAAATTCAGCAGTTTTTGTAAGATTTTTTCTGTTAACATAAATTTCATTTAATGCTGGCGCAAATTCTTCTCCATCACATGATGCAACCACTCGAGTTCTTTTATCAAGCCAAATCTTATTTTTGCTTATTGCGTTTATGGCATCATCTATACCATCTAGGGTAATTTCAGATAAAATTCCTCTATTCCCTCCGACATTTATTGTTAGTATAGGTGTTTCATTACGCAAATTTCTAAATGCTCGTAATGTCGTACCATCACCACCAAGTGTAATTGCCAGGTCAAGTTTAACTTTGCTTAATTGGTCTAATGATTCAACTTGTTTGGCATTAGTCACTTCAACAGGTGCAATCGTATACACACTAATTTTTTTCGAGAGAAGTTTTTTGGCTACCATTTTTGCAGCGTTCTCTGAAATTTTTGATCCAAATTTACTTATTATGGCAACTTTGTTTAGTTTCAAGCAGTTCTCTTCAAGATGTTTCACATTTAAAAATCATGTACTTGCTTTCAACTAGTACTGATAAGATATTTAAGGCAATTACGCATAGATATACCAGAGGCAGGAAAATGTCATTACTATTAAAAGATCGAGTTTACACAATGGAGGCACCAACAGCTAAAAGAGGAGTTTATCCATTACACGGTTACAAGCTCGGGCTTTACAGATTACCAATAAAATTGGATGAGGAACTTGAAATACAATCAGTTCATGATGGGCTAAAAAATACATTTGAGATGGATATGTATGCTGATAGAATTTTTGCAACGTATTCATGGATTGAAGAAAATATGTCTGATAAATTTTCTAAGGGATATGAAAAAATAGATCTTAGTGTTACGGTTGAGATTGTAACAGGCGAAGTTGTTGATATAATATATCAGATATTTCCAATTGAAAAATTTGGTGATGCGCCATGGATTAAAGATTACAGAAAGAAGGCAGACCATTTTGCAAAGATGATTACAGACACAATTCTTAGAAACACAATTCTTTCCGACAAAATGGCTGAGGCATTAATGAAAACAGAAAAAATTACCGAGGATGAAGCATTTGTAAGATTAGAAGAATTAACTCCTTTAGCACAGATTGTCCCAGATGCAAAACCAATTCCAGTTAAAAAAGAACCAATTGCTTTGGACGGTGATGGAGGACCAGCACAAGAATGGCAAGGAGGAGAGGTCAAACCAGGACCAATTGATGTTGATTATAAAGCAAAGATGAAAAAGTCTGCAATATTCAAAGCACCATCAGGTCATCAAGTTAAGACATGGGGACGTGTTGGAACTGATAATGGAATATTAGGTGTTTGGGGCGAATATGTCTCAGTTGATTATGATATTTGTGTTGCAGACGGTGCATGTATAGATGCATGTCCTGTAGGTGTTTATGCATTTGCAGACTTTCCTGGAAACCCAGCATCTGACAAAAAACCTCTAATGGGCGGTGAACCAGACTGTATATTTTGTCTGGCATGTGAGGGAGTTTGTCCTCCAGAAGCAATCAAGATATTTGCGCAAGACTAACTCTCATTTCAAATATAAATAGCAATAAGAGTTTGTACATGTTGAGTCATGGAAGGTAATCCCTTTACACAATTTGTATTTCAGATATTCATTTTTTGTGCAATTTTAATTATTGGCTACACTTGTAATTTTTACTATCTGGCATTTTTATCAAGTAGAAGGAAAGAGGTTTATCCTGTTTCAGAAATTGGCGAACCAACAATCACAATACAACTTCCAATATATAACGAAAAATATGTTGCAACAAGATTAGTTGATGCAGTATGTG
>Ga0206679_10000968_pt1 | contig 23967 bp, 24 predicted proteins | sample M110012015metaG_FD_155464 | JGI IMG/M metagenome (GOLD analysis project Ga0206679, IMG submission 155464) | Ammonia-oxidizing marine archaeal communities from Monterey Bay, California, United States - M1 100m 12015 | ecosystem: Environmental > Aquatic > Marine > Intertidal zone | place: USA... | reverse complement strand
ACCGCAATCGTGGGTACTGCAACTTTCGCTAAAGCGTCACACACTTCACCGAATCCGAACTTTGGTCGGTCTCCTTGGGCGAGTGCCCCGAGGTGATAGCCCGAGCACCAAGATGGGCCGTGAGCTTCGATCGTCAAACTACGTACCGACGGGTCTGCCTCCACAGCCGCCAAATGAGCCATTACGGCCTCTAAGTCTGGTGGACCTAAGCGGTTTCGTTTATCCGGCCTTCGCAGAAAAATTTGAGCACGACTTTCGAGAATTTCGAGACTCGGCACATCTCCTTCACTGTTTGCTGTCATCGGTTTAGTCAAACACCAATATTGATCGTCCCGTTACGCGACCATTCTCCAGATCGTCAACCGCTCGTCCAATGTCGTCTATGGGATAGCGCTGCGTGACTAAAGCATCGAGGTCGAGGATGCCTTCACGATGCCAATCAATGAACCGAGGTAAGTCCTCTCCTGGTGTGCACGAACCGCCCAGACTGCAGATGTAGGAGCGTTCGCCCAGAAACATATATCGACTGTCCAGTTCGATTGGAGTCTGTGGTACCCCTACCAGCACAGCGGTTCCACCTTTGGATTGCCCGAATTCGCCGCTGCGAGTCATTTCAGATATTTGTCGCATCGTGGCTGCGTGCCCGATGCAGTCGAACGCGTAGTCCACTCCAGCTATAGCTTGTCGCAGGACGTCGAACTGGTTGGTAATTTCAGTTAGGTCTCGCACAGCTGCAACGGGGTCGACCTGTGAAGCGTTCACACCGTGGGTAGCTCCAAATTTTTTTGCAAAGTCAAGCTTGTCGTCATCCAAGTCGACAGCAATGATTGGGTCCGCTCCAAGGTGCGCGGCGGCGGCTACTGCCGAGAGACCGACACCTCCGGCACCAATTATGGCGACGCTGTCGCCGCTCTGAACTTTTGCGGTATGTAGCACCGCGCCGGCGCCGGTAATCACCGCACATCCGATGATGCTGCTTGCTTCACGGTCAATGTCGGATGGGACCTTCACTACATACATCTCATCGGCGATGGTGTGCGTCGCCCAAGTGAAGACGTTGCTACTTGTCGCGGTGCGGCCATCGGGAAGATCGACACTGGCAGAAGCTCCTTGACGGCGAGCCTGGGTCTGGTCTTTGGGCACCCAAGTCACCATGACGGTGTCTCCCGGTTGCAGATCTGCGACCGACGTTCCGACAGCAACAACTTCGCCTGTTGATTCGTGACCCAGTACAACAGGCGCCTGTCGAGGATTGTGAATGACGTGAAGTTGGCTGTGGCAAATTCCCGAGGCGAACTGCCGCACTACCACCTGGTGCGGTGCGGGATCAGGAAGGCTTACGTCGATTACTTCGAGCGGTTGATTCTGTTCTTCGGGGACAACCACCACCCGAGCGTCGGTCGGCATGATGCTTCTCCTTCTTTCGTGAGTGCTTCAAAAGCTACTTCCGTTCGTTTGTCTTGACGAATAGTTGCGCTATGTCGGAAGTTGTAAGGGTCGACCATCAATGTCCGGGCGGCTGTCGGTTGATAACCATAATTGCACCGGTTCACCGCCGGCCCAGAGCTGAGCACGGACCATGGGTCGCGCATCTAAAGTTCCACCCGTAACGTCATCAATCTGCCCCGAAAAAACAATCTGGTTGCCATTCGAACATCCCAACACCGCCAAAGCTTGCGAAAGATCGCCGAGATGTATGCCGATGCGCATCTTTCGACCGGGGTCGTTGATCTCACGTTGAGTTCGCCATTGGGCAACCACGGCAGCTTCTACTGCATTTGCCGGATCCTCGAAACAACCAACGAAGGACGTTTCGTGGTCGACGATTACTGCCCCCCTGGACTCGAAAATCTTTGTCACTAGCTCAGTTGGTTCGACACTTTGGGGAATACCCACGATCTCGTAGTCAATGCATGCATATGTGAGGATGCGCGTCGCTTCGTCCATAAGGCATCTACGGGTGTCGAGGCCTCATCTATTTTGCCGGCGCAACGCTAGAGAGAAACTTGAGTACCGCCGCTACAAAGACGTCATTACGGTCACCCGCCACCATATGAGCGGCATCGCCAACATTCGCATAGTCAGAATGAGGTACGAGTTTTATGTAGGCGTTAGCGCCCTCTTCTGAAAGCACGTCACTGAGTCCTCCCCGAACCAGCAAGGACGGGCATCGAACATTTCTTGCAGCCTCTTCCTGACGCGGTATCCGATCCGCTATCGATCTTTTTCGTTGCATAAATTCTGGATCCCAATGCCACCGGTACCGACCATCAGGCCATAGACGCACGTTTTTTGCGAGACCATCAAGCGCGCGCGGTCGTTTTCGGTGCGGTTGATAGTTCGCGATCGCTTCGGCTACTTCGTCAAGAGACGAAAACCCGTCCGGTGCTTGACCCATGAAGTCTCTGATCTTTCGCACGCCGGATATTTCGATCCGAGGCGCAGTGTCGACCAACACCAACGCGATTGCGTCAACGCGTCCTTCACCTACGGCCGTCAAAGACGTACCGCCGCCCATTGAGGCACCAACCAGAATGGGTTTTTGTCCAAAATGTTCGGTGACCGCAACGAGGTCATCAACAAGCACATCGTTTGAGTAATCACCATCGGGAGCCCATTCGCTGTCCCCGTGTCCTCTGGCGTCGAGACTGATTGCTTGGTAGCCGGCATCGGCCAACATCTGACCGGCGCTCTTCCATGCGTGACGCGTTTGTCCGCCACCGTGTTGCAAGATCACGAGTGGACCCGAATCGCCGTAAATATCGGCCGCAACGTGGACTCCGCCCGTCGCGGGGATCATCCTGTGCGGCTCTGGGGCGCCCTCCAGTCGGGCGCCCCGTTCACCTTTTGCCACGCGCGTCAGCCCCTACCCGCACCATCAGCTTTAGCGTTCGCTTGGGCGGCACGGCGTTGATCTCCGGCAGCTGCAAGAGCAGTCCTGTTCGAGTCGTCAACTTTCATGAAATGCTGCCGCCAACCATCATTGGACTCGGCATCCCATACAAAAGGTGTCTGCGTTGTCGTTCGGGGCTGCCAGGCATGTTCAAGGAGATCTAAGGCCATTCCAGTGACGGTTGTCTGCATCTCGACGTCTCCGGGCTTACCGGCTGGATTTCCTAGGGGAAAGTCGGAGAACACAAAGCGGCTTACACCGCACTCTTCGACTATGTCTCTTGCACTACCGATCACGACGGTAGGGAGACCAGCTTCTTCAAGATGGCGCGCGACCAGACTCACGGTCTGGTGACAAACAGGTCAGAGCGGGACGAGGACGACGGCGTCCAGCTCGTCTTGTCTGGCAAATTCAAGTATTTGCGGTGCGTCCCTGCGGCTGGTTCGTCTGTGGCTGTAATCAGTAGGCACGCCATAGAACCGATCGGCGAGTGAACCAATTCTGCCTCGGGCAGCAAATTCCCTAAGACGATTGATAGGCAGGTAGGTGTCCAAGTCGTCAGTGTGGGTGTTGTCTTTATCCCAGAAGAGGTCTTTGTTGTAGAGGCCTCCCAATGCATCATCGCAACGTGCCGCGTAGGGCTCTTTTGTTCCACCACCTGCGACAGCCGCCTTGTCCACCTTCCGCTCAAAAAACGATGTAGTGACGAGTCCTATCCGACACTCAGCCAACGGTTTTTCAAGCGCCGCAAACGGCACCTCCTGATGGTATGCCCATTGATATGCCTGCGGGTAACCCTGGGCTCCGTAATAACCGCGCGATTTATCGATGTAGCTGACATGCGAACGATGGGTGCGACGATCGTCTGCCATCGAACTCCCTCCCCTTAATAAAGCAACATCTCGATGGTAGGCGGAGAATGGGGGGAAGCGCCTAATTAGCGAACTACGGTCACCAGAAGTAACACAATGGAGGATTCGATGATCGGCGATCTACCACCGAGGCCACACCGTGGATGGACTTTTAGCGAGGTTCCCATCGGAAAACGCTGGAGCACTTCAAGGCGCACTGTGACAGAAACGGATCTCGTTGTTTATGCCACACAGTTCGGTTTCGTTGAAGGTTTGTTTCTGGATGCAACGGGTGCAGAGCGTGCGGGGTACTCGGGGCGTCTCGTTCCTGGAAGTTTGGTGATGTCGATAGCAGAAGGCTTAATCGTCAGCGGAGGAGCTATTGCCGGGACGGGCATGGCTTATTTAGGTGCAGATGTACAAGTTAAGGGACCGACTTTCGTTAATGACACTCTCCAAGTCGTGGCTGAAGTGACCGCAGCAAGACTGACCTCAAAACAAGACCGCGGAATTGTGACCACTCGTAACGAGGTGTTCAATCAGGACGGCGAAATAGTAATGGTGTACACCCCGACACGAATGGTCCGAACAGAACACGCTGACGACTAGGCGGAACGGAGGACAGCTGGCTGTTTAGTAACCCGTTTCAGTCATCGTCCATTTCACGCGGATTGTTCGATTTCCGCCATCGAGCAGGATTAGAGATCGCCGACAGCGCTACCCTCCACACGTGGAATCACATAACGACGCTGCTCTAAACAATGGTGATTTTGAAGCCGTTCAGCGCGCTCAAGCTTGGGCGAAAGACTTTGTTGCACCCAGAGCTGAGACATGGGAAACCGAACGCCGGTTCGCAAGGGAAGCATTCGACAGCGCTGGCCAGAACCGACTTACCGGACTACTGGTTCCGTCTGATGATGGCGGCGAAGACATCAGTGTTCTTGGGCTAGCGCGCGTCTTAGAAGAAATAGCCGCCGTTGACTTCTCTATTGCTTTCTCTTTGGTTTGCCACAACAACTTGGCTGGAGCGGTAGGACGTCATCCTAAAGGGGCGCTCCGCGAACGCTTTCTACCGGGGCTGGTGGACGGCAGTTTGGTTGGTGCATTTTTGTTGACCGAGCCTGACGTGGGGTCTGACGCGGCTGCGATAGCTGTAGCTGCAACTAACGACGGGGATGAATGGCTCCTCAATGGCGAAAAGGCATGGGTCACTAATGGCGCGGACGCTGATGTGCTGTCCGTTTACGCCCAGACGGATTCCTCGCTCGGCCACCGAGGTATTGCTACCTTCCTGATTGACGCCAATTCTCCCGGAGTGACTAAGACACCGGGTTATGAATTGTTAGGTGGTCACGGGTTGGGTGCTAACAGCATTCTTTTTAATAACTGTCGCGTCTCGCCAGAATCAATATTTCAGCCCGTTGGACAAGGTTTTCGTGCCGCTATGGAGGGAATCGATTTGGCTCGGGTACTGGTCGGAGCGATGTGCTGTGGAATGCTTCGAACCGCGCTCACGACCGCCTCAAATTACGTTCGTGGCCGCCTTGCCTTCGGTAGCCGACTGGCTGATTTACAGGGTGTCCGCTTCAGACTGGCAGACGTGGCTACCGACCTTGAAGCATCACGCCTTCTGACCTATCGCGCCGCTGTTACTTTGCAAGAAGGTCGTACCGCAGCGGTAGAAGCGGCGCATGCAAAAAAATTCTCGACGCGTGTGACTGAGAACGGAATTGCTTCATGCATGCAGGTGATGGGAGCAAACGGAGCGAAGAGAGACCATCCGCTCCCCCGCCATCTCGCCGCGGCTCGACTGACCCATTACGTAGACGGCGCTACTGAGATCCAAGACGTCGTGATCAGTCGCTCCTTACTTGACTGAAATTGTCAGGAGTTGTTATGAGATCTAAGCGTGAAGGTAAATCCGTCAGCATTGACGAGGCCGTTTCCGCGATTCCGGATCACGGCCGGGTATTTGTCGCCCAGGGTTCGGGGTGCCCATATGGGTTGCTGGTTGGAATAGATGAGCGGCGTGACACGTTCCAGAGTCTGGAGTTTGTTTCCGCGTTCTTGTTGCAACGACCTGCACCTATAAACCATCTTGGTCAGCCATTTCGATGGTTAACGCTGCAACCCACTGGCGCGATTCGCGATGTTCTTGATCACTCCGAATTCGGGATCGTTCCAGGTCGGTATTCCGATCTCGATGGGATCTGCGCACCCGGCGGACCATTGGCAGCGGATGTCATGGTTTGTCAGGTCAGTCCCCCAAACCAGAGCGGCGAATGCAGTTTGGGTACTGGAGTGGGGGGTCATGTGTCGCTACTCGCAGAGACACCATTAGTGATCGGCCAGATCAACTCTCAGATGCCTTATGTCCACGGAGACGGAGAGTGTCGCGTTGAAAACTTCGACTTCCTCGTCGAAATTGATGAACCTTTGTCCGAACTTCAGCCCGCAACTATTGACCCGACCTCAGAGGCCATCGCTGAGCATGTACGCCCCTTCATACCGGATGGTTCGACTCTTCAGTTTGGTATCGGCGCAGTGCCAGATGCTGTTCTATCCAGCTTGCGAACTCGCAAAAACCTGGGACTGCATGGGGGAATGATTAACGATGCGTGTATCGAGCTTGTCGAGTGCGGTGCTATCGACAACCTTCACAAGGGATGCGATGAAGGCGTTTCAGTCGCAGCAGAGATTATGGGGACTAGACGACTCTACGACTGGGTAGATCACAACGCGACGGTTCGATTGGCACGCGGGGCTCGCACCCACGGGATTCCAGGAATGGCATCGATACGAAATTTTGTGGCATTGCAATCCACTGTTGAAATGGCTTTGGACGGTGCCGTCAATAGCGAGTTTGTTGCCGGCCGTTTTATCTCAGGGCCGGGCGGTGCGCCTGATTTCGCTTTTGGTGCTTCTATTGCTACGGGGGGCAGGTCCATAATGGCTATGCCGTCCACTGCCGCGAACGGTGCCGTTTCAAGAATCGTCCGTCGTTTGGCAGATGGCGCGCCGACGACTTTGCCTAGCTATCTTGCCGATGTTGTGGTGACCGAATACGGGGCGGTCGAGTTGAGGGGAAAAACGCTCACGGAACGAGCAGACCTTCTCTCAAGTATCGCTCACCCCGATCACCAGAATTCTCTCAGCCAGTAGACGTTCACGAGGAAACTCGTGTTCTCTTGACCGTCTACAACCGTCGAAAAGTTGCTGCCTGGCCGCTAGTACCGAATGCCATGCCGCTCATTCGATGCAGATTTCGCGAGTTATGGAGACGACCTACTAGACGGGGTCCGTTTGCTAAGAGCCCTCCATCCACGATGTGTTCTTGCCCGGTCACAAATCTCGAATCGTCTCCTGCAAGGAATAGCGCCATCCCCGCGATATCGGACCCTTCTCCGCGTTTACCTAAGGGCTGAATATCGGCAATAACTTCCTCGGCCTGTTCTTCATTTCCGCTGTGCATGAGGGGCGTGAAGATAACTCCGGGACATATAGCGTTTACCCGGATGTTGTGCGCTGCTAGCTCGACTGCTGTGGTTTTAGACAGATTCACCACGGCTGCCTTCGCTGCTGAGTAGGCCTGAGGCCCCGCTCCACCTCCCATGCCCGCGATTGATGCTGTGTTAATTATCGATCCGCCGTCGCCTTGGTCAATCATGATTCGAGCTGCATGTTTGACGCCAAGAAATACCGAGCGAACAAGAATATGGAAGGTCGTGTCCCAATCGTCAACATCAAGTTCAGTTATCGGACCGAACGCTCCCCCGATGCCTGCATTGTTAAATACGATGTCAAGGCGTCCGAATGCATCAACGGCCATCTCGGTCATAGCTGCGACATCATCTTCTACTGAAACGTCTGTCGTAGTGAAACGGACTCGGTCTCCGTGGCCTGCGGCGTTGAAGTTCTCTAACGCGTTACGTCCGTTATCAGCATTCAGGTCGCCAATAATGACCGAAGCGCCTTCGTCAAGGAATCTTTGGACGGTGGCTAACCCCATGCCGCTCGCTCCCCCGGTGACAATAGCGACCTTCGATTCAAGTGTTCCGCTCATCGCTTTTCCTTTCCTTTGGACCTGCATTGTCGCCTAATCGCGAGGGTTTGTGCTCGTTGACCGAACTACGGTCCGGTTATGGACCTTGAACTGAAAGATAAAAGAGCCGTAATCACTGGCGGCTCCAAGGGCATCGGCTTGGGTTGCGCAGTCGCTCTAGCCCGTGAGGGTTGCCATGTTCAGTTGGCAGCACGGAACGAGGAAACGCTTCGAGATGCTAGAGCTTTCGTTCTTGAGGCAGCTGGAACCGTTGACGTATTGACACATTCAGTCGATCTTTCAGCGAGCGAAGACCAAAGAGCCTTAATTGACGCCGCTGGTGAAGTCGATATTTGGATCAACAATGCCGGTGCAATCCCAGCTGGCGACATCTCGACAATTAACGAACGTCGGTGGCGAGAAGCGTGGGATCTCAAAGTTTTCGGATACATCAATCTCTGTCGAGAGGTGTACGCCGCTATGGAGGCACGTGGAAGCGGGGTCATCTTAAACGTGATCGGCGCCGCTGCAGTTCGACCTCAGCCTTCCTATATCGCAGGAGCGGTTGGGAACAGCGGACTCGTGGGACTCACAGCGGCGCTCGGGAGCCGTAGCGTTCAAAAGGGCGTACGGGTTCTAGCCATTAACCCTGGTTTGATTGTGACCGACCGCATGGGAGACATTTTGCGGCGCGAGGCTATTGACCAATTAGGTGACGAAGATCGCTGGGAGGAACTCATCCCAGATGACCCGGCGCCCGGCACAGTAGAACAATGCGCTGACGTGATCGCCTTTCTGGCGTCACCCAGGGCTAGCCATATCAGCGGCACCACTTTGACGGTTGACGGCGGTGCCTCTGCCCGATGAGGCATCTCTCTGAAAGAATGACCACTAGATATAGGAGGCGATGATGGCGACGACGATTCAACGTGAGGGGCTGCCCGATCGAGAAATGCACGAAGTTCACCGGATTGAGCACGAGGGTGCCATTGATGCTGACGGTCACATCCTTGAGCCTCCCGACTTGTGGGACGAATATTTGGAAGCAAAATTCAAGGATCGAGCTCTCCGGATCCGCGTTGATGAGAACGGTCTGGAGGAATTGGAGATCGGTGGGCAGCGGAGCACCATGAGTCGAAGAGGCTTTCCTGCGACCTTGGGGGCCATGGGAGCTGCCGATCTGGCAGACATTCAACGCAACCCTGACCGTACCTATCTACACGAAGCTCCTTTCGGCTCTATGGATCCAAACCAACGTGTTCATGTGCTTGACGCCGAAAATCTTGACGCAGCGATCATTTACACGACAGTTGGTTTGCTTTGGGAGGCGGAGTTAGAGGATCCAGAGCTGAGCCAGGCCTACACGCGCGCGTACAACCGGTGGGTCGTCGATTTTTGTCGCGACAGTGGAAATAGGCTCATCCCAACTGCACATCTTTCTTTAAGCGATCCTGCCGCGGCTGCCGCTGAACTTCGAAGGGCCGTCGATGACGGCGCCAAGGGCTGTTATGTGGCCCCGTTTACTCATGGAGCAATCCCCCTGGGTCATCCTGATAATGACGTTGTATTTGCGACAGCCCAGGAACTGGGGGTTCCTTTCGCGATACATCCGACGTTTGAACCTCAGTGGACCAAGGGCGCAAGGATGGGCAGCTGGGAACATGTTAAACAGCTTCGACTCACCGCCTCGGTAACTGCGTCCGATGGCGTGCGCCACCAATTCACCACCATGTTTGACTATGGAGTCTTTGACAAGTTCCCAGAACTAAAGGTTTTGGTACTTGAATCTGGAGGTGGTTGGATCGGGTATTGGCTCGACCGGATCGACGCTGTCTACGCCCACACCTTCGTGGGGTCGAGAGTCCCCCTCGAAATGAAACCCAGCGAGTACTTCATGCGGCAGGTCTGGATCAGTTGTGATCCCGACGAACGGACGATCCCGTCGCTCGCTGAGCGATTCGGCTATGACCGATTTTTGTGGGCATCAGATTTTCCTCATGCTGACCACACACCGGAATACGTTCATGATCTGAATGATTTAGTAGCGATGTTCCCAGCCGAACACCAGCGCTCGTTTATCGGTGATAACGCCCGAAACTTATTCGGAATTTAGAATTAGCTGGGTCAGCAGGAAACAACGAACACGCCTGAGCGTGCTTTGGGAAGAAAGTACGTGGATTTGGGAGGCATAACTTGGCCTAAATCAGCGGAACGGAATACGTCCTCCAGCGCAGCCGGGGGCAGGCACACGGTTACTGGCCCAGCGCGTTGGCCCGTGCCAGCGGGCCGGTACGACAGCCGCTGGTCATCCGCACTGTGGATGTCGAAAAGCTCCGGAAGAAGAGTCGTGTGAAGAAATTCGGCGTCGAGTCCGGTGTTGTTTCTTCGTCGAGCGGTAAACCATTTATCGCCAAGTCCCAACCCCAGTACACCTTTCTCAGTTGACTCCGCCAATTCGCGCGAAGCGACTTCGCTGACATCGCACCATTCAGAAAGTCTGCTCACGACGCGCCGAGGCAAAATCACAAGTTCGTCAACATCGCGGTCGAAGCTACCTAGGTGCAACTCTGAGGGAGGAACGTACGCGACGAGGACTCGTCCATATCGAGCTTCGTTCGCGGCGGCAACTCGATGATGGCCATCAATGATGTACAGGGGGGACGTAAGGGCCCCCAAATCAATGCCTGTTTTCCACAGAGTGATCCGAGTGCCGTCAATTGCTGTGAAATCTCTGATGGGTGTCGAGTGGCCGGATTCTTCGAAAGAGCGAAGGTCTAAATTCTCGTCGCGCGATGTGACCACCACCGGGCTCGACATTGATTGAACCTGGCGGAAATGAGCCGCCAACGCACGAACCCGACCCGGGTGAACATCTTCGTGCGCGTGCAGCATTTCTTCACCAAGGTTGATCGCACCAATAACGGACCGCTGGATAATGCCCTCAGTTTCGATTTTTTGTAAAAATAAATGGGGCTCAGTCGGGGCTGAGTACGCTCCTTCAGAAATCAATTGAGTCAGCGCTGCAGCACCCTCATTTGCGAGACGTTGATGTTCTGTCGGGTGCCCATGGCTAGCGTCTGCTGAGCGGGTGACGTGAAGAAATGAGTGTGGGTTCTCACTCAAATGCTCTCGCCGTTCCTCAACGCTCAGGGAGTCGTACGGCGGCGGAACAACTGAAGGTGCCCAGTTGGCGTCAACTATCGATGCATCAATTGAACGGATCACGTTCGTCACCCCCTAAGGCATTCGACGCTAGTCCAGGTTCCGAATTGTCGAAAACCCCAGATGAGTCCAACTAACTATGAGCAGGGCCACGGCACCACATACCGAAACCACGTTCCCCGCTCCAACCGCCGTAGCAGCCCATCCGAGCCCTAGTGCACCAATGGGCATTAACCCAAACTGCACGAGTAGGTACAAACCCATGACGCGACCCATTAGCTCTTTGGGTGTTGCCGATTGGATAAGTCCCTGGTTCATGGTGATGAAGAAGCCACCAGCAAGCCCCATCAAGAAGAAAAGGAGAAGGAGCACGCTGAACGAGGACGCCTGGCCCATACCAATCACTAGGGCAGAACCACACATCATTGCTTGCTGGAATTTCCCACCTTTGCGTTTCATATCTCCTTTTCGCATAACAACAACTGAGGTGATCGCAATACCCACCGCCATGACCCCCAACAAATAGGCCATATCGCCGCTATCACGCTGAAGTTCTTCTTTGACTTTTGCTTGCATCGTGACCATCACAGCGGCGTTGACACTGATTGATGCGACGGCAAGCAGGAGAAAGAGAACACGCAGACGCAGGTCGTTCACCACGTGGCGCAACGCCGATGCAGCCTCCTGGATCAGTCGACGTTTGGGGCTTTTCGTGACAGGAGGCGTGTCTAAACGTCGAAGCACGAAAAGACCGACAACGAGTAGCACCAACTGCAATCCGAACACACCTTCGAAATCGAATAAGTCGCCGGCAATCTTCACTAGGGGTGCCGAGAGGATCATGCTGCTAGTCATTGCCAGCGCGTTAAGCGCGACAGCATTCATCAGCAGGTGGTCTGGAACTAGCAGTGGGATAAGGGATTGACGAACGGGGTGACCGAATGCCTGAGCTACTCCTGAGAGAACACAAAGGATAAGCACCCAGGAATAGGTGAGTTGATTTAAACCGAGCAAAATCACGGTTGCGAGCACGACTAAAAGCAACCCTGATTGGCTACTTATCAACAATGAGCGTCTGTCCACGCGGTCGGCTAACACTCCGGCTTGCATGACGATGAAGGCGACGGGGATCCCCAACATAAATACCGCCATACCTTGACGGGTTTCATTACCTCCAAGTCCGTCTAGTACCAACCAGCCGATAGCGAAGCGTTGGCCGTTGCTCACAAACATATAAATAAGGTTGTTGATCCACAAACGCCGGTAATTGGGGTATCCGAGCGCGTTCTTGACTTCTTTAGAAGGCAGGTCTTCGGGCCGGTCTCGAGCCGGGGTATCCGTCACCGAAGGAGTTTGCCTTACTAGCGAACTTCGTACCTCATTCGCTTAGGTTCATCGTCAGATACCTTCACCTCAAGTGTTCCGGTCGGGGGTCAGCCAAACGACCTAACGGGGATTGTGCTCGAAGGCCGCCATCAACAACTACAGCTTCACCAGTCACGAATGACGCCTCTTCGCTAGCAAGCCAAGCCGCAACGTTGGCGATCTCTTCGGGACGTCCCAATCGTCCGACAGCGTGGGCTCGTAAATTTGTCTGCAACGCCGCGGGGTCCGCCATCATTCTTTGAACTGGGGGTGTTTCAATCGTTCCCGGGCAAATCGCATTGACACGGATGCCGTCTGCGGCATGATCTGTACTCATCGCTCGGGTCAAATTGATTACAGCGGCTTTACTTGCTGCATAGGAGACTGCGCCGCCATCTCCATGTAGCCCCGAGATTGAAGCGGTATTGATGATTGAGCCTCCCCCTGAGTCCAGCATGACCGGAATCGCGTATTTGCCGCCCAGGTAGACCGATCGAACGTTGACCCCCATTACGAGGTCCCAATCGTCGACGTCGAGTTCTACCACTGTTCCAGGTCTCAGAGTTCCCGCATTATTGAACAAGACATCGAGACGCCCCATCTGTGAGACGGTGGTGTCAACTAATGCAGCGACCGACTCTGGGATTGAAACATCGACCTCAACTGCAATCGCGTGTCCACCATTTTCATTGATCCTTGTTGCGACGGCTTCGGCCTTCCTCATGCGCAGGTCTGCAACGATGACAGCTGCTCCCTCTCGCGAGAAACGGTCCGAGGTGGCTTCACCTATTCCGGATCCACCACCAGTGACGATCGCCACTTTGTCATTTAGAAGCATTGCTCCCCCATTGGAGTTAAGAACGCGCGAATCTAGTGGGACTATCGCAATCTTGCGCAGACCTGAGTTCAGGAGTCATCTCATGGCAAGTCCGGAATACCATCGGATACGGGACATCATCGCTTCGCGACTAGTCCACAGCGATCGCCCACTGAATATCGAGAAGTTCAGAGCGAACCAGGACGCAACGGGCCGGGCTCTGCCCAATCAGGTGGTCGGCACCATGGTTGATGCCGCCGGGGTTCCAGCGGAGATGCAGACACCTGATGGAGCGGCGGACGACAACTTAATCGTTTACTTTCACGGGGGCGGTTATGTCGGGGGTTCGATTGCCAGTCACCGAAATTTGACAGGACATCTCGCCTTACATTCAGGGTGTCGAGTGTTGTCAGTCGAGTACCGTCTTGCGCCTGAGTATCCTCATCCTGCCCCAGTCCGCGACGCTGTTACGTCCTATAACTGGGCTGTGGGCCAGGGGTATGACCCAGGAAAGATCGCTCTCGCGGGTGATTCTGCTGGGGGTGGGCTTACTGCCGCGTGCCTCCTTGCGCTTCGCGATCAACAGATAGAGCTGCCAGCAGCAGCAATGATGATTTCTCCGTGGCTAGATATGGGTTTCACCGGTGAAACCATGGTGACCAACGAAGCAAATGATTCCTCGATCTCGGCGATAGGCATGCCAACAATGCGCGACTTGTTCCTTGGGGACGCGTCCATTGACGACCCACTTGCTTCACCATTCGAAGCAAATCTAGAAGGGCTTCCACCTCTTCTCATTCAAGTTGGTGACGAAGAGGTGCTTCTGTCCGACAGCGAACGCTTTGCAGAAAAGGCAACCGCTGCCGGCGTGGACGTTGAGTTACGAGTGTGGCCTGAGATGTTTCATGTCTGGCACGCGTGCGTGGGCTTATTCCAGGAGGCCGCAGATGCCATTGACGAGATGGTTGAGTTTGTGCGGCCTCGAATCAAGCTTTGAGGCGTACTTGCACTTTGAGATTCATGAACTAGCTGGGTGGTTCGGTGCGAACAATGCCTTGCTTCAACAGAGTCTCGTATTGCGAACGACTTAATTCTGCCAGTTCAAGGGCTGCGTACTCGTTGTGCTCACCCATTGTCCCCGCCGCCCGGCGCATAGTGGCGGGTGTCAGTTCCAGCCGAGCGGCGAAGCGCGGCCATACGTGTGTGCCCGCCACCGGGTGCGAAAGAGGAACAAAGAACCCAAGGCTTTGCAATTGTGGGTCATTCACTACATCAGCCGCATCAAAGACCGCCCCGGCAGGCACTCCCGCTGTCTGCAAGGCCGCCATCAGCGACCGATCCTCCTGGTCAACGGTGAATGAAGCCAACCGAGCGTCTAGTTCGTCGTGACGTTCCCACCTTTGGTCAACGTCGAGTTGCTGGAGGTCCTTCCAACCAGCTACTTCACACAGACCTAACCAGGAAGCATCATCTACGACGGAGATAGCTATCCACCGATCTTGACCTTTGCAGGCATACACCCCTTGGGGGGCGCGTCCAGGGCGGCGGTTACCCCACCTCTTGCTGGGGCCGTCAAGTTGATAGGCAACAACATGCTGACCGATCATGTTGATCGCTGTCTCTGTCTGGGCTACTTCGACAGTTTGGCCCGTCGTTCCACAACATTGTCGATCGAGGAGCGCAACAATCGAAGCAGCGGCGGCGTGTAGGCCTGCGGTGGGGTCAGGCCACGCAATACCGCATTTCCATGGAGTTTCGTTCCGATACCCGGTCAGCGCGGTGTGACCGGCATGACCGTCAATCGTTGGACCGTATGCAACCCAGTCGCTATTTGGACCTGATCTCCCATAGCCAGGCATCGTGACATACGTCAGATCTGGGTTGAGTTCCCTGAGCGCACTTTCACTTAAATCAAAGTTCGGCATTACTCGGGGCGCGTAATTCTCTATAACAACATCCACTTTCGGAACTAAGGCAGCGAACAATTCTCTGCCCTCCGCCTTGTCTAATTCGATGACGGTGGACAGCTTGTTAATCGCGTATTTGTTGTGAAAGCCATTTCGATTCCAAGGTTGATCCCCCGCGTCGTTATCTGGGAAGTAGCGAGTCGAATCAACAAGACTTTGTGGAACTTGAAGCGGCGTCCGCGTCCACGGAACCTCAGTCATCAGGACTTCAGCTCCCAAGTCAGCAAGAATTCGCGCTGCGAGTGGCCCAGCCCACACCCGTGTCATATCTACTATTCGAATTCCGCTGAGTGGCCCGTCCTTCAGGCGCTCAAGTGGCTCGTCTCCTGATCTATGAGAACGTTTCTTTTGTTTTGGTCCGATCGACCATTTGTGATCACTTATTCGAAAGGGGGGCCCGGGTAGTTGTACTCCGTCGGTGTCTGATTCCCAAAAATCTCGATCCTCCAAATGTGGATCAGCTAACAGATCGGCCATCGTTGAAATAGGCGCTACAGGGAGTCGTAACGCTTGGAAAAGTTCAACCAGGTTCGTTCGGGTTTGAGTTCTTAAGTATGGGATGAGCGCTTCGTCGAGAAGTTCTTGATTGGTCATGACGTCGTAGATCGTCTCAACTTCTTCGCGGTCGAGGAGGTAGGTGAGACCCGTGACTTCCAAGAGTCGTTCCATCTGGTCGATTTGGGCGATCGCTAAACCGATCCACCCATCGGCACATTCATATGCTCCGATTGGAGTTCCTGGGCCGCTGTACCGATTTCCCATTCGATTCAAAATTGCACCATTGTGGGTGTAGCGAAGAAGGCTGAACTGATGCAAGGCAGCGATGACTTCTTGATGAGACGTTTCAACGATCTGACCGCGACCTGTTCGGGCCCTCGTCATTAGCGCAGCTAGCGCTCCAATAAAACCGGTAATTCCAGCTGCCATGTGGGCGATATCGGGGACGCCGTTGAGTGGTTCGCGGGTTGGGCTGCCGCTCAAACGCAGGTGTCCAGCAATCGCGGCGTCTACGAGGTCCGTTGATCGCCATGTTGCGTATGGGCCTGACGACGCGAAAGGTGAGATCCGAAGAACAATTTGTTGAGGAAGTGATGGTTCGTACACCGACTCGATCGGGCCTGTACTGCTCGATTGGATAACGATGTCCGCGTCACTCAATAAGTCGTGACCACTTCTGTGTTTCGAAGCGTCAAAAAAGTTGCGCCCCAGTAAGGGCGGGTCTCCTCCCACGAGATGAACTTCGCTGCCGTAGTCAGCGAACAGTTTTCCTGCGTACGCGCCTGCTACCGAGTCTCCTGTTTCCACGACAAGGAGTGACTCCAATGCCGTATCGGTCACGGAATTGCTCCCGAGTTCTTGAGATCTTCGATTTCGTCCCAATCCAAACCCAGTTCAAGTAGAACGAGTTCGGTGTGTTGACCCAAAACGGGCGCGCTATTACGAGCGGACCAGCCCGTTTTTGAAAAGTCAACTGGAGACGCAACCATTTCGACAGTCTCTCCATCTCCAGTTGGGACTTGTACCCAACATCCAGCGGCTCGACTTTGTGGATCATTCAGTAGTTCAAGACTGGATTGGACCGGCGCCCACCAAACATTCTTCATGTCGAATATTCGGCCCCACTCTTCTCTTTCTTTCGTCGCAAGAACATTGTCAATTTCAGCAGTGAGCGCAGCGGTATTCTCCATGCGCGTTTCAATGGTCAAAAACCGCTGGTCCTCAAGCCATTCACTAACTTCAAGCGCGTCCACCACTTGAGGCCAATGGCGTTCTCCTTCAAGTCCAAGCATCCACAGCCACTTTCCGTCAGCGCATCGATAACAATTAATGAGCGGATTTGGTTGCTCTTCTCGGCTCCGCACCACTATGTCTTCTCCGCCCGTTGCGGTGACGTTGTGATCCCAACCAAGCATGTAGGTCCCAATACGCATCAGAGAAGTTTCAACAAGTTGCCCTTCGCCCGTTTTTTCTCGGTGGAATAGGGCAGCTGAAACCCCGGCTGCGGCCGCTAACCCAGTCATGTGGTCACCCATTCCACCTCGCTGCACGGGAGGGGTATCACCCCCCGAACTCAGTGCGTGGGCGATGCCTGAACGGGACCAAAACGCCCCAATGTCGTAGGCCTGCCGATCGGCCTCTTCTCCTCGGAGAGACATACCGGTAACGCTGGCGTAGACAAGTCGGGGATAGCGGCTGATCAGCGCCTCATGGTCCAAACCGAGACGCCTGAGACCTCCGGGGCGATAGTTGCTGAGGAACACGTCGGCTTCTTCGAGAAGACGATGCATCACTTCCAAACCTTTGTCGCTTCGCAGATCAAGCGCCAGGCTGCGCTTTCCTCTGTTATCCAGCTCAAAGGGAGGATTGATGTCATCCCCGTACAACCACCCAAGCCCTCGAAAAGGGTCTCCTTCATGGGATTCAACTTTGATCACCTCGGCGCCCCAGTCAGCCAGGATCCCCCCACATGCTGGGCCAGCCACCCAAAGTCCTAATTCGACCACTCGTATTCCGTGCATTGGCCCGGGCATCTCGTCACTCTCCTTCCCGGCGCGGGAGAATAGTCAGTTCCGACTGGCCAAGGGTCGGTAACCAGCAGCATTGGCTATTACCAACATGTCTGCAGGAAGACCGGGCTTCATGGTCGCCACCGCTGCCATGCGCTGCGCTGACTCTTCGGAAATAACTTCATGATTACCTAAAGGGCGGTTAGCTGAAGCTTCGATCCACTCCGAGGGATCCGCAGGAACCACTGGTGAATCAGAGGAAAGAGTGACCTTGATATTTCGTTCGGTGAGCGAACCAAGTGGCCATAACCACTCATGTTCCGCAGGTGATAGTTCCTCAAGGTATTTATTCAAGCGACGAGTGAGAAACGAAGGTTGGGTGCAAACCGAGACCCCTAGGTCACGTATGCGGTCTAACTGCTCCGGCAACGCCAAGGAACAGTGCTCTAGTCGGTCGACAGTATTTACCGGTGAACTTGATGCCTCTAGGGCCAGCAACGCGTCTTCCAAGGTGTCTATGTCCATGACGTGAATCGCCACAGGAAAGCCCGCTTCGTGAGCACCCTGTACAAGTTGGTCCAGGTCTATCGCTCCCTCGATGCCCGGCATCACCTTGGCATGTCCGATTGTTACCCCGCGCCGAATTTGTCCATATCGCAACCCGTCGAGTCGGTCCGCACCGACCATCGCTGTGATACGGGGAGCGCCACATATGTCGCCTATCTCTCCCAGCAGTTCAACGGAGTTGGGATCATTGGTGTGGGTCGCGTCCGTGATTGCCACAAGGCCCCGGCTGCGCCACTCGCTAAATAGGCCCTGCGCTGAAACTTTCAGATCGGATGGAGCGAGTCTGGGTGTCCGAGCCAAAATATCTTGTCGCTCTACCAGAATGCCGTCGGGGTGGCCTTGTGCTCCTAGGACCTTCGCTGCGGCCGTGTTGACTACGGCAACGTGTCCAGTCCGATCGTGTAACACAGCCGGGACACTTTTGGTAACTCGGTCGAGCTCGTCAGAAGTGGGATGGCGTTTCTCGGCCAGAAAACTCGGGTCATATCCCCAAGCTCGTATCCAACCATTTTCACCAGTTGGCGCGTTACTCAGGCGTTGCAATAGGTATTCGATGGAATCCGTATCTGATAAATCAAAGGAGCATCGACTCGCCAACGTTGAGAGAAGATGAACATGGTCATCCCGCCATCCGGGTTGAAGAGTGTCGCCCTCATCTAGTTCAAGGACATCAACATCGTTATGGATATCTGAATCAAACGCGTCCACTACACCATCCCGAAGCAAAACGTTGGAGGCGACGGGGTGGGAACGATCGAGGGTAAGAATCCGTCCTCTGACGAGGAGGCGGGTCATTGCCTTTAGATGCCCAACTCTTCAAGCATCGGAATCAGATCTCTACGAAGCAACTTTCCGGTCGAAGTTCGAGGCAGTTCGTCCATCAAATGGATCGCTTCCGGCCGTTTGAAAGGAGCAAGCTTTGCCTTCGCGAAGGCAACTAGATCTTCGCCACTCACGCCGCTCCCATCACGAATAACAGCGGCCGCGACGACTCGTTCGCCCCATTCTTCCGAAGCGACGCCTACGACAGCGCATTCGAGGACCGCGCTGTTCTCGTATAGAACTGCCTCTACTTCGTCGGGTGACACGTTCTCCCCGCCACGAATAATCATGTCTCCTGTGCGACCACCGAGAAAGAGATAATCATCTGCATCGAGGTAGCCAAGGTCACCAGTGTGAACCCAACCTTCGTCGTCAACTGTGACTCGAGTCTTTTCTTCATTGCCCCAATATCCGTCCATCGCCCGGAACGTTCGCAGTTGCACCTCACCGAGAGTTCCGGTGGTCACAGGCGTGCCCTGTTCATCAACAACTCGGACTTCGACGTCGTCGAGCACCTGACCTACCGACGAAAGCCTCTTCAGCTTTAGGGCTTGCTCTTCGTCAGAGCCTTCTACCCGATGGTCATCTGGGTCGAGAACCGCGACAGTTGACGTAGTTTCGGTTTGTCCATACGCCCCGGCGAAAGAAACATTCGGTGGAAATTCTCCGATTGCTCTTCGGATAACTGAGGGCGGCATCGGCGCGGCACCATAGGTGATGGCTTCCATCTCGGTGAAGGCACCCGCAGAGAAATTTGGCGCTTCCATAACTCGGCCCAACATTGTTGGAACAAGAAACGCGTGGGTAACAGCGTGTTGTTGCACCGTCTCGATCCATGCCGACGCTTCAAACTGAGGGAGTAGGACAACCACTCGTCCGCTGTACAAGGCGTTCAGCATCGAGGTGACGCCCGCAATGTGGTACAGAGGAGCAGCCAGAGCCATTCGACCCATGTCTTCCCCGGTTGCCGCGTCGTTGGTTCCCATGACGTAGCCGGTGATGGCGCCGTTGGTCAGCTTCACACCTTTAGGTAGCGACGTCGTCCCGCTCGTATATAGGAGGGCGCATAGGCCGTCGGAGTCAACATCTTCAGGCACAGGCAGTTCGAAGGCTTCATCACGAGCTGCGAGGTAGGAGTCCTTGTCATTGAGCATAAAAACGTGCTCAACGCTGTCTGGGCGATTCTCATCGACCAGATCTTGGTATCGACTTTCGGTGAAAAGGACTTTGATGCCACTGTCGGACATCAGATGAGCGGCTTCTTCCGCGCCTGCGCGAAAGTTCATAGGTACGACCGTGGCGCCCACGAACGCGGCCCCAAAGATCGCTTCGACGCATTCGACACTATTCGTGGCGAAAATTCCGACGCGGTCCCCAACCTCTACCCCAAGGGTGGTGAGTAGGCCAGCGGTTTTACCAACATTTTCCAAAAGTTCGGAGTAGGTAACTTCGCGCGCCGTCCCTCCATCCGCCTCGGTCGAAGTGTCGATCAGGATTATTTGCTCACCAGCAATTGACGCCGGCATGAAAAGCAACATTCCCAGGTTCACGTTGTCCCCCTGTTGTTCAGGGGAATGATCGCGGATGAAAGCACCCGCGCGCCACACCACACCAATGATTCCTTTAACTAACTCATCTGAAGTGCCACTCAGAAGCGGGTTATTCTGCCGTTATGGCAAAGAACATTGAATTTTGGGTTGACCCCATATGACCATGGTGTTGGGTGACGGCCCGTTGGGTTGTCGACGAAGTAGCAGCAGAACGAGATCTGTCAATCACTTGGCAGCCAATCAGTCTGCTTTTCAAAAATGAGCCGCCTCAAGATTCTCCCTATTACGAAAGCACGGCCGCTACGCACAAAATGTTGAGGGTGATGGAGTCAGTTCGCGCCGCTGGGCAAGAGGACCGGGTTTTTGATCTGTACTGGGAGTTAGCTACCCGCATCCATCATGATGGTGACAGAGACTTCGATGTAAAAGACGCTCTGGTTCAAGTTGGTTTAGATGACGATCACTCGACCGCTGCCGAAGACGAATCATGGGATGCAGTAATCCGAGAACGGATGGATGCTGGTCTGGCACTCGTAGGCACCGACGTTGGCACACCCATAATTGCTTGGGATCGTACGGACGGTGAACGCGTTGGTCTATTTGGGCCAGTGATCACTCGAGTCCCAAAGGGTGAAGATGCCCTCAAGCTTTGGGACGCAATGATGACGATGGGTGATATCGACGGTTTTTGGGAATTGAAAAAAACTCGCACCGAACGACCAGAATTTGGTGAACGTCCGGCGTGAACTCCAAGATCTTTCAAGATCTCAAAGTTATCGACGCCGACAGCCATTGGTCAGAGCCATACGATCTGTGGACTAGCCGGGCGCCGCTCAAATGGCGCGATCGTGTACCCCAGATGGTGGAACGCCACGGCAAGCGCCGCTGGTGGTTCGATGGTGACATTCCCATCGGCCTGCCCATCGCATCGTCTGTGATCAATCCTGAGGGAGAAAAGATCACTGGGACCGCTTTCTTCGACATGGACAACGAAGTCGTGCATCGAGCAAGTTTTGATCCTGAAGCTCGAATTGCAATGCTTGATGCTTTGGGCATACACGCTCAAATCATGTACCCCAACGTTGCCGGTTTTGGAAATCAAAATTTTCTCAAATCTCCCGATGATGTTCTCCGGCTGCTCAGTGTCGAGATCTACAACGATGCGCTCGCAGAGTTCCAGGTCGATACTGGAGATCGAGTGCTGGGTATGGCGCTCCTGCCTTGGTGGGATTTAGAGGCAGCAGTGAAAGAGATCGAACGAGCGCATTCAAACGGGCTTCGAGGGGTGGTGACGTGCGCGAACCCTGAAGAAGCAGGGGTCCCGGATATGGGGACAGCACATTGGGACTCAGTGTGGCAGACATGTTCGGATCTCAACATGCCAGTCAATTTTCATATTGGTTCCTCCAAGGGCAACATGGACTTCTTTGGACGGGCACCGTGGCCGTCGTTTGGTGAGGAGCGGAAGCTCGCGGTCGGGTCAGCCAATCTCTTTATGGGGAACGCGCGAACAATTGGCAATTTGATTTATTCGGGAATTCCTGAACGCTTCCCCACGTTGAAGTTTGTTTCGGTTGAGAGCGGAGTCGGATGGCTGCCATTTTTCCTTGAGATACTTGACCATCAGATGGCCGAAACGGCGCCGAACGAATTAGCTCACTTGTCGTTATTGCCCTCGGAATACTTTAAGCGACAGTTTTTTGGTTGTTTTTGGTTTGAACGGTCGACGATCAAACCCACCGTTGATTTTCTCGGCAGCCAATGCGTTTTATTCGAAACAGACTTCCCTCATCCCACCTGTCTTTATCCGAGAGACGACATTGAGCTTATGGAAGCGTTTGAGGGTTTGGACGAAGCAGATGTTCGAGCAATTCTTCAAGATAACGCCGCAGAATTGTATCGAATCGACATTTCCTAATTAGGGCATCTTCGATATGTATCTGTGAGGTATCCACCGTGGGGTGTGACACCAAAAAGCCCCTAGGCCGCGACTGTTCGCGCGATTTTTCCCTACGTCCCACAGTCTGGATCGTCGAGCCCATCTTTGTTGAATTCATAATTTCGAGCGAAAGTGGCGCCTTCTTCCGATAGCTCTGCCGGTACGCCGTCGACTTCAATTCTGTGGTGAATCACCCGGTCATCGCGGGAAGCGGGCACGGGTACCTGTCCTGCTACGGTGACTCTTTCCATGCGTCGCCTCTGGGGCCAGTAGTCGGGGGGTGCGTAGTGCTGAACTGAACGGTTATCCCAAATGACCACTGTTCCTGGTTCCCATTTGATTCGAAGTTGAATCTCTGGGCGAGCGGTTTGTTGCAACAAAAATTCGAGTATCGAACGGCTTTCCTCATCTGGCAGTTCGTTGATTCGTTCAGTGAAGTGTCGATTGACGTACAACACAGTTGCCGATGTCTCCGGGTGAAGCGTCACCACCGGATGATTAGCACGCGGAAGCTCACTCTCAATCTTATGCAAGGTAGGAAGGTCTGTTTCCAGTAGATCTCGAAACCGGCCGAAGCCATGACGCGCTGTTAATCCATTGAGATATGACTGCATACGATCACTCAAGAAGTCAAATGCCGCCCGCATCGAACAGAACATGGTGTCGCCCCCTAGTTGAGGACTGATTAGGGCCTTCAGAATGGTGAGCTTGGGGGGTTCAAGCTTGTAGGTTTCGTCGGCGTGCCAAATGTCGGTGAGCGGTCTTTTGGATTGAGCATCTGTCTCCAGAACGATGAGTTCGGGGTTAGTCGCAGATCTTGGCGAAAAGGGAGAAATTGCTAGCTCTCCGAATAAGCGGCCAAAGACCAACTGTTCCTCTGCATCCAGACGCTGACCGCGAATGACTAGAACTTCGTGTTGATTAATTAGATTGTTGATTTCATCGAAACCGTTCGAAGCAGTGATCGTGCTCAGATCGATGTTCTTTAATTCGGCCCCAAATACAGGCCCTAAGCGTTCTAGTCGCATCGCGGGTCCCTCGGCCGAGGCTAGCAATGCAGGGGTCACTATTACCTGCCCGATGATGGCAGATGTCAGTTAATTTGTTGTGATCAGCACCCCGCAATCCAACGGATGCTTTGAGGCTTAGCGGTGTGTGACTTGTTTCAGGTTGTCGATCTGAGCACCGAGTTCCGAAGCAGCTCGCATCATTCCAAGCCTCCAAGAGATCGCTCCCTGGAACGGGCACGCAACCCAAATATCAATCGCACCGGAGTTCGACAGTTGTTCGGTGAACCGCAGACTCCTCGTTCGTCCCTTGAAGCGCATAGTCACTCCGACCGAACCATCTTTCATTGTGAGAGGTTCGTCCATTCCTAGGCCGGCATTGCGGCCTTCTATGACGGCGGTGCGAGCTTGTTGTCGCAGAACAGCAGTATTCATGTCGCTGTGGACCTTAACCGGGTTAACGAGTTCATTATTTCAT